>Ga0214921_10007021_pt1 | contig 15153 bp, 12 predicted proteins | sample LL1505_MetaG_FD_177992 | JGI IMG/M metagenome (GOLD analysis project Ga0214921, IMG submission 177992) | Freshwater microbial communities from Lake Lanier, Atlanta, Georgia, United States - LL-1505 | ecosystem: Environmental > Aquatic > Freshwater > Lake | place: USA: Georgia | collected... | reverse complement strand
GCATGGCGGCCCCGCATTCACCGTTATCGAACTGCAAACCTCCGTCCCCTGCATCGTCGACGATCCAGCCGTTACGAACGACCGCGCCGAGTGTTCCTGCCCGCTCCGCTCGTTCGAGAAAACGGATTGCCACCTTCATCTCGGGCGCATCCGATGGGCCGCGGACGGCGGGGAAGGGATACAATCCTGCTCCCGCCTGCTCCTGTGCCCAGATCAAGAACTCAGCGGCGCTTTTGGCCATCGCGAGACTATCCGCTGCGGACTCGAGCCCGGCGCGGGCCGCGGCCGCACCGCCTTGAACCACCGAGGCCGGAACCCGCAGGGGAGCGGGCAACGTCGTCGGATCGGCGCCCGCGTGCCACCAGCGGAGCGGTTCGATCTGGGCCGCGTAGGCCGCTAATCCGCGAGTGGCCTCCTCACGCGACATGAGTGCGGCCTCTGTCGGCACGCGACGAAATCGATCCGGCACTTCCGGTTCGCCCGCCCGTGTTCCGAGCGCCCCGCGACCGGCAGCGACGGCAGCCCGTACGGCACCGAGATCACCAGCCGCGAGTGCCTTCGCGAGATCGGCGGCAGGCGACTGCTCAGTCGCTCGGCTGACACCGGCGCATAGGCAGCTCGCCATGAGGCTCCAGATGATACAAACAACGGGAGATGGCTTCATGCGCGTCACAAGGATCGTCCGGTGAATCGTCTCTCCGCAATCGTCTGCCCTCGCCCCTGCACGCTCGTTCTATTGGCCGCTACCCTCTTCACGCAAGTGGTGCTGGCTGGGGAGCCGGTCGTCGTGGCTGGACGCTGGTCGCTCGAGCGCGGTGCCGAGAAGCCGCGGTATCTCTTTCAGGACGGCGATCGCGAGATCGATCTTTTCTCGTATCATCAGAGCGACTCCAACGGTGACGGCGTCGACGAGATCCGGCTCCGGCACGATAGCGGCGCGATCGTGATGGAAAGCCAGGGATGGCCCAATCATCCTACGGCTACGTTTCCCAACACCGGCAACCCCAACACGATCCGGGTGCAAGACTTCACGTTTCGCCTGCCGCTCGTGCCACGACGCGCCGCCGAGATCACGCGACTCCCGATGGGTCCCATTGGCGTGGCGCTCAACGGCGTCGTGTTCTTCAACCCGTTCGAGCAGGGTGGCATGAACGCGGTCGAAGGCTACTCGGAGGTCTGGCTCGACAGCTGCTGCGGCCATCCCCAGCAGACCGGCATCTACCACTACCACAAGTATCCCACCTGCGTGAAAAGCCCGTTTGCCGACGATGGCTCCGCGCATTCACCGGTTATTGGATTCGCCTTCGACGGCTTTCCGATCCACGGCCCGTACGAGTCTGCCGGCGTGTTGGCGATGGATCTCGAGGGCGATCAAAGCCTCGACGTCTGCAACGGACACGAGGACGCAAGCCGCGGCTATCATTACCACGTCACCCCGGGCCGCTTTCCCTATGTGATCGGCGGGTATCGCGGTGTCCCCGAGCCGTCGAACAACCGCGGCCTCGATCGCACGGCGTCGGGCGCCATCGAGGACAACGCTGCAGGTGAGAGCCGTCTGGAACAGGTGATCGCGGCTGTCCGTCCCGGCACGATCCGGAGGGGCGGTCGCCGCGAGGTTGTGCTCGTGCTCGACCCCAAGGCCGCGAACCGTGGGGGTATCCCGTCGGGAAAACCCTCGTGGGTCCAGTTCGGCCCCTACGAGGCCGTGGCGATCGATCGCACGGGCGACAGCGTGACGGCCACGCTCGACGTGCCGGCAGACGCGTCGGTCGGCATGCTGCTCGACTGCCACGTCGAGTTCGATGCTGGGGGCCGCACGCGGGTGTTCAGGAAGAACGACGTGCTGCGGGTCTCCGAATGACCACTCGTGACTCCGTGCCGGTTGGTGATCACGCGGATCGCCGTCGCCAGCAGGGCCGTTCCACCAGGTGATGAAACAGGATGGCGCATATCAGGCTTGCGACCCACGCGGCCGCCATGCCAGCAAGCGACTGCGTTGGCGTCAGCCGCCACTGCGAAAGCCAGCCGCTCACGACGAGACAGGCCGAAAAGTGAATGAGAAACAGGCTGTACGAGATCCGTCCGAGATACCCGATCACGCGGCTCCGAGGCCAGTTCCGCAGCCAGCCCCCCTGGGATGCCAGCAGAATCGCGAGAGCCGTACACGCCGCCACCAGCAGTCGCGGCCGCCAGTCGACAGCCACCGCCGCGGCGACCAGCCCCAGGTAACCCCAGAACGCAGGCCGAGAGAGACAGCCGGAAATCAACCACTGCACCACCATCCCCAGGACGTAGCTGCCGAGATAGTAACAGCCCCAGCAGTCGTACGCCGGGTCGCGATTGAACCAAAACAGCGACAGAATCGCCGGTACCGCGAGAACTGACTGCGTCACTGCGAGAGCGCGGTCTGGCTGCACCACCCCCTTGGCCTCCGTCCAGCGGAGCGAGAGCATCGTCACGGCGAGCGTCAGCAGGAACAGTTGGAAGTCGATCCCGAGATACCAGATCCCTGCCGTCAGGGGCTCGTAGTGCAGCAGATCCTGCAGGAAGAAGATGTGTGCCATAACCTGCGCCACGGTCGGCGACGCCGAGATCGAGTGGTGGTTCATCCAGCGGCCAGCCAGAGCGTTAGCGCCGATGGCGACGGGGAGCATCACGAGATAGGGGATCCCGATGCGGCGGTACCGCTGCGCCACCTCCAGGCAGAACCGACGCCATCCGGAGGTGTGCAGCCCAGCGAGATGGTGCGCCGTGCCGAAGCCACCGACGACCAGAAACACCTGGACAACGAACCGTGCCGGATCGGCAAGCCAGTCAAGAAGCAGCGGCGCCAGCGGATAGGCCTGCTCTGCGAGCGGTCCATAGAAGGCGAGGTGGTGCCAGACGAGGAGTTGCGAGGAGACTGCTCGCAGCATGTCGACGAACTTGAGCCGCCCGGCGGGCGTGGCGGTAGCGATGGGCACCTGACTGACAACGGTCGACATGGCAAAACCGCACGAAACGCGGCGGGCTTAACCTTGAACAGGGAAACCCAGTCTGGTGCGGTTCAGCCATGGAGACTGGCTGAGCCTAATGCCCTGCGGCCTGGAGCGGTTTCGAGGCCGCCCGAATCTCCGTGGGTGCGGCGCGTGAGGGACCTGCCTCGCGGATCGCGGAGAGCACCTGGGTTTCAGTGATCAGGTCGCGGAGCACGATCGGCTCGGGCAGCGGATTGCCCGAGCGGATGGGAGGGAAGACCGCCAACACTGGGATCGATTTGCTCTGCAGGCTCTCGAGCATGGCTTTGATCTCGGGCGAGCCGTCGGTCCAGTCGGCCAACAGTGGCACCACCCGATTCCGCTCGATCTCGGCCTTCACTTTCGAAGTCTCGATTGCGGTCGCCAAATTGTACTTGCAGGTCATGCACCAGTCGGCCGAGAAGTCGACCAACACCGTCGCCCCCTTCTGCCGCAGATCAGTGAGTCGCTCACGTGAGAACGGCTCCCAGGGAATGACCGATGCGACCGGCCCCAAAAAGGTGAAGGCGAGGGCACCCACTGTTGCCACGATGCCACCGGCCTGCAGCCATCGGCCTGGCCCGATCTCGCCGGCCCGGGCTACCTGCGCCCGGCCGATCCACCAACAGGCAGCCCAGATGCCGATCAACAGGGCAAAGGTCGGCACGAACCAGTCATGATCCAGAAACGTGAACAGGAAGACGACGGTGCCGAGCATCACAAAACCGAGCACCTCTTTGAGCGTCTCCATCCACGCACCCGGCTTCGGCAGGAATTTTACGAGGCCTGGAAACAGTCCTACGAGCAGGTAGGGCAGTGCCATGCCGGTGGCGATCGCGCCGAAGACGGCATAGGTGACAACAGTCGGCTGCGTGAGCGTGAAGCCGAACACCGGCCCCAGAAACGGACCACTGCAGGGTGTGGCCAGCACGGTGCTGAGTACCCCCTTCAAAAACGATGCCAGCGGCCCTTCTTGGGACTGCACCCGTCCGGCATTAGCGCCAATGAAGCCTGGAATCGGCAGCTCCCAGACACCCAGAAACGAGAGCGCGAAGGCAAACACGATCGCGGCCATCGCAATGTTGAAGCGTGATGAGGTGAACTGCTCGCCCCAGGCGAGATTCGATCCCGCGAGACCGATGTTCGCCGCCACACTCGCCGTGGCCAACACAAAGAACACCGCGAACAGGCCGGCGCAGTACCAGAGATTGAGCTGAAAGATCTCTTGGCGGGCCCGGCCCGACTGCTGGGCGAACGACATCAACTTCAGTCCCAGCACAGGCAGCACGCAGGGCATCAGGTTGAGGATCAATCCGCCAATGAGACCCATCAGCAGTGCTGTCGGCAGCGACACCGGCACGCTGCCACGCGTGCTCAGCGGCTGCGAGACCATGCCAGGATCGGCCGATTGTGGCCCGGCTGAGCCCACGAAAGCCTGGGGCGTTGTCTCTTCGGCCGGTGAAACAGTTGGCTGTGCGTTCGCCTCTACGACAGCGGAACGATCCGGGGCGACGGACGCCCCTCCAGTCGCGTCAGGTCCAGTTGCGGCAGCCGCGATCCCGGCTGTCTCGACTGAGAACGGAATCGTCTCCGGTGGTGTGCAGGCATTGTCACGACACAGCTGCAGGCTGACGCTGCCGCGTACCGTCGTTCCCTTCCCTGCAGCGTTCGCGGCGAGCGGTGCCCGCCAGACCACCACCCCTGCATGTTCCTCGACCACCAGACCGTTCCAGCCCGGGACATCACGGATCGTCCGGCGGTGGGGCGGTTCATCCGGACGAAACGCGCCGGCAAGTTTCATCGGCGCATCGGCGGCGAGCACGATCTTGGTCGCCTGCGGACCACCGGGCTTCTGCTCCAACGAGTAGAGGTGCCAGCCATCCTCGAGGGTGGCCGTCACCACGAGGGTGTCGGCCTGTGGGCCTGGCTCGATCCTCGCCGTGATCTGTGCCGGGCTGCCCAATGCCGCTGAAATCGAAGCCAGCGGGTCAAACGGGGAAGACTCGACGTCGGCCGCAAGGGTGCCGGACGACGACAGCACACCGGTCGCGAGTGAAACCCACAGCAAGGCCCACGCGGCAGCCCTCCGGCAAAGTCTGCGCAGTTTCACAGCCACTGGTAGGAAAGAAGAAATATGCATGCGTTCCATCTGGCACCGACGGATTCAGACGCCGCTTCATGGCGGACTCGTGACCCATCCTTGGTAGTCGGCAGGTTCAGTTTACCCGCTCCAATTTCCGACGGTCAATCGAAATTACCGTCACCTACGGGGTTGGCGTGATAAGGGCCGCCGGCAATTCCTGCAGGAGGCCGTCGATACGGGCCAGCACCCGTTCTGGATCCGCAAACGTCCGCTGCTCTTCAAGGATCCAACGAAACCAGTTGTCGAGTCCGAAGACGACGGCAGTGGCATGGAGAAACGAGATGAGATCGGCTTCGAGATCTGACAACGGCCTGACGACTTGATAGGCCGCAATCGCCTCGGGCCAGCGGTCGCTGAGCGAGTATGACTGGCTTCCCGACGGGACGTACCAACTGCCCAACAGTCGTGCCAGGTCTGTGGCGGGCGTGTCGGTGCCAGCGGCATGCAGATCGATGATGGCCGCCACGTCGTTGCGACCGCAATCAGCAAACAAGACGTGGTCGTACCAGACGTCCCGCAGGACAACCTGCTGCAGGCATTCCCGCGGCCGCGTGCCAGCCACCCGCTCGACGAATGCGGGGCCGCCACAGCCCGCGAAGAGGGTGATGGCGGCATCGAACCGGGCGACGACGTCAGCCGCTGACGAAACGGCAGCCTGCGACAACGCGGCGCGGCGGCGCTGCCAGGGCATCGCGAGGAGATGTCGGGACTGCTCGATCCGGCGAACAACTCCGGGAGAGAACCCCATGCGCACCGGCTTCTCCGGCAGACGGGCCGCGACACGGTGCAGCCGCGCCAGCGCCGTCGCCGCAGCAGCCGCCTGTTTGGACGTGGGGCAGGGGATCGCCACGCCAGACATGAAACGGGCCAGTTCCCAGAGCCTGCCCGCAGCATCAGCCACGACCGTGTCGCCGTCGAGAGTGCACATCACCTCCGGCACCTGCGTGAGGCCTTCGGCACGAAGGTGGTCGACCAGCCGGTGAATGAACCGGGCATGGTCGACGGAAGCAGTGGCATGAAAACTCTTAAGCACGAAACGACCGTCCATGCCAGGCCACTCCACTGCCAACACCTGCGATCCGCTGAACCCCGGTGTGCCAACAGACTCAACGCTCGACGGCATCGCGGCACACCAGCGATGGAAGAGGGCAGCGGGTGGCAACGGGGGCTGCATCGGTGCGGGAGCCACAATCGGCTAAGGTGGAGAAGACGAGGAGGATGTCCGACTTGTTGTGCGCACCATACCGTCCCGGCGGCAATTCGGAGTTCATGCAGCCCGCTCGGAGGACCGGCGGAACGGCACTGGGAACCAGAAATTGGTGGGCGGGCTAGGGCGATGCTAGTCTGAGTGTTCTGGTAACGGCGACAGTTCTAGTTTGAAACGGAGCGAGCATCGAGATGCGTATACGTCGACGTGTGGCGGTGATGGGGTTCGTGCTCATGATGGGTGGAATCGGGTTGTCCGTGCCCGTTTCCGGCCGGGCCGAGGAGGCTCCGGCGAAGCCCGTGACGCAGGCCCAAGAACCGAAGGCCGATAGCCCTGCGCCGACCACGCCCGCAGCGCCTGCCAAGGATGCCGCCGACGCGAAGCCCGCCGATACGAAAGCCGACGGCAAGAGCGCCAAGCCCGCCTTCGCCGTACTGCTCAAAGACGCGACCAAGGTCAACGGCCTGATTCCGCTCTGGCGGAAGGACGAAAAGGTCTACGCCGAACTGACCGACTCCATGCTTGGCAAGGAGTTCTTCGTGCTCATCTCCATCGCCCGCGGCATCGGCGACCGCTTCCTGCTCGGCGGCATGAGCTGGGGCGACGGCGACGACTGGGTGTGGCAGTTCCGCAAGGTCGACGACAACATCCAGATTATCCGCAAGAACGTCCGGTTCTTCGCCGACAAGGGCAGCCCCGAGGAGAAGGCGGTCGACCTCGCCTACACCGACAGCGTGCTCTTCAGCGTCCCGATCGCGACGACCGGGCCGGCCGGCGGCCATGTCATCGATCTGTCGCCCATCTTCTTCACCGACCTCCCGCAGATCTCGGCCTTGCTGCCCGGCTTTTCATTCGCGCGAGATCGATCCACTTGGGCCCGCGTCAAGGGCTTCCCCGACAACGTTGAGTTGGAAGTGGCTGCGACCTACGGATCGAGCGGCACGCAGAGCATCGATACGGTGCCCGATTCGCGCGGTGCCACCATCACGGTGCACTACTCGCTCAGTCTGCTGCCGCAAAACAGCTACAAGCCCCGGCTCGCTGACGACCGCGTCGGCTACTTCGTGACGGCCCTCAAAGACTTCTCTCAAAAAGTCGACGAAGACCGGTTCGTGCGCTACATCAACCGATGGAGCCTCGAGAAGGCCGACGCGTCAGCACCGGTCTCGCCGCCGAAGAAGCCGATCGTGTTCTGGATCGAAAAGACGGTGCCGTTCAAGTATCGCCAGGCGATCCGCGAAGGCATCGAGTCGTGGAACGGGGCGTTTGAGAAGGCTGGCTTCGCCACCGCGATCGAGGTCCGCCAGCAGCCCGAGGTTACCGACTGGGATCCCGAGGATGTGAATTACAACACCTTCCGCTGGATCACGGCGGGCGCCAGCTTCGCCATGGGCCCCTCCCGGGTGAATCCCCGGACCGGCCAGATACTCGATGCGGACATCATCTTCGACGGTGATTTCCTGCGGTTCTGGCGAACGGAGTATGAGACGTTCACGCCGCAGAGCGTGGCGATGCTCACCGGCGGCCCAGCCCATGGCGACGGTCTCCATGGTCGCGCTCACGATCCGGCACACGCCTGCGGCTGTTCCCTCTTCGACGGCCACGCCAGAGAGACCGCATTGGCGGCGACAGCCTTGGCCGCCACTGCCGAGGGTGGCCTGTCGGAGGCCAACAAGGAGAAACTCGTGCTGCAGGGGCTGAAACTCGTCGCGATGCACGAGGTGGGACACACGCTGGGACTACGGCACAATTTCAAGGGGAGTGCCTTCCTGTCACTGGCCGACATCAACGACGTGACGAAGACCGCCGCGACCGGTGCAAGCACCAGCGTGATGGACTATATCCCCGTCAACATCGTGCCAAAGGGCAAGACGCAGGGCGACTACTACACCGCGCAGCTTGGCCCCTACGATCTGTGGGCGATCGAGTACGGCTACAAGCCGCTCTCCGGCGGTAGCCCCGAGGCCGAACTGCCGGAACTCAACGCGATTGCCGCTCGCAGCGGCGAGTCGGTGCTGGCCTACGCCACCGACGAGGAAACGGAATTCGGCGATCCCGACCCGCTCTCGAACCGATTCGATCTGGGGAACGACCCCCTCGACTTTGCCGCGAGTCGTGCCGAACTGGTGGCCCAAGTGATGCCGTTGATCGCCGACCGCATGACCGCCAAAGAGAAGGACGGCACAACCGGCGGCTACGAGCGTGTTCGGCAGGCATTCGGCGTGCTGCTGGCTGCCCACGGGCAGGCGATGTACGCGGCCTCGCGGCTCGTTGGCGGACTCCACACCTCACGAAGCCACAAGGGGGATGCCAATGCTCCGACGCCCTTCCGCGTGGTCGAGCCGCAGAAGCAGCGGGATGCCCTCACGCTCCTCGAACAGCAGATGTTTTCAGCACAGCCCTTCACGTTCTCCCCCGACCTCTACAATCAACTCGTGGCCACCAACTGGTCGCACTGGGGCAGCACGTCGCCGGACCGCGAGGACTACCCCGTGCACGACGCGATCCTGATGTGGCAGAGCCGCGTGCTCGGCAGGCTGCTCAACCCGCTCACACTCGACCGGATCCAAGACAGCGAACTCAAGGTAGCGGCCGACCAGGATGCCTTCACCACCGCAGAGCTGCTCGATCGGCTGACGAAATCGATCATGGCCGAGGTCGACGCGACCGCCCCCGGCGACTACACCGTGCGGAAGCCTGCGGTGGGGAGCCTCCGACGGAACCTGCAGCGGCAGTATGTCTCCCGACTGGCCTCGCTCGCCATCGCTCCGAGTGGTGTCACGCCCGACGCCCAGGCAATTGCGGCCGCCCAACTCCGATCGCTTGAAGGCCGAATTGGTACGCTCTTGGCGAAGAACGACGTGAAACTCGACGACTATTCCCGGGCGCACCTCGGCGAGATGCAGTCGCGGATTCGCAAGGTGCTCGATGCCAGTTTCGAACTCACCAGTCCCTGAATCGCGTGCGCACGGTATCCTCATCGGCGCAAGGCGACGAGGCTCCGCCCCGTGTCGGGCCAGTTCTTGACTCTCACGGGAACCCTCCGTCATGCGTCTGGTCGTCGCCGTGCTCAAGCCGGCACAGGTTGAGGCGGTCCGGCAGGCGTTGGCCGCCATGCACGTCACCCGCCTGACGATCTGCGATGCGCAGGGCTATCGTGGCGGCGACAGCGTCGGCTACGCTGTCCTCCGGCAGGAGTCGGTGATGGAAATCGCGGTCAACGATGATTTTCTGGAGCGAACCGTCGAGACGATTCGCAGCGCCATGCAACTCGACGACACGGCGGAGGACGCTGCCCGCGACGCAGCCCAGGGCTCGGCGTGCAGCCTGTTCGTGCTGCCAATCGATGAAGCCGTCCAGATCTACCGAGAAGTTCGCGGCCCGGAGGCGGTATGACGATATCGATTGTGAATCCAGAGTTGGCTGGAGATGGCGGTAGCGATGGACCGCAGATTCTCCTCGTGTCGCCAGATCTTCTCTCCACCAGCCGGATCGCCGGCTTGGCACGGGAGGCGGGCGGCCGGCTCGCGACACTCCGCAGCCTCGATGGCCCGCTCCCCGCCGGCGGCCCGTACGACCTCGTGCTGCTCGACCTGCAGGCGATGCATGGTGACCCGGCGGTACTCGTGACGAAGGTGTTGGCCCTCCTGAATCCACAACGGGAGAGCCAGACCGATCGGCAGGCCCGGATCGTGGCCTTCGGCCCGCACGTGGCCAAGGACCGGCTCGATCAGGCAAAAGCGGCGGGAGCTGATGCGTCGGTAAGCCGAGGGGAACTCCTCGGCGGCTTTCCCGCGATCGTCAAACGCTGGTGCGGCTAGAACATGCCGAGCGGTGTAACCGAAAGTTGAACGAGCCGGGGGTCGGGGGAAGCCGGAGCGAGTCGGGCTATCCTGCCCTCGAGTCGGAGGCTTTCTCCGCCCCCGGCGGTTTGGGCCGCTCGATGCATTTCGATCGCGATCTCAGTCACGCTTCGCCGGCCGGCTCCTCCAGCACCACTTCGTCGAATTCCGTGCCGTCGACGTCCTGACGCAGGAGCAGATAACCTGCCGTGGCGATGGCCCAGAAGTAGCCCCAGCCGAACGACGAGAGCAGCCATTGCAGGCCGCGCATCCAAAAGCCGATAGCCCTCGCGCCCCATGGGGCCGAGGCTGCCGCATTCCCCATCGCACCGACGCCTTCCATAACGGCCGCCGTGCGATCGTGTCCCATGCCAAAGCTGGCAGCCCACATTGCCAGCGTGCCAGTGGCATCGGCGAAGACTCCTGCAGCGGCCAGCGCGGGCAGGGCCACGAGCAGGGCGATCAATCCATAAAAGGCGTAGTGGAGCGGCCGCTGGTAGAGATAGGAAAACGCGGTGGAGATGGCCTGAAAGCTGTCGCCACGCTCCACCCCGACGGCCGCCACCATCAGTGGCCAGCCGGCCAGCAGCCCGACGGCGAGGATGGCCAGCACGATGGCGCCGATGAGCACGAGCGGCCAGATAGCCCCGGCCAACGCGAGCCCGATGTCGGTCCTCATCAGCAGCCCCAGCACGGCACCAGGCACGGCCAGTGCGACGATTCCGAGGAGCACGAAGGCGACGGCGTTGAACGCGGAGACCCACTTGCGTGTGCCGTATGAGATCGCGTCGACGAACCCCGGCGCATCGTCACCGATCAGCCTGAGCGCGACGTGACGCGTGATGGCGGTCCCAAAAATCGCCCAGACGAGCACGAACCAGCCGAGGCGTGCCAGTGCCCCGAACATCTGACCGATTGTGGCCGACGGACGGAACGGCACCGATACCAGCCGCAGCACATCGGCCGCGGAGGTTGGAAGCCGGTCGATCAGCCCGAGCAGGCCTGGCAGCACCTCTCGACTTGGCACGAGCAGCCGGTCGCCGACAGCGATGGTGTTAGCGGCAACCGGCAGGACCGCCGAGCCATCTGGCGCCCCGATCACCCGCACGGCATCCACGACAGCCATCGGTTCGGCCCCCGCCAGACGCAGGCTGTCGGCAAGCGACCAGCCCGCCCAGGTTGCCAGGCAGCCCAAGCCTGCCAACAGAATCACCGTCGGCGAGAAAGCCGCGCCGGCGGCTCGAAACAAAATCCACCACGGCAGCGCCTCGCTCCACTGGATCGACTGCACGGTGTTCACCGGGAGGGAGGCCTGCGGCGGGTTCGCGGGCGTGGCGGGGGCGGGGCTGGCTGGTTCGTCTGACATCTGTTTCACCCTCGTGTGGAGCGCGGCCTCAAACGATGCGCTGGTATGCGCCGGGACCAATGACCGGGCGGGGGAGAGTATACGTCAGCCGGCGTTCAGGCCTACTCGTCGCCATCTTCTTCGTCGGTCTGCGGCTTCTTTTCGGGGACCGCGTAGGCCTCGTCGAGCCAGCGGCCGAGGTCGATCAGTCGGCAGCGCTCGCAGCAAAAAGGGGCCGTGGGCGTGGCCTCGAGCTTCACGTCGGCATCGCAGACCGGGCAGCGTGGCATCGCCTACTCCGATCCTTTTCCGCCGGAACCGGCTCCGCCACCCGAGTCCGACTTTCCAGAATCGGTCTTCTTGCCACCGCCATCGGCTTTGCCACCCGAATCAGCTGCGGCGCCCTTCTTGTACGACTCGCTCCGGTAGTCGGTCTTGTAGAAGCCAGAGCCTTTGAACACGATCGCACCACCGGCACCAATCAGTCTGCGGAGCTTCTTCTTTCCACATTCCGGGCAGGTCTTTTTGACACTGTCGGTCATCGACTGGAACAGCTCGAAGGCATGCCCACAGCCATCGCAGACGTAATCGTATGTGGGCATGGTTCACTCCTTGGAAACAATGACCTGGGCCGGCCGCACCACCCGATCGTGCAGTTTGTATCCCTGGCTGGCGACCCCCACGACCGTGCCGGCGGCCACACCGGCAACAGACTGCTGGAGGATCGCTTCGTGCACGTTCGGATCGAACTGCTGACCATCCGTCTCGATCGTCTTGCAGCCATGGCTGTCAATCACTTTTTGCAACTGCTGGGCTGTCATCCGAAAGCCTGACCGCAGACTCTCGACGTCTGTTGCCTGCTCGCTGGCGTCGATCGCACGGCGAACGGTATCAAGCACCGGCAGGAGGTCACGGAGCAGATCGATCTCGCGGTAGCGAAGCGCATCCTCGTATTCCCGGCGGGAACGTTTGCGGAAATTTTCGAGTTCGGCCTGAACGCGGAGCACGCGGTCCTCGGCGTCCCGCAACTGCTGGGCAAGAGCCGCGTCGAAACTCACCTGTTCCGCCACCGGCTCGGCGGCACCTGCGGCGGTCGACGGGTTCTTGGCCGACGGATCGAGATCGTCGTGGCTGGTCGATGACATCATGGGCTCTCTTTCTTTTTCGTCGGCTTCTCGTCCCGCGTTTTGTGAGGTGGGCTGCCGGTATCCTTCGTCTGAAAATACTCGCTCAGCCGGCTAAAAAAACTGGATCGCTTCTGGCTGACAGCCTTCTGCTCCTCGGCCGCCAGCTCCCGCAGCAGTTGTTCCATCTTGGGCGAGAGCGACTTTGGCACCTCGACGTGCACATGCACATGCAGGTCGCCGATCCCGCGGCCCCGCACCTCCGGCATGCCGAGCCCCTTGACGCGAACGACATCGCCAGCCTGCGTGCCTTTGGCGATCGCCAAAGGCTTCGGGCCGTCGAGCGTGGGCACCTCGACGGTGGCCCCGAGGGCCGCCTGACTGAACGTGATCGGCACCTCGCAATGCAGGTCGCGTCCCTCGCGGACCAGAAAATCATGATCCTCGATCTCGATCGCGCAGTAACAGTCACCCGGGGGTCCACCGTTGGCGCCAGGCTCCCCCTCTCCAGCCAGCCGCACGCGGACGTCGCGGTCGACGCCGGCGGGAATCGTCACCCGGCGCTCGACATGCTCCACGGTAAGCCCTTCGCCGGCGCAGTCAGGACATTTCTCTCGGATGATTGTGCCGGTGCCACTGCACGAGGGGCAGGTGCGCTGCAGCCTGAAGACGCCAGCGGACTGAATCACCTGTCCATGCCCGGCGCAATACTCGCAGGGCTGCGGTTTCGTCCCCTTCTTCGCTCCCGTGCCGTCACAGGAGCCGCACGGCTCATGTCGGGAGAACTCGACGGTCTTGGTCGCCCCGCGGGCAGCCTCCAGAAGGGAGAGGGAGACGTGCGACGAAACGTCGCGTCCCTGCCGCGGCCGGTTGCCACGCCGTCCGCCTCCGCCTCCAGCACCACCAAATACGCCACCGCCGCCGAATAAGTCGCCGAACACATCGAAGATGTCCGACATGTCGTTGAACTCGTGGCGACCTCCGCCCTGGAGACCGGCATGACCGTGGCGGTCATAGCGGGCCCTCAGCTCCTCGTTGGAGAGCACCTCGAACGCCCGCGCCGCCTCCTTGAAACGATCGGCAGCCTCCGGGTTTCCGGGGTTTTTGTCAGGGTGGAACTTGATCGCCAGTCTGCGATACGCGTCGGCGATCACCGTACCATCGGCACGACGTTCCACTCCCAACACTTCGTAGTAATCACGCTCGATGGCCATTTCAAGACTGTCCAGACGCAGAGGTGTCCGAGTGGGTGCCGACCGCCTGCGGCCGCTCCCACGGACAGTCAGCGAACGCTGCCTTCAGCCCTGTGCTTCTTGGCATCATTCTTGTCGAGATTGGTCACAAGGGCCTCCGTGGTAAGCATGAGACCGGCAATGCTCGCCGCGTTGGTGAGAGCCACGCGAACGACCTTGACCGGATCGATGATGCCAGCCTTCAGCATGTCGACATACTCGCCCTTGTTGGCGTCGTACCCCATGTTGAGCGGCTTGTCAGCCACCTCATCGGCCACCACGGCGCCGTCGATGCCACCATTCTCGGCGATCTGTCGGATGGGGGCTTCGAGCGAGTGCAGCACGATGTCGATGCCGATCTTCTCGTCACCCTTGGCCGAAGAGCGGGCCTTTTCCACCGCCTCTCGGCAGCGCAGCAGGGCTACGCCACCGCCCGGCACGATCCCTTCCTCGACGGCAGCCCGAGTGGCATGCAGGGCGTCCTCGACACGGGCCTTCTTCTGCTTCATCTCGGCCTCGGTGCCTGCACCGACCGAGACGATCGCTACGCCGCCAGTCAGCTTCGCCAGCCGCTCCTGCAGCTTCTCGCGGTCATATTCGCTGTCAGTGCCCTCGATCTGCGTGCGGAGTTGGTGCACGCGGGCCTGCACGTCGTCCTGCTTGCCGGCACCCTGCACGATCGTGGTCTCGCTCTTGTCGACCGTGATCTTCTTGGCCCGTCCAAGATGCGAAAGGTCGAGGCTCTCGAGCTTCAGCCCCAGGTCTTCCGAAATCAGTGTGCCACCGGTGAGGGTGGCGATGTCACCGAGCATCGCCTTGCGGCGATCACCAAAGCCGGGGGCCTTCGACGCACAGATATTCAGCACGCCACGCAGCTTGTTGACCACCAGCGCCGTGAGGGCGTCGCCATCGACATCCTCGGCGATGATGAGCAGCGGCTTCCCCGACTGCGCCACTTTTTCGAGCAACGGAAGCAGGTCGCGGAGGTTGGAGATCTTCTTCTCGTGGATCAGGATCAGGGCGTCATCCAGTTGGCAGAGCATCTCGGCCGGCTTGTTGACGAAGTAAGGGGAAACAAACCCCTTGTCGAACTGCATGCCGTCGACGAATCTCACCGTGGTCTCGGTCGTCTTTCCCTCTTCGACCGTGATCACGCCATCCTTGCCGACCCGCTGCAGGGCCTCGGCCAGCAGGTCGCCGATCGAGCGGTCGTTGTTAGCACTGATGGCGCCAACCTGCGCTACTTCCTCAGGCCGCTCCACCT
>Ga0214921_10007019_pt1 | contig 15156 bp, 18 predicted proteins | sample LL1505_MetaG_FD_177992 | JGI IMG/M metagenome (GOLD analysis project Ga0214921, IMG submission 177992) | Freshwater microbial communities from Lake Lanier, Atlanta, Georgia, United States - LL-1505 | ecosystem: Environmental > Aquatic > Freshwater > Lake | place: USA: Georgia | collected... | reverse complement strand
GCTGTCGGGCGGACACCGAGATCGGTGTAAGTGGCCGAAAAAATAGGCGCATCCTTACCCCGGTTTAGTGTCATCTCAACATCGTAACGTTGGGAAGTGCCAAAAAATTGTACGACCGGTGATTGTCAAATCGGTTGAGGCGATCGTTTCTATGACACGGTAGGTGTCCGGCATGGTGGCTCCCGACCGAAGTATTTCGTTTGTAGGGAAAAGCATGGAAGAGCTATCCTCGTCGCGTCACAGATTCAGCCGCGTTAGGCGTGTTGGCGAGCATCCACCGGTTGTTAATACCTCATTGGTGGTGGGCCTCTCGATCTCCGTCGGACTTGTGGTCCTTGGAGCGTTGTTTGGTGGTAATCCACTCACCTTCATCAGCGCGGAGGGGATCCTCTTGGTACTGGGCGGAACCTTTGCATCAACGCTGATCCAATTCTCAACCAAAGACATTCGCAACGCTCTGCGGTCGGCGCGCGCAGTTCTCTTTCTTTCTCCTGAAGAGCCTACCGAGAGGATCTCATATCTCGTGGATCTCTCCCGGAGGGTAAAAGATCAGGGATTGCTTATTCTCGAGCACGAGGCGAGTCAAACTGCCGACCCGTTTCTGCGCCTTGGCCTTGAACTGGCCGTTGATGGCCAAGCCCCAGAGGAGATCTTACGCATTCTTCAACGCGAGATGCGAACCTCGAACGACCAAGCGTGGCGCTCTGTCCAGGTGTGGGAGACGATGGGCAACTTCGCTCCCGCTATGGGTCTCATCGGAACCTTGATCGGTCTGATTCACATGCTCGGTTCCTTGCAGGACGCGAGTGCGGTGGGTCCCGCGATGTCGCTTGCGCTCGTGGCGACGCTCTACGGTTCCGTGGCGGCGAACCTCTTTTTCTTCCCGATGTCGGGCAAGTTGCGGGTAGATGCGCAAGAGCGAGAGTTCTCGAAGGACATCACCCTTGAGGGACTCCTGAGCGTCGCTCGTTTAGAGAGCCCCATCATGTTGGAGCAAAGGCTTCAAAGCTTCGTAACCATGGCGGCCAACACCTACTAAGGGTATTCACGATGCGACCACAGGCTCACGTCAGCACTACCTGTGATAGACGCATTCTCAAGGCGTTCTATACGCAATACGTAGCGGTGCTTCTGATTATTCTCGTGTTCACCGTTGGGGCGTTTCAGCGCGCTTCGCTGACTGAGGTTGTAAGCTCTGTTGTCGCACCTGCCGCGACAAAGGCTGCGCCAATCGGAGGACTTGAGATAGCCCAACACTTTGACGAGCTTGGTCAACTCGGCCCTGACACGGCCCAGCTGGAGGCGGTAGCACTCGTTATCAGAGAGCACGATGTGAAGGCCTCGATATCGCTTCCGGTGGGAATGCAAAAGATAGATTCTCCGCTCCCAACGGTTGAGCAATCGTTGGCTCGACTCGCTTCGATTGAGCGATTCTTCAAAGAGCGAGGAGTAGGCGAGGACGCGCTGGAGCTCGTTATTGGTGGCCCCGTGGCACGTTCCGGAACGTTGCTTGTTCGGTTTGAGGGGGAGGACCATGACAACTTCCCTCTCTAATTCACGGCGGCATAGCGCGAGCGAAGGCCAGCCAGGTTCGGTGGTTTGGTTCATCAGCTTTGGCGATCTTTTGACACTCCTGCTCTGTTTCTTCTTAGTTTTGACGCCGTGGGATCAGCTTAAGAAGAGGTCGAATGCCCAATCTTTGCCCTCGGTTAACGGTCAATCACAGACATCCGTGCGCGCTGGCACCGCCCTTGCTTCAGATCTCCCCCTGAGGGGATCCGTCATTAAGCTAGAGCTCCCACTCTTTGAGGAGAGGGGAGGTCTGAGCAGCGAGGGGTTGTCGCCGGCGGCGCTATCAGAGGAGCTCAAACGAGCTATGCCGAGCGATGGACGGGTCGACGTTCTCGTATGTAGCGACACCGACCACCGCGCCAGCGTCGTGCGCTACGTGGGAGGGGCTCTTGAGCGAAGTTTCGGTAGTAGCATTTCGGTTCGATTTGTTGTGAGAGGCGCCTGCGATGTGTCTCAGGTGTTTGCGCCGATAACGAAGCAGATTGTTGGAAGAATAAGAATTGTAGGGACATAGACGAGAGATGTCAGAGGAAGAGAAAAAAGAGGCTCCGGCGGCAGAAGCTCCCCCGGCTCCCAAGCGCTCTAAACGAGTTCTCATCGCCGCCGGTGGTGTGGTCGCGCTGCTGATTATGGTGGGCGTTCCCGCTGGATACTTCCTGTTGAAGGAGGAGCCGAAAGAGGTGAGCGAAGTTACTCCCGAAATGGCACCCGAGAGCGCGCTTAAGCCCGAGGGACACGATGACGTCGAAGAGGAGCTGGAAGAGGGAGAGGAGCCGCTTGGCGCAATCGTTCCTCTTGAAACGTTTCTCGTGAATCTATCGGGTGGGAAGTATATCCGAGCGCAGGTTCAGGTGGAGTTTGAGACCCTTGATGTACCTCGCCGGTTCTACACCCGAGCGGTCCCCATTCGTGATGGCATTATCTCGATGTTGACGCAGATGACGGCGGAAAATCTCGAAAGCTCAAAGGGCAAAGAGAAGCTCCGCGCGGAGATTCGCGCAGTCATAAACGCTACGCTCCGAAAGGAAGAGGTGCGGCGGGTCTATTTTACTCAGTTCGTGATTCAATAGGGTGAATATGAGCGAGGTTCTTAGCCAGGAAGAGATCAACACACTGCTCAAAGGCCTCTCAGAGGGAGAGATTGAGGAGGGAACCGTTGAGGCTCAGGGTGCTGCTCAAAATGTGAAGAAGTTCGACCTGGCGAGCCAGGAGCGAATCGTGCGTGGTCGAATGCCGACCATGGAGATGATACACGATCGCTTCTCGCGCCAATTTCGCACCGCGCTTGGTAAGTTTCTCGGCCGGAGCTGCTTCACCAACGTGGGCAAGATCGAGATGGTAAAGTTCGGAGCTTTTCTGAAGAAGCTCCCACTCCCATCCTCCCTTCATATGATGAAGATGGCTCCGTTGCCTGGACAGGCCTTGCTTGTGGTGTCGGCGCCGCTTGTCTTTAGTGTGATCGATGGACTCTTTGGTGGCCGCGGCACCACTCGCGTAAAGGTGGAGGGACGTGAGTATACCTCAATTGAAACCTCACTTATCGGAAAGGTAGTGGCGCTGGCAATCGAGGTGTTGAATGAAGCGTGGAATCCGGTTCATCCGGTGGAGTTCCAGTTCCTTCGTTCCGAGTTTAACCCATTCGCGGTGACCATCGCGCCACCCTCAGATGTCGTAGTTGTGGTTACTATAGAGGTGGAGTTCGAGCAGGAGTGCACGACCCTCTCAATCTGTATCCCGTACTCAACTCTTGAGCCCATCAAGGCCAAGCTCTCTACCTCGGTGCAGAGCACCCGGCTTGAGGTCGATAGTGCGCTTTCTCGACGCATGCAGACGAACATTCAGGAGACCGTCTGTGAGGTGAGCGTTCAACTCGCTCGAGGTACGGTCAAACTGAAAGATCTTTTAAATTTAGAGGTTGGTGATGTGATGAACCTTGAGACGATGCCCAATGAAGAGGCTCGGATCATGGTAGAGGGCTCGCCGAAGTTGTACGGCCATGTGGGCTCATTACATGGAAATAGGGCTGTCCGGATAACTCGGTCCATCCCCAAGCTTGATCTGGTTAACATTCGAAACAAAGAGGAGATGATTCGCAATGGCAGATAATGAGATCGAACAAGGACTTGAAGGTGTAGCCGCCGCCGCTGGCGAAGTGGCTGACGCTGCTACAGCAGCGGGGAACGCAACTGGTGCTGCTCCCGTTCAGTCAGCGGCGCCCAAGAAGCACAACCCGCGAACCCTTGACTTCCTGATGGACGTCTCTCTTCAGGTCTCAGTAGAGGTTGGTCGCGCCCGCATGACTATTAACGACCTCCTCCAGATGGGGGCAGGCTCGGTTGTGGAGCTCGAGAAGCTCGCGGGAGAGCCCCTTGATATATTTATCAATGGAAAAGCTGTGGCTCGCGGTGAGGCCGTGATCGTAAACGAGAAATTCGGAGTACGACTCACGGATATTATCTCGCCTGAAGAGCGTGTTGAAGGTATCGCGTAGTGAACGTGGTGGGTGTCATGAAGACGATGTGTTGGTGGTGTGTGGTTTCTCTCTTTATGGCACTTAGCGTGCTCACTCCTCGTACTGAGAGCCGAGCTGAGGACTCCCAGTCCCACGCCTGGAGCGCGCAGGTTTCGCAATCTGGGCCCAGTGTTGATTCCTTCAATGCGCAGAGCTCAGCGCTTCGCATGGTAGGCGGACTCTTCCTTTGTCTTGGTCTGTTGGGAGCCGGTGTTCACGTCTACAAGAGGTATGTTTTACCACGGTCGTTGTCCTCTCAACGGCGGATGCAGGTGGTTGAACGACTCCAGCTCTCCTCAAAGAGTGCGCTTCTCTTGGTGACGCTTGACGGAAAAGAGTTCGTGATGAGTACCGGTTCCGAATCAGCGCGGCTTGTTCCCCTCCAATCCCGGAGCGAGGAGATATTTGAGGAGACCCTCTCATCGGCGTGTGATGATGTGGGTGAGTACAATGTGTAGGCTTATCATCACTGTTCTGCATGTCGTGGCCCTTCTCGCGATAAGCGTTCTGGCCTCTACCGAGGCTGTGGCGCAGCAAGCCGCTCTGCCTGATCTTTCGATATCGGTCGGGGGCAGCGAACTCGCTGGAGGAGGAAGTGTCGCGAGCAGTCTCAAGATTGTGCTACTCCTGACGGTGCTCTCATTCGCACCCGCGATGATCTTATGCATGACCTGTTTCACCCGCATCGCAGTTGTGCTCGGGATGACCCGAACCGCGCTCGGCACGGCGTCCCTTCCACCGAATACTGTTATCACAGGGCTCGCGCTCTTCCTGACACTTGCGATTATGGGACCGGTCTTCGAGAAGAGCTACAATCAGGGAATTAAGCCGTATCTTGATGGCCAGATGGCGCAAGAGGAGGCGGTTAAGAAGTCGATAGCCCCCCTGAAGGACTTCCTTGTGAAACACTCGCGCGAGAAGGACCTCGCCCTGTTTCTTCAGATCACCCGTTCTGAGCAGCCAAAGGATCCGGCTGATGTGCCGTTTTTTGTTGCCGTGCCTGGGTTTGTTTTGAGTGAGTTGAACGCTGCGTTTCAGATCGGGTTCCTAATCGCGTTGCCCTTTCTTGTTCTCGATATGGTGGTGTCATCTGTCCTGACCTCGATGAGTATGATTACGCTTCCACCAGTTGTCATTTCCTTACCCCTCAAGCTTATGTTGTTCGTGATCGTTGATGGCTGGCACCTGATTATCAGCTCACTTGTTAAGACCTATAGAGTATAGAAGAGGAGCTCCTATGAACATCGATGACTATCTTCGTCTCGGGCAGATAAGTATTGAGACCGCTTTATATACCTGCGCGCCCATTCTAGGATTTGGACTAGTGGCGGGACTTCTCGTCAGTATCTTTCAAGCTGCGACGCAGATTAACGATCCCGCGCTGGCCTTTATTCCTAAGATCGGAGCGGCGATCATCGGAATGGTGTTGTTTGGACACTTTATGGTGAATCGCATCGCGGGCTTTACGATCTTCGTGTACAGCCAGATAGGCAATATTGCTCCGAATTAAAGAGAGGTTCCGTCGTGGACGCCGAGACCCTACACACGGTTCCGCAGCTCCTCCTCCAGCGCCTCGACGTGGGGTGGACCTTCATTCTTTTACTGATGCGTCATGTTACCTTTCTCATGATAACACCGGGTATTGGAGGCGGGATCGCGGGTATCGCCTTGCGGTATCCCGCGGCGATCGTTCTCACCTTCGCCGCCTTTCGGATGAGTGGGGTTATTCCGGTTCCCGCAGATATGATCACCATGGCCTTGCAGCTCTCGGCTGAGATGATATTGGGTGCGGTTATTGGGATGATACCGATTCTGATCGTGTCTGGAGCGCAAACCGCAGGTCACCTTGCGAGTGGAACGATGGGACTGAACGGAGCCCAGTTGATCGATCCCACAACGCAGGCGTCTCTGCCTGACCTCGCCCGAATTTATGGAGACCTCGCGATCGTCATCTTCCTGCTCGTTGGAGGACACCACGTCGCTGTGTATCAACTTGCTGGATTAGAGGGCACGATCCGCCCGGGCTCGTTCATATTGAGCGCGCAGGGGATAAGCACACTCGTTGACCAAAGTGCCGCTATCTTCCATATCGGGGTTATGATCGCCGCGCCCGTTATCGTGGCGCTCCTTCTCACGAACTTTGTGCTCGCAATCATCTCGAAAGCCGTTCCGACCGTGAATATCTTTATTATCAGCTTTCCCCTGACGGTAGCGGTGGGACTCGGGCTCTCGATACTGGCGTTGCCCGAGGCTGGGCACTACATCGCTCGGCAGTATACCAAGTTGGAGGCGCTTTTCAGCGCGGTGATTAATTAGCGGCGAGTGTGGCCTAGGTAGGGATTGAACGGAGCGTCATACGCCAGGTATTCGGAACGAAATCCTGGCGGAACTCTGACACACAGCTTCATCTAAGTACTCGTACTTACGTTTCGAAATGATGGCATATCTCTTGCCCCTTGGATCGGTGGGGCAGTGTGTGTCAAATGACCATCTGTCTCGTGTTTGTAACGGAATTGTACGTGAGATAGCGCAGGATGGCCTCCGAGAGTTTGCCCGAACAAAAAACCGAGATGCCCACCGACCGACGGGTGAGCGAGCTTCGGAAAGAGGGTTCAGTATTCCAATCGATGGACATCGTGCATGTTCTTGTCTTGGTCGCTGGATTCTTGGCGCTTAATCTCTCGTGGAACCTTCTGTACAACGACATGCGGTACGTCTTCACGAAGTCATTTTCGATGATCGCGGAGCGACCCTCCTTCGAGCTCAACGATCTTACGAGCGGCTTTATTCGACTTATCCTCTTAGTGCTTCCGGACCTGTTAATCATAACGGGCCTTGTGAGTGTGGTTGCTGTTCTTGCGGTGATGCTCCAAACGAATTGGAATAGAAGAGACAAGTGGATCAAGTTACGTTGGGATTTCGTGAATCCGCTCAAAGGATTGCAGAGGATCTTTTCCATCGCCGGAGTGGTGAATACATTAAAAGCGGTAATTAAGCTCGCGGTGGTTCTTCCGATTGGGTACTGGGCGCTCCAGGGATTCGCGCCGCTGATGGTGCGACTCATTCATACCTCGATCCGGGATGTTCTCGCCCTCACAGGAACAGCCCTCAGCACCGTTTTTTGGAAGATCATGTACATCTTCGTGGCGCTTGCGGTTGTAGATTGGGTGTGGGGGAAGTTCCAGTGGCTCAAGAGGAACAAGATGACCAAGGAGGAGGTCAAGGAGGAGCGTAGGTCCATTGAGGGTGATGAGGCGATGCGCCGTAAGATGATCTCCAAAGGAATGGCGCGCATCGCGCAGAAGCTCAAGAAATCCGTGCCTCAGGCTGATGTCATCGTTACAAATCCGACCCACTACGCGGTCGCATTGAAATATGACCGTGCAAACCACTCAGCTCCGATTGTTGTCGCGAAGGGAACTGACTTCATCGCTCAACGAATCAGGGAGATCGCTAAAGAGAACAATATTCCTATCTTGGAGCGTAAGGCTTTAGCTCGTGCGCTCTTCGCGTCCACCGAAGTAGGTACTGAGATTCCGCGCGATCTCTTCAAAGCGGTCGCGGAGGTTTTAGCATTCGTATACAGACTCAAGAGACCTCGGTCTCGCGAAACGGCGTCATCGTAGAGGTTTGTGAAATATGGCAACATCAGCGACAGCGACAGCACCGGCCTCAGCTAAGTATAATCATCTCTTGGTGCCCGCGGCGATCGTGGGGATTCTCGCCATCCTCATCTTTCCGCTGCCGACGGCGGTACTCGATGTATGTATCGCGCTTAACATAGTACTCTCTCTCATCATCCTGTTCACCTCTCTCTACGTAGAGAAGCCACTGCGGTTCTCGTCCTTTCCAGCCGTTCTGCTCGTTACGACCCTCTTTCGTCTGGCGATGAACGTCGCTTCGACCCGTCTGATCCTCCTCAACGGGAGCTCCGGCATGGACGCCGCAGGCAACGTGATTCAGGCGTTCGGGCAATTTGTAGTCGGAGGAAATTACATTATTGGAATCGTGATGTTCATCTGTATCAACCTCGTGAACCTCAAGGTGTTGACGAAAGGTTCGTCCCGTATTGCCGAAGTTGCCGCACGGTTCACACTCGACGCGATGCCTGGTAAGCAGATGGCGGTGGACTCCGACCTCAATATCGGCCTTATTACAGATAAAGAGGCTCGTGTGCGGCGAAAGGAGCTTGCTCAAGAGGCTGAATTCTACGGAGCTATGGACGGTGCCGCTAAATTTGTTGCGGGAGACGCCGTGGCCGCGCTCTTTCTTGTGACTATCAACATCTTCGGTGGACTCCTTATCGGTATCGTTCAGGCCGGAATGGATTGGAGAGAAGCTGCGCAGACCTACACGATTTTGACGATCGGTGAGGGACTCGTAGCCCAGCTGCCCTCCATCATTATCTCAGCCGCAGCCGGACTTATCGTGGCGCGCGCCGCTTCCGGCGAGGACCTCGGAAACGAACTGGTTGGACAGCTCGGTCAAAACGCGAAGCCGCTCTTCCTGACCTCCGGCGTATCGTTCGCGATGGCGGTTCTCCCCGGACTCCCCTTCGTGCCCTTCATGCTCCTCGCTATCGGAACCGGTGTCCTGGGTTTTATGAAGAGGAAGGCTGCTGAGGAGGTTCGAGTCAAGACTGAAGCCGAGGAGAAATCCAAGTTGCCGGAAAATGCTGGGCCCAAGCCTGGAAGCACCGAAGAGGTTACGACGTTGCTATCGGTGGACACCCTTGAGCTTGAGGTCGGGTATGAACTTGTACAGGTTGTGGAGGGGGGGGACCTCGTGGAGCGTATTCGGTCGATTCGTCGGCAGTTCGCGATCGATTATGGATTCATCGTTCCACCGATTCACATCAGGGATAACGTTCGGATTAAATCGAACGAATACCGCTTCATGTTGAAGAATACGGTTATCGGTTCCGGTATCTTGAAACCGCACTACATGCTCGCGATGGATCCAGGCAACGTCGCTAACCCGGTTAACGGCATTCCGACCAAGGAGCCCTCGTTTGGATTGGATGCTCTCTGGATTGCGGAAGTCGACAAGGAACGCGCGCAGTTCTCCGGATACACGGTGGTCGACCTTTCTACCGTGGTTACCACGCATATCACCGAGCTTGTTCGGTCGCACATGCATGAACTGCTTGGTCGACAGGAGGTTCAACACCTGGTCGATAATATGCAGAAGCAGGCGCCGAAGGTTGTCGAGGAGCTCATACCGGGCGTTATGTCGATCGGCGCGGTTCAGCAGGTGTTGGCAAATCTGTTACGTGAGCAGGTCAGCATTCGCGACTTTCGCACCGTCCTAGAGACGTTGGCTGACTGGGCGCCTTCGGTGAAGAGCCCGGAGAAGTTGGCCGAGTTTGTACGTCGGAAGTTTTCTCGAGCGATCACCTCGAAATATACGACCCCCGATGGAGTGCTCCCGTTGGTTAACCTGACCGGAGCACTTGAGCGAGAGATGGGAGAGGCGCTTCAACAGACCGATGAGGGGTCCTTCCTCGCGCTAGAGCCGGGTTTGGCACAGATGATCATTAATAAGCTCGCACGGGCGTCTGAGAAGTTTGGAGAGATAGGGCAAACTCCGGTGCTTCTTGCGCCGGCGCACCTTCGTCCGGCGGTGTTCAATTTCGTTGACCGATTCGCGCCGGGGTATGCGGTGATCAGTCACAATGAGGTCGCGCCGAATACCAAGGTTCAGTCCCTCGGTGTCATCGGAATGGAGGACTAGGTGTTTGGCGGGAGCCGTACATGCGACACGGTTTCGAGGAATGCGGTTGAGCGGAGGGCCTTCGGGACAGAGGGTTAGGGTGTCAACCGGGGCTATTGAGGGAAATGAGTAAGATCGGCGAGTCAGAACGGTAGAGATATGAATCAAAACAAGGAGCATAAAGGCATGGAGCACGCACCTGGATCACGGATGACGATGGAAAAGCAAATGAAATCAATAGGTAAGGAGCATCGTTCCGTGACGCGAGTTATCAGCGTGACGAGCGGAAAGGGAGGGGTTGGGAAGACTCATACCGTAACTAACCTAGGGATATCATTAGCTTCTTTAGGGTGTTCCGTCCTTGTCCTCGACGCCGATCTCGGATTGGCGAATGTAGACGTGCTCCTGAATCTAAAGCCGCACGGAACATTGCACGATGTACTAAAGGGATCGATGCGTCTGGACGATATACTCCTTGAGGGGCCGGGTGGCATTTCCATCATTCCGGCCGCAAGTGGTGTTGAAGAGCTCCATGAGCTTCGGTCTGAAGAGAAGTTGCTGCTGTTGGAAGAGATAGAGAGGATCGCTCATCGCTATGACTATCTTCTCATCGATACCCCAGCGGGAATTGGATCAGACGTTATGTACTTCAACAGCGCGGCGGCTGAGGTAGTTTGCGTAATTAATGGTGAGCCGACATCTCTCACTGATACGTACGCGCTCATCAAAGTTTTGAGCACGACGTACGGTGAAAAGAATTTTTCGGTAGTGGTGAACAACGTTGCTGATGAAACTGAGGCAGCGGCGGCATTTAAAAAGTTGACCCGAGCGGTAGAGAGGTTTTTGAAGGTTAAAGTGCGTTACCTCGGATGGGTTCCGACTGACGGAACGGTTCGAGAGTGTGTGATGCAGCAGCAAGCGATCTCCGCGGAATTCCCGTCGAGCAAAGCTTCATTATCGCTCGCTGCAATCGCCCGCAAGGTAGCTGATCAAAAGCCTGAAGTGACGGTGAAGGGAGGAATGCAATTCTTCTTTCGACAACTTCTGGAGATGACGTCGTATGGCGAAGAAGCAAGCTACTAAGAAGAAGGTCGCGCGATCCAATCGGTTCGTGTATTTGAAGACCCTCTGTTGCGTGACGATCTTAGCGGCATGTTTCATTCTGTTTATCGGCGGCGTTCGCGAAGGAGTACGAACGAGTAAAATCATCTATCACTGTGTGGCAGCGTCATTCGGGATAGGAACGGTTTTCGGTGTCGCGCTCCGGGCAATGACGAACTATGAGGAGATAAACGGTGGTCAAGCCTAAACGTTCAGCCGTAGAAGCATACAGAAACGTCGACGAGTTCGAGCGGGAAGAGCTCATTCGCAGCTATTTGCCCCTCGTGAAGAAGGTGGTGCACCGCTTGTCAGGGCGACTTCCTAAGGATGTCGACCTTCAGGAGATGCTCAACTCCGGTATCATCGGACTCGTGGATGCGCTTGAGAAATACGACTCAAAGCACGAGACCAATTTCAGCACGTACGCTCAATTCCGTATTCGCGGAGCTATCCTCGACAGCTTCCGCTCACAGGATTGGTTGCCGCGCTCGTTGCGTTTCAAATCTCACAAGATTGAGCAAGCGTATCATAGAATCGAGCAACGACTCGGTAGGCCCGCCTCAGATGAAGAGGTAGCGGTCGAGCTCGGGGTATCGATAGAGGAGCTTCAAAGTCTTCTCGGTGAGGTGGGAAGCATCGTCATGTTGAGCTTTGAAGAGCTCGGTTTCGGCCATGGCGAGGAGCGATTCCAAGCGGAGGATTGGCTCGCGAGCAAAGGGCAGGATCCGCTCAATCGACTCCTAGGACACGAAAAGGTTGGAGTTATCGCCCGAGCCCTTGATCGGCTTCCGGAGAAGGAGCGATTAGTTATCAGCCTCTACTTCTATGAGGAGCTCAACCTTAAAGAGATCGGAGAGATCTTAGGGGTAACGGAATCTCGAGCCTCTCAGATCCGTTCTCGAGCGCTCATTCGCCTCAAGAACTACTTGCGTAAAGCGGTGTAGCGGTTGCGCTTTGCCCATAAAGGCTTGTTGCGCTCCGCGCACGAAGGTGTGTTGTGCTCCGGCCGTATCGATGTGCCTTGAGCGAGCTGTAAGAGAACTACCTATTTCAAGAAGAGGTGCCTGTGGCTACGGAAAGGTCCTTAGAACGAGTTATCATCCTGCACGGCTCATCTCCTCAGGAGAACGAGGCGGTTGCCGATCTCGCGAAGGTCATCCCGCAATCGGAGGTCGTAGAGGCTCATACCCTCGATGAATACCTCTCCGCGCTTAAGAAGCAGGACTTTGACGTCGTGGTGCTTGACTATGACATGCCGGATGTTCAAGCCAAGGAGCTTCTCGCGCAGCTGAGGCTCAGGGATAACGAACCCGACGTCCTTCTTGTGTCGAAGTGCAGCGACCAGGCGACGATACGCAACATCGCCAAGGCTCAGAAGAGATACGTGGTCCGAGAGGACGGATGGGTAGACGCGATGGGGCACGCGATACGCGATATGCTCCGTATCCGTCGCCTTGAGGAGGAGATGGCTCAGATTAGAGCCCGGCTCACCGAGGCGAATCAAAAGTTGGAGGCGCGCAATCGGAGACTCGACGACTTCTGCGCAACCATAGCGCATGATATTCGAGGACCCCTCGCTGGTTTAATTTTAAAGGTTGAATACATCCTTGAGACGCAAGGTTCCAACTTCGATGACCGAACGGTGGGCCTGCTCAAACGTTCCGTGGAATCGACACGCCGGCTCGTGGGGGTCGTACAAGCGATGTACGAATTCGCGAAGATAGGTTTCAGCGGAGCCAAGTTTTCACCCACGCCCCTCACTCCCCTCGTTCGAGAGGTCATGGCCGATATCAACATCGATCCCTCCGAGGGGGTGGGCGTCAGGATGCACGAGCTTCCTGTCGTGTGGGGGAACTCGGATCTTCTGAGGCGGGTCTTTCAGAATCTTTTCACTAACGCGATTAAGTATAATCATCGGGAGAAGGTCGAGATCTCACTTTCATTCGATGGGATCGTTCAGCGTGGTATCGGCGAGTTTGCGCAGATAACGGTCTCGGACAACGGGCCAGGGATCTCTCCGAGTGATACCGGTAGAGTTTTCAATATGTTCTCGCGAGGAAACGGGGCTGACCGAGGCGCGGATGGGCTCGGTATCGGTCTCGCTATCGTTCAGCGAATCGTTGAGTTGCATCATGGGCAGATAGAGCTTACCTCTGAATCCGATGAGGGGGCTCGATTTACTATCTTCTTGCTTACCGGACCTATTGAGCCCTTTAAGGTATAGGGTGCGCTCGCTTGACGTAGAGATACGCAACACTGAGTAAGACCGTCCACGCCATCGCGATAGCGAGAAAGAGTCCCCCATTCATGATCGGAAGCTGTTGAGCGACCACCGCCTTCAGGGTTACGCAGAAATCAAGCATATTTCCGACCATCAGGGTGACTATAACACCGGGGTGCTTGAGGGGATGTACCGCGGCTATTCCCGCGCCAACCCCGAGGGCGAGCAAGTAGGCACCGAGAGCGCCAAAAGCGACCTGGAGCTCTGACGACAGCACGGTGCTTGGCAAGCCCGATACGAAGAGCCATGAGAGGGGATAGAGTATCGCCGAGAGACCGCAGGCTGAAAAATACACCACACTCGCCCATAAAACGGTCCTGACAAACCTTTGTTGCGTATCGTTCATATAAGCTCCTTGGAGTGGCTTTCTAAGCCCCAGTCTACGGGGTATGCTTCCCAGAACGAAAGACCTCAAAATAGGGAAGACGCTCGTGACAAAGATAGACCTCAAAGGTAAGTGCGTGTGGCTGACCGGCGCCAGTAGTGGAATCGGCGAGGCGCTGGCATATGAGTTAGCTCGTCGGGGAGCTCGAGTGGCGCTGACGGCGCGCCGAAGGGAGCTGCTGGAGGAGATCGTTCGTAAGATTAAAGATTCCGGCGGCGAAGCTCATAGTTTCCCGGGGGATGTTCTCAACCTTGAGGAGATGAAGCGAGTCGTCGACTCGATCGAAACCGCGGTGGGGCCGATTGATCTCGCTATCCCGAACGCCGGAAGCCACATCTTTTCAAAACCCGAGCAGTTCGATAGCACCGAGTACCTGTCTATCATGCAGCTCAATTTCGGTGGCGTGCTTCACTGTTTGGAGGCCGTTATCCCTCGCATGCTGCTGCGAGGAGGGGGATACCTCGCGCCGGTAGCGAGCTTAGCTGGATACCGAGGGCTTCCGCGCGCCGCTGCGTATGGGGCGAGCAAGTCGGCGCTGATCCACTTTCTAGAGAGCGTTCGGTTTCATTTGCAGCCGAAAGGGATCACGATCTCAGTCGTGAATCCAGGTTTCGTTAAGACGCCGCTTACGGACAAGAACGATTTCTTCATGCCCTTTCTGGTCTCATCAGAGAAAGCGGCAAAGATAATATGCGATGGTATAGAGCGGGGAAAACGAACGATAGCCTTTCCGTTCCCCTTCTCGTGGATAGTTGGGCTCGGAAGGTTTCTCCCGGCTCCGGTGTATGAAAAGATAGTGAATCAATTGTGGTAAACGAGTCAGGAAAAAATATCCTTGTAGTCGGTGGTGGGATCTCAGGTATCACCGCTGCATATATTCTGTCGCGGCGAAATACGGTTACCCTGTTGGAGCGGAACGAGTATCTAGGTGGGCACACCAACACGAGGGTCGTCGAAGATCCCATCAATCCGCAGCTCTCCGTGGATACCGGCTTCATCGTGTGCAACTCTCGTAATTACACAAACTTTTACAAGTTTCTGGATCAGCTCGGTGTCGCTCGCCAGGATTCGGACATGTCGTTCGGTTTCTCTTGTGAGAAAACGGGGCTTACCTACATGGGGCCCTCCGTGAAGGAGTTTCTCATGGCTCCCGGGAACCTGCTGAACACCAGATTCCTTGGAATGGTCCTGGAGCAGCAGCGCTTCAATCGACGAGCACTCAGAGATCTTCGAGAGGGGAAGCTCGGAGAGCAGCCACTTGGTGAGTATCTCAAAGCAGTTGGCACGAGCCAGTATTTTTTTGATAACTACCTCGCTCCATTGATCGGCTCAATCTGGTCAGCTCCCGACTCAAACGCCCTTGAGTTTCCAGCGTTGTCTTTTTTCACCTTCTTTCGAAATCATGGCATGCTCGAAATGAGCACGCGACCGCAGTGGCAAACGATCGTGGGAGGAAGCCACGCATATCTGAAAGCGTTTAGGGGCGCATTCAAGGGGGATCTGCGGATAGGGACACCGGCTCAGGCGATCTCTCGAGATAACGATGGGGTTGTTTTATCGCTCCAAGGCGCTGCGCCAGAGCGATATGACGCT
>Ga0214921_10007018_pt1 | contig 15159 bp, 12 predicted proteins | sample LL1505_MetaG_FD_177992 | JGI IMG/M metagenome (GOLD analysis project Ga0214921, IMG submission 177992) | Freshwater microbial communities from Lake Lanier, Atlanta, Georgia, United States - LL-1505 | ecosystem: Environmental > Aquatic > Freshwater > Lake | place: USA: Georgia | collected... | reverse complement strand
ATTGGTGCTGGTCACGGCCGGCAGTTCTACCGCGGTTCCATTCACGGCGAAGCCTTCACCGGCGGCAGAGCGCCGGGAAAAATGGACGGCAACAAGACCCGCCAAAGCGCCACCGACCAAGGCCACGGGCAGATTGTGCGCCGTCGCGACATAGAGGATCAGCGCGACTCCGATCGCCAATCCGATTGTGGTGAGCTGTCCGTTGTAAAAAATATAGAGCGCGGAAAGGCCAAAGATCGCGTACGACGCCGTCAGATTCGCATCCTTTCCTTTCAAGGTCTTCAGGAGTTTGTCCATCTTCTACTATGGGACCTTTCTAAAATCCGACAAGGTGTGATACACCCTGGAAGCCGCCAAAGAGTACACCGGCAAGCAGGCTGAGAGCAGCAAGCCCGACCCAACTGAGCTGCCCGCCGACAGCAAAAGCCCAGCTGGCGTACTTTGCGAGATGGGTGTGAAGGATCGGGAGCGACAGCACAAAGACAAGAAGGGAGACGAAGAGCGGATCGCGGATCTTGCCCGTCACGGAACGCCAAACGTTCCCCTTGCGCTGCGCGGGCCGATACGGCTGCTCTTCCACTTCCTCGTAATTGGGCGAAACCTGCATGCGCGGCGGACCGACGCGCATGGGCGGCGCCTGCACCATGCGCTGAGGCATAGGTTCGGGCGACTGCGTGGCGTTCATTTCGCGCATGATCTCCGCCATCTTTTCGGCATCCGCGGAGTTCGGAATGTCGGCGCCCGTTTCAAGTGCTTCTAAAGGCGTTCCGTCGGACATGTTCTCAATCGGGAGGCGATTCCGTCCTTTCGCGCAGTCCGCGGCTGCCCGTCCTTAAGCCCCCTCCACAAACGACAACGTTTCCACCGTCTTTGTGCCGTCTGTAGGACACGCCACTGTTTTCGGTACAAATTCAACGCATTTTGTGCCGAACTGGTAGACAGCGCCACGGATTTCGGATACAGGCGGCCCGCGCAGAATTACACAGTCGGGTCCTTTACAAAGGGGGCGAAAGATCGCTGCTATACCGAACCCAAGTACAAGCGAAATGAGCGTCGCCATGTGCGGGATTTTGATCAGCGCCTCTAAATCAAACATTGTTCTTACTTATCGCTCGCGATTTTTTGAAAGACGCCCACGGCAAGAGCTTCGTCATCGGTCTTCACAGGCTCGTCAACCGTTTTGCGGATTTCCTCCAAGACGGTGCGAATCGCAGTTGTCTTATGCGCATGCCGCGCGCGAACTGGCTTTTCGATCCCGCGCAAATAAACGTAAAGAGCGGTGATCGCGGCATCACGGGGGGAAACAACTGTTTGAAGCGCAGAATCGCCCAGCATCCACGCCGTCGCAACGCGGGTGCTACTGTAGCCAATTGATACATCGGCATGAAATAGGTGTATAGACACAGTTGAGGCGGCGTAGAAAAAGACCCAATACGCCCACGCGCCGCTCAACATGGTAGAACTTGATTTGTATAGCGGATCGGCGAAATAGCCAATATGATGCGAAGAAGAGGCATTCGCAGGCGTTTTGGAGCGACGGAATTTTTCAATCAGCCATAATGCGCACAACGTAATTCCAAGGGTCAGTGGTTGCGTGATAAATATACTCGTTGCCTGTGAAATACCAAAACTTGTCGCAACATCGACCATGGTTTGTGTGCTCATGTGCGACACGAATAATAAGAAATAGTTCAAGCACCATCCAATCCATCCAAATATACATCCAGCAATAAAGAAACCCCTCCATGATCTTGTAGGAAACCATGAACACAATGATGCTTCCCAATAATCGTCCTCTTCTGTGGCGACATTCACCGCGATCTCCAACCCATTCTTTGTAGTATTCGTCGCACGGCGGTAGCAAATGCGATGTATACACCCCATTAAAATGTTCGCAGCGGCCATTTCTGTAGTATTCTCGGCGTCTACACCTGCCGAAGTAGACAAGTCCGACATTAAGTTACTGTTGGGTTCGTGAGGTGTGTGTTTTACAGGACTTGGTTGAATGGCTGCCGAGGGCCGTGCGCCATATTTCACTTTGTTCATAGCTCGTTCAATATCAGCAGTTCGAACCGTCGCAAGCGCATTCTCAAACCGCTTACGCCGAGCATACTCGTAGGCATAGGTTGGGAAACGAGCTAGATACTCTGCTTTTCCGGCAAGATTCATTGCGCGTATCACGATCTTGATGAATGGAATGTTGAGAGCCGCCGTAATCAATGAAAGGATGATTGTTTCGGATATGGTCATTGTAGACCCCGACGCCGTATAGGCATAAAAGAGAGTTGATAAGAATAGCGTGTGAAATACAACAACCGCCACGAACAAAAACCGGAATCCGCGAGGAAGCCGCGGATCGTATTTGAAAAAGATGGAAATATACGTGTGTTGATACAAAAGGCGGGATAGCCAGGCAGAAAACATGCGCCGCATCCAATTTCCAGTAGGTCTTGAAACGGCGAGCGCAAGATGCGGTTGAACAACATCCTCGGTTGGTTTATTGTATCCAAGCACTTTACACACTTCCTCAATATTTTCTACACATACTTGGTATCTTTTCTCAGCATGCGCATCGATACGCAATAAGATTCCAAATGTGATTATAATTCCAACAGCAATACAAATGAGTATTGAATAAATCTTTTGGTGTTTCTTGAATCCAGCGGCTGAATACACACTGTCGGCATTCGCAAATATATTTGCGTTTGTCTCTGCTACAGCCGCAAATCGCGCGCTAAACTCGGTAAAATGGGTACACTCGCACGCGCCTGCTACAAACCGGCATCCTTCCGTGTCCCACTCCGTGCCGTTCCAGTACACGCATTCCAGTGTCGCATTCGTATTGCCTGAAGGTAGAGGCAGGACGAAGCGAAGGGGTGTTGCGAGTCCGCTGACGCCAAGCTCACTTCCACCAGATCCGAGTGCGCTAATGCTAAATTGCGCGAATCCATCGGTATTGTTGCGGCCACCTTCGGATAGCGCTAGGAACGAGAGCACTACACCGGCGCCAAGCGGAGGAAGCACGGCGCTCACATTGCCGACTGTTTGAGGTACAGGGTTAGGTCCGCTGGGCACAGCCGCCCACGCAAATCCGGTGCCGCTGATCGCGACACCGCTGAAATTTGCGCCACCCGCGGCCGTTAACCTGCTCGCAAGTAAGCCGAGCGTATCGGTCAGAGTGTCGGTGTCCATTGCACTCGCATTCAGCCCGCCAACATAGGAACCGGCGATCAACGAAAGTTGAGCAGTGGAGGCATTTGAAGGAATCGCAGGAAATCCGCGCGGTGGTCGAAGAACTCGTCTCGAAGCCAAAACAAACGGAGAGGGGGATGGAGTGGCGGAGGGCGTGGTTGTGACGGAGGCTGTGAAAGAGGCCGTTGCTGTTCGGCTCGGCGTTAAATACGGAATACGGAACGTTGTATTGAATCGGTAAACACAAACGGGATCAGAATCGGAGATTAACACTGTTTGAAATCCAGGAGTCCATCGCGGTACATACATTACGATCGCTCTGCGACCATCAGAGCAGAACTCGGTTCCTCCGTTGTCGTAGAGGCATTCGCAGACAGAGCCGAGATCGCGACATCTAGGCGCACCGCCGGCAAGCACAAAGTTGTAGGGGTAATACAAGTGCGTCACGTTCGCGCCGTGGTGAATCGCATAAGTAGAGGTGACTTGCTCCTGTTTCCCAAACACATAGTTGCGCACATCATTACACACACCAGTCGCCGTCACAGTGGCCGTCGCCGTTTGCGACAGGGTCTGTGTCGGACTCGCCGTGTTGCTTGCGGTCCACGAGGGCGTGCCTGTTTGGGTGGCGGTCCACGAGGCGGTTTCAGAGGCTGTCGCTGTCTGCGTCGCCGTGTTTGTCCCTGTGCCTGTCTGCGTAGTGGTCTGCGTGATTGTTTGCGTAGGCGTCCATGAAGGAGTCGATGTGTCTGTCGCCGTGTTTGAGGGCGTTCCTGTCGGAGATGCGGTCTGTGTGATTGTTACACTCGGTGTTTGCGAGGAAGTCGCAGTCCAAGAGGATGTGCCCGTCCAAGACGCGGTTTGTGTGTTTGTTCCCGTGGACGTCCACGAAGGAGTCGCGGTTCCTGAAGCACTCACAGTCGCCGTCACAGTCGCAGACTGTGTGGCGGTACGCGTCGCGCTAGGAAATGCGAACGAGGTGTTGAATTGAACGGCACATGAAGATTCATTCATAACAACTGTTTGAAATTCAGGACCGTTCTTGTACACAACCAATGCTTGGCGGAACGTTCCACAGCCGATTTGATATCCGTTTGTATATGTACATTCGCAAGTATCTTCGTTTTCTGTACAATGATTGTAAACACCAAACAACATATCGAAATTCTGTAAGTAGGGTGTGGTCACATAGGAACCATGAACCAAATTATAGGTTTTATTGTTTCCTTGAACCGCTTCTGCGAGTCCGTCTACATGCGTCCGAATTGTGTAGCACATGCCTGTAGGGGTCACAGTCGGTGAAACAGTCCCTGTTGTAGTTACCGTTGGCGTCATTGTCGTTGTTGGTGTTGTCGTCGGTGAAAACGTCGCGGTCGCAGTCGCCGATGGAATCATAAACGTGCGAGTCATGTGATAAAAGCAGGAGGGAACCTGATTAATGTATTGAAGACTGTTTGTAGCGCCGATCGAATAAACAATGTCTGTTCTGCGCTGAACGTTACACGAATAGGTTCCACCGCCTGTGAATGTACAAACACATGTATTGCCGGAATCCACACAAGTTGGATTTGTTCCACAATTCATATTTCCTGTGTGGGTCACATTGTATCCGTGAAAAACATAAAAAGTTGTCCCGTCGCCGAATACGGTATCCTGTGTTCCAAACAGGTTTCGCCGAATGATGTAGCAGACGCTAGAAGGTGTAGGAGAGGGGGAACGCGTCGCAGTGGCGGTTAACGTAGTTGTCGTCGTGGGTGTCGTCGTGGCGGTGAGCGTAGTGGTGGAAGTGTAGGAGGGAGTGGCGGAGACTGTTGTTGTCGCAGACGGAGTCTCGGTTGCCGTGAGTGTCGTGGTTGTGGTGGGCGTTTCCGTGGCTGTAAGCGAGATTGTTGTTGTCGCAGACGGAGTCTGCGTAGCCGTGAGTGTCGTGGTTGTGGTCGGTGTGGTCGTGGATGTCGTAGTTACCCTGGGCGTCTTTGTCGTGCTTGGTGTCGCAGTGGTGGTTAATGTCGTTGTTGTGCTCGGTGTCGGCGACGGTCTCAAATCGGCATTCACGGTCACTGAATACTGGGTACCATCGTTATTACACGATAGTTTAGGATCTAAATCGGCGCGGAATTGATTAACATTTGTATACGAAACAACAATATCAAACGGCGTGTTGAACGTATCCATCAAGCCAGTGTTCACGTACACTTTCAAAGCAACTCCGTCGTGGTTAAAATTTAATGGATAATAATTATGCGACGCAGTCAATGTGACCGTGAAATTTGTGTAGTTTTGTTGGTATAACGACGAATCCCATTGAAGGGAGGGAGTACAGAGTCCCATGTCCGGCGCTGCGCACATACCAACTCCGCCTGTATTAGGGTGTATTAGTGATACTCCTATCTCGCAGTAACTTCCGGGTAAATTCCACTGATTCTCATTACCAAAATCACTAAACGGCAGAAGTTCCCCGCCCCATGTGCGTTTATAGTTCCAGCCTTTGTATCCTTGCGTGCCCGAATAATCTGTAGGAAGTTCAGTTATTCGGACGGCGCCTCCCGTCAGAGACAGGATGCCTAGAACTGTGCAAAATCCTCTAAACATCTCTACAGACTATAGAGATGAAGTTTCTCAATCATTTGGAGTTTTTCCCCTTTTTGATGGGCCTTACAGTAGGCCTTTTTGTGGTCTATATCTTGAAACCGGCGCCAATGGTGATTAATAAGTATCCAAACCTTGAAAACAGCGAGCATGTTGTTTACAAGGATCGGAATGGGACATGTTTCATGTATGAAACAAAGACGGTGGATTGCGACAAGGCGGAGGATCGGATCAAGCCGTACCCGCTTCAGTAATTCGCAGCGGCGCCCGCGGCTGCTGCCGCTCCGCTACCCCGCGAAACAACGCGGTCCTTCGCATCCGCGATTTCGTACACTTCGCGCTCAATGGCGTCTAAAATGCTATCATCTCCCGACGCAGGCACAAGCATTTGTCGGGTGATTGTTTTGTCCGTGACCACATATCGGCGCGGATACTGTGCTTCACGCAGAACTTGTTCCGCTTCCGCAAGTGCCGCGGTGGCTTTTCCGACGGTTTGCGCTGTGGTTGTGCGCGTTGCCGCATCCGGCGCACTTTCCCAGTTCGCCACGGCTTCCAACAACTGTTCCTCCGCTTCCAAGTACGCAACCGTTGCGACGGCGGCGCGCTCCTGAATACCGGCGCGCAACGTCGTGTACCGCTCTTCGGCGGCAGCCCGGAGTTCATTCGGAGCCGCGGCACCGGCCGCCAGCACAACGGCGTAATCGTCGCCCATCAAGTGAGGAATGTTCTTCACAGGCGCTGCGATTGCCGCCGTTGGGTCGCTCCCAGCAAGGACCGGATCCAGCACCAAATACGACCCATCCTCTCCAAGAACAACGTTGATGTATTTCTTGGAGTAAGCTTTGAGCCACGATTCAACGTCGCCGATCTTGGACGGATCAATCGTTTTTCCGCGTTTTTTGGCCGCGCGTCTTTCCATTTATTTGTGGACGCGTTTTTATTACACCCAGAACAAACCGCAGTCCCTAACAGAATATCCATGGATCAGTCCATCTTGTACGCCGTTATGATTGCGCTCGGGTTTTTAATGGCCATGGCGCCGTTTGCTGTTTTTACGGGCCTCGGTACCCTTCTCGGCGCAGCGCCCGACGATATGCGCCTCTTTGTTGTCTTTTTGCTAGGCAGCGCTGTCCTGATGTTTGCGTGTAGTTTTGGAGCGTTCGCACTGATCCAAAAACTCAATTGTGGATCGGTGAAGAATTATCAGCAAGTGAGCGCGAATGCGGGTATCGCAACGGCCCTTCAGACCGGTATGGCGCTTCTTGCGACATTTGTTCCGTTCTTACGAAACATTGTGGTTAATCTGCTGCCGCCGGATCTGGACCCGCGCATTCGCGATGCGGTCGGGTACAGTTACTTTAATTTCTGGGGCGCACTTTTCGGAACGGCAATCGGCGGAGCGGCCTCTGCGGCCTGCTAATCACCGCCACTGATTACTTGCCGGCGTAGCGTTCTAAATCGTCCAGGCTGGGCGGCGACATTCCAAAATAGACGTACTTGGACGGACCGGCCTTGGGTGTTTCAAGAATGTAATAGCCGGGTGTTGCCGCTGCCGCTGCGGCATTAACCGTAGGCGCGATGGCGTCTGGCGTTGCCGCCGCGGCGGCAGCCACAGGCAACTTTGGCACCTTTACTTTGGAAACAGGCGTGGCCAAGTTCTTGGGAATGACCGCCTCCTCCGCGGACTCAAGGGCAAGTGTTTGAAGCGCAAAGTTCCCAAAGGCCACTGTGCCGATTGTCGCAAGCGCGTAACTCAAAAACGCCCACACAAGTGTAAACATCCAAAAGGGAAAAAGAGTGTAATGCGCCGATCGGCTAATTCCAAACTCTTTCCACGTTCCAGTTTCGGCATGAAACATGGACTGGGGCCGGATGTACAAAATGAGAGCAACGCCCACTATGTAAAGTCCGAATGCGACCCAAAGAATCGGCATATTTACATTAGATTGCTAATTTTCAAATGTGCGACGTCCGTAATGTCGTACAACGTATCGTCTCGTTTCGCAAATGTGCGGTGTCCAATACGTTGAATCTCTGTCCAGGGCCTTGAAAGATCAATTTGATATCCTTGTTTGAGCAACAAAGATCCTGTTCCACATGTTTGATATTGAAAAGCGCTGCGTTTCACTATCAAATAAGGCTCGTTCGGCACTTGAAACACAAAAGCAACAGGTTCCGACGGTGCCGTCATTTCTTTTTATGCGTCATATTGTCCTTCGCCATCATCCGCATAGTGAAGATTGTCGTTCATGCTTCCGCCTTCTTGTTGCTGCTGCTGCGCAGCGGCGCCTGCTTCCGCATTCGGCAACCCTGTAATCTCATTGCTGAACAACGGGATCTTCATCTGCGCAAGTTGGTCGCGTTTCAGTTCGTAGAAATCGGAGTTGTACTTGCGCATGTTAGCCATATTGCCGGCGGACCAGTCGCCCAATTTCAGCTTCTTCTTCAGCAACTCAATCTTGCGAAGATCGGAGGGAAGGCGCTCAAACTTGTCGATAAACAGCGCCAACTCCTTCTCGGCGCGGATGTTGAGTTTCTCCGCCACCTGAGCTTCCGTCATTTGGTATTCGTCCACCCGCTGTCCCGCCGTTGTGAGCGCATCGGTGATCCAGTCGTTCATGAATTTCACAGCGATCGTCTTGTGATCGGGAACGGCTGCGTCGGCGTACAACGGGCTCTCCGTCGATAGGAGCGCTTCAAATCCGGAAAGGGTGAGCCAGCGCAGAAGGATCGTCAGTTCGGTCGGTGTTGCTTCAGTTCCAACAGGGCGGAATTCGTTGATCCAGATTCCGAGCCATGCGCCCATCCAGGACGTGTAGCGGCGCAGTGCCTTGTTCACAACTGCGATCACATCGGCGTCAAACCGGCGCAACTCGTCCAGTCGCTTGCTTGCGATCAGCGCCAGACGCTTCCAAATAGCGGTCACGTCTTCCTTGTGAGAGCGACTCACCTGCGGCAGCCATTTGGTGACGTGAGGATTGTCGTTGACGTAGTCGTCGGCGATCTGCTCGCCGTACACAACAAAGATCTGTACAATGTTGCGCGCACCGACGGCGCCTTCAGGGTTTGCGGTGATCTTTCCTAGGGCTTCGAGTGCCGGCTTCACGTATTCGCGTTTGCTGGCGGGCAGCAGCGCCGTCATGCGGGCGTCCACCGCCGCAAGAAGCGCATCGTAGCGCGTGCTGAATCCGGCGATTGCGCCGCGGCGCTCAATGTCTTCTACAAGACCCTCGGCGGCAATGCCCTGGAGCGCGCCTAGCAGCATAGCCATGCTGTCGCGTGCGGCTGGCATAGCCATTTCCAGATTCGTCGCCAATTCCGACAGACGCGTCAAGAACGGCGGTGTGACGGGTGGCGCTTTGGTTGCGATCCCGCGCCGCTGCCGGATCTTGTCCTCAAGGCGACGGAACGTCTCTTTGTTGATCATTACGTACTCCGAGATCGCCGCGATCGCCGCTTCTTTCTGCTCCTCCAGCATAAGCGCAATGTATGCCTCGCGGTCCTTTGTTTTCATATTCAGGCTCGCATCGGAACCCGCGGGATACAGCATCTCCTTCGGAATCGCAAAGCGGCAGTGGCGGCATATATAGGTCGGCCCGTACTCGTGAGGCAGACCGTAGTTGCGACCCTGGAAACAATTCTTCACAAACAGTTTGTAATAATCCTCAGGACTGAGTGTTGGGAGTACAGAGACCGCGTAAGGCGCCGTCCACGGCACGTAAATGTGCGTGCCGGCCGCGGGTGCCGCAGGATCCCGCTGCTGAACCGCGCGCACCGCGGAATCCATGAGTTCAAGTTCTGCCTTCATGGCCTCGCTCACTTCCAGCGAGGCAAGTCCGAGGCCCGTTTTCTTAGCGGTCATGAGAGGAACCGCGCAGCAATTGCTGTCGGACCGCGGATTTCCAGGAATGAGGATGGCGCTCTTCGCAGCCGCAACGTGGAAATCCGACACGACCTGTTGGGTGAGCGTGTGGGAGCGCGCGTTAACCACGGGACCGATCTCTGCTACATCCCCTTCCTTAGCGTTCATCAAGAATCGGTCTCGGTTCCCAACAGCCAATTCCGTTAAAGGCTCGGCTACGCCCACTGCTTGAAGCGGTCGGAAGGACGGCGGGAACCGATCAAGGCTGCTTGTCTTTCCTACATCTCCTACAGTTGATTGCTCGGCGGCCTGCTTCGCCCGTGCCTCGGCGAGCGCCTTCTTGTACATGTCGCTGATTGTACCGAGGGGAGGCACGGCGGGCGCAGCGGCCGACATGGGTTTTTGAAGAATGCGGAACAAGGCGGTGAGGACCGCATTGCGCGCGGCCTTTTGGCGATCGGTCGCTCGCTGCGAGCCGGCCCAGCTTGTCTTGTTCCACGGATCGTCGTCCAGCGCCAAACCGGCAATTCCATATACGACGTACAGCACGGTCGTTTCACCGGATTCTTCAATGGGGAAACCGGTGCGGCCAAAGGGCTGCCCGCCCAGCGGAATCGGGACCGCCATCGTCGTTGTTTGAAGTTCAAGAACCGCCAGGGCGCCAAGCACACCAATGATTGAACTTGCGTAAAAAACGTCGTATTCTACGGGGATCACGGGCGCTTTTGCCGCCAGTTTCTTCGCACGATCCGCTTCGTACGTCTCTTTCTTGACGAGTTTCTCAAGGTAGAAAATGGCGGAGGGGATGATGCGCTTGTACACTTCTTCGGAGGGCGTGGCGCCAAGACGTTCAAACAAGATACGCGCAACGTTGTAGATCGCCTTCTCTTTCGGCTCCTTGAAAGGATTCGCGGCATCTGCTTCCGCTTCAATCACCGCCCCTAGAGACAGATCCTCTTCTCCTTCTTCTGTTTCAAGGACTGCGCGGCCCATAAGGGGGCGACCGTCATCGTCAAATTCCAGGTGCGTGTCGTATTCCAGGTCTGCGATCTTCTGGCCGCAGTTTTTACAAATGTACGCGCCCTCAAACACGCCGTTACCGTACTCAAGAAGAAGCGCCTTGTGAAGCGCCTGGCTGCGTCCAGGGTTCAAGAATTCGTTGAGAAGCAGCACTTCGTGCTTACAGAGCAGGTTTTGATCGCACGATCCGCAGGTTAAGTAATTGTCTCGCTGCCCGCCCTTGTATTTCACAATAAACTTCTGGAGCAGCAACATGCGCTTTCCGTCCTCGCGTACACCCATAACCTTCATGAGTTCGTGTACGTGCTTACAGGGATTCACAACGGGGTCGGCGGCAAATTCGGCGACAAGACCGCGACGCACAGCCGTGTTGCGCTGCTCCCGCCGCAACTCTGTTGTGAAGATCGTGCGCGTCTGCGCAACAAGGTCCTCCTTCTTTGTCGTGAGCGCGTACCACAGCGGTCCAAGCGTGGATTCGGCGTACAACACAAGATCGTTGGCGTACGTAAGATCGTAGGTTTCAAGGAGCGTTTCCTTGTCTTTGATTTCCTGTATAACAGGCTGCATGTCGGCATCGCCCAGCACATCGGCTGCGAACAAAGCGGAAGTGGTCATGTCTTGCGTCCCAGGCACGGCGGGCACGCGGGGCAGCTGGAGCGCGGCGACAGAGGAAGCGCGGAGCGACTTGAAGGCTGCGTCCCACGCCGCCGTTCCAGCAGTCACCTGCGTTTTCAGCAAATCCAGCAGTTCGTCCGTCAACTCCAAGTTGCGCAGGCCGAGCGAATCCAGCACTTTTTGGTTGTCGTGGTTGATGAAGGTGAGCGAGGGTTCCAGGCGTCCCGCCAGAGCCGTTGAAAGCGGCGTGGAGCCGCTTTCTGCGGCAGCGGCAGCGGCAGCAGCAGCCGCGCTCTCAATTACGATCTGATCTTCCCACGCCGCCATGAGCGATTTGTAGAACGAGGCGTGCGCTGCGGTCGTTGCCGCGCTTGCCTGCATGTCCCACAATAAGACGCCGGACCGCGTCGGCGCGCGCATGTTTGCGATCGTTTTGCTCAGCACAATGTGGCCGACCGTTTCGGCCGTATCGGCCGGTGCTACCGTGAAATTGGCGCCGGTAATGGGGTTGCGGATGCGGCTCGGACCAAGCAGACGCGCCGTGCGATTGCTGATCTTGCCGAGGATGTCGGCGGCGATCAGGGGGATCGCATCACCGTCCTTGTCCTTCGCAGGCGGTGGGCCCTGAAAAGGGAATCCATCCACTTCTTTCGGCGGGATCTGGGATCGCAGAACGTCCTGGTCAACGCTAATGCGAGCCGCGCCCTCTTTTGCGGCCACAAACCCTTCAATCGTCTTCAACAGGCCGTTCACGTATTTGACGAAGGGGTTGCCCGTAGCATCGGAGTCAGAATAATCCTGTAGGGATTTCAAGGCATCCATCAGTGTATGAACATCGGACCGGGTCTCGTAATCATCACCAGCCAGCCGCGCAGCATCGTCTGTGTACAGGACTTTCTTCACGGCTGCTACAGGAATGAGCGCTGCGATGGGTGCGCCGGTGGGTTGCTTTGCGAGCGATTCTTCAACCGTGTTTGCAATATAGGACCGCAGTTCACCCACCTTGATGGCACCCGCGTCGTCCCGCATAATCACGGAATTCTTGATAGCCAACAGCAGATCGGCGATGCGGTACAGATTTGCCATCACTTTGGGATCCCGCTGACGCGCCGGCGTCTCATCGGAGAATAGGCTGGAAAACATGTCGGTCCGCTGGATCGTATCGCTGTACGTGCGCTCTTCGGTCCGAATTTCTTCCACTAGTGCCGCTGGAAGCAGGGAGGCGTCGAATCCCGGGAAGGGTTCAATTTCCTCTTCTACGGGCGCGCCGACAAGAGCTGAATTGTTTTCGCCGGCGTCCTCGGACGGAACGCTTGCGACGATTAGCGCAATGTCTTGCGGTCCGACAAATCCAAAGTCTAAGCGGGTGCCGTCCGTCAGTACAATCGCGTCGTCTGTGTCGGTCGCAATCACGTCTTGGACGATGTGGGGAATACCGGCATCAATTGCGTACCCTTCGGGCGTATAGAACTCAAGGACTTCACCGGGTGCGGTTGATAATTGAACGGAATAATGAGGATCTTTACGTTTTTTGTGTATGATGATTTCCGTCACGCCAAGTCGTTCGGCAAATTGACCTGTAGCAGGATCCAGGTCAAAATCAATGGTTCCCAGAAATCCAAACGGTCTAATTCGGATTAGCGTACCGTCGCGATAAACAATGTGACCGGTTGTGTTTTTATGGACACGACTTACGAAGGTCACCAGATCGCCCAACTCTGGAACCAGATCGTCGGGGCCAATATTGTTAGACATCCCTCTACTGTGTTGTGGGTTTCCCCCTGCTGACGCCGCCGCATCCTAGGGCGGCTCGGCAAAAATTGAAGGCGGCTGGCGGCTATAGGCTGACTGTTGGGGTCGCAACACGTTTAAAGCATCTTTCAGTCTTTCCTTTCAGAGCCTTTCTTTCCTTTCAACCCGAGATGTCTTTCCCTTCTACCACCGTTTACAAGACCCTTATCGCGGCGTACCCCACCTGGGAGTCACTCAGCGCCTACCTCAAGTCGGATGAGGGTGGTGCTCTACGCATTGAGGACCACTCGCTGCCCACGTCGCCGTTTGCGGTCATCCGCTACGTCAAGGGCGCCAGCGATCTCTCCAAGCCGCACGTGCGCGCGTTCCGCTCCGTCGTGTGGGACACGCTCGCCCATCGCCCCGTCAGTGTGACGAGCTGGAAGAGCGCGGACGGCGAGTCCACGCCGGACACGCCGTTTGCAGCCGAGGCATTCCACGTCCAGCACTTTGTGGACGGCGTGCTGATCGGCATGTTCTGGGACTCCTACAATTCCCGCTGGCGCATCCACACGCGCACGACGCTGGACGCGCAGTGCCGCTTCTACAGCCAGACGCGCACGTTCGCGAGCCTGTTTGACGAGGCGACGCACCGTCTGGACCTCGGCTTCCTCGACAAGACGCGCAGCTATTCGTGGACGCTCCAGCATCCGGAGAACCGCATCGTCTGCGCGGTCCTGCTGCCGCGCGCGACCATCACGGACGTGGCGTCCGTGGACGCGGACGGCGTTGTGACGTGGTCCGAGTCGCCCCAGTTTGGCCCTGTGTCGGTGGGCGCGGTGGCGGACTGGGCGGACGTGCGCGAGAAGGTGGCGGAGATGAACCGTCGGTTTGCGCACAACAGCGCGGGCCTGGTCATCAAGTCGGTGGACGGTCGCCGCTGGAAGCTGCGCACGCCCGAGTACAACCGCGTGCGCCTGATTCGCGGCAACTCGGCGCGCCGCGACTTCCTCTGGCTCCAGCTCTGGTCTTCCAACCTGCTGCGCGACTACCTCACGTATTACCCTGAGGAGCGCGCGCTGGCGGACGGCGTCATCAACAGCTGGAAGCGCGTCACGTCGGACGTCTACAACATCTACCGCGACGTGTTCAAGGCGCGCATGATGCCCAAGACGGCCATCCCGCCCAAGTACAAGCCCCTCATCTACGACCTCCACAACCTGTACATGAACACGCTCAAGCCGGCGGGCAAGACGATCGACTGGAAGGCCTGCCTGGAGCACATGAACAGCAAGGACACGGCGCAGAAGCTGTTTGTGATCAACTGGGAGGTGCGCAACGCGGCGCGCGCACTGGCGGCGCCGGTGATCCCGCTGGAGCCGGTGACGGTCGTGGGGACGGTAGTGGCGGGCGAGAGCGACGGCCCTGTGGCGGCGGCAGAGGAGGCGGTGGCTGCCGTTGCCGTTGCCGTGACGAGCGCGTAGACGCGATGCGGGTGGCGGGCCGGCGGGGTGGGTGAAAAAATAAAACCAAACAAAAAACAAAAAACACAAAAAACAAAAACCAAAAAATTTTTGGTTAGACACATGCGTTTTAAACGTACATGTCTAACAACCCATGAAGATAGAAATGTGCGGAATCTGGGCAGCACTTGGACGCAGCCGCAAATTAACACCCGAGATTGCGCATGCACTTGTAGCAGCGCTGCTGCCTCGCGGACCCGAATACCAAACGGTTCAAGATGTTTCAGGCGCGCCCGTCACACTCGGTTTCACGCGTCTAGCGATCAACGGGCTTACTCCGGCCGGTCATCAGCCGTTCCACGCGGACGACATTCACATTGTGTGTAACGGCGAGATCTACAATTACAAGGAACTAGCGGCGCGCTGGGACATCAGCCTACCGGAAGGCACAAGCGATTGCGCCGTGCTGCCGCACTTGCTCCGCCGACTCCCCCTTCAGGAAGTGTGCCGGACCTTGGACGGCGTATTTGCGTTTGTGGCGGTGGACATGCTCAACGAAAAGGTCTATGTCGCTCGCGATCCGTACGGCGTGCGCCCACTGTACCACGCCGTCGACGATTGTGTTCACTATTTTTCATCAGAAATGAAGGGTCTGCCGGCGTGTTGTGATGCGATTGAAGCGTTCTCACC
>Ga0214921_10007016_pt1 | contig 15161 bp, 11 predicted proteins | sample LL1505_MetaG_FD_177992 | JGI IMG/M metagenome (GOLD analysis project Ga0214921, IMG submission 177992) | Freshwater microbial communities from Lake Lanier, Atlanta, Georgia, United States - LL-1505 | ecosystem: Environmental > Aquatic > Freshwater > Lake | place: USA: Georgia | collected... | reverse complement strand
TCTCCTCTCCAATGGAATCATACTCCTCCACAAGAATGTTAAATACCTCCCATAGATTGTATACATCCATCCTTCCTCCATAATCTTCATACCATAAGTTGTTGTCTTTCGCATAGGTATCCAATCTCCATTTGATATACTGGCCAAATGTATTATCCATATTCGCATTGCTTTCCACATATTTGAGCTCAAATAACCGTTCGGGTATATTATCTGGAATGGACTCCGTTTGTCGTGCCTTGCGCAGTCTCACAAGGAAGGCGTTTGTGAGTTTCATCCATGTACCGTCATCTGCTGGGTGAGGCTTGATGCTCTGTTTCATGTTATTTGATGTCATCATGCCCCCCTTTTTTGGAGACTTCGTGTGGCGACGACGAGTCTTCCTCTTGCGTTGCACGAGGCGTTGTTTCCGTGTTGTCTGGTTCATCTCTACTACTTCTCTTCCAGTTTAATTCTTGTTATTATTGTTCTTATTGTTCTTATTATTGTTCTTTTGTACAGGTTTGTACCACGTGATCTTTGTAATATTTTTCCGTGTAAATGGATTCCTCTTGCTATTTTTCAGACCACGAATACTAGTCTCGTTTTGATAGTAGCGCTCAAAGTTCTTTTCATTATTAAAGTCCATAATCGGACGTTTCATGTTGATGAGTTCTCCCATAATTTCATTTTCAGCATTTTTCTTTATTGCTAGAGCGGGCAACGCGTTGATATTGTTTGGAACTTCAAAGTTTGCATTTGTGATTCTCTGCGCTACATTTCGGCCTTCATACGGGTTCGGTAATCCTCGCTGTTGGAAAATCCGTGCAACGAGTTGTTGCCACTTCTGGTAAATTTTCATCTCTATCTCACTATTCGCCCTACGAAGGAACTCAGCTTCTGCCCTAGAGATATCTTCATTCACATTTACCATCAAGTGTTCCACGAGGATACTAAGAATTGGATCCGTTTCTTCCAACCATTCACGGTACTCAAAATAGTATTGAGGATCCTCCATCAAATCCATCGGCTCCACGTCTAGCACATCGGAATCACTACCAAAGGTACGAACTTCTACCGAGGATATGTCAGGCATGCGTGTAAAGACTGCTAGCAGTTCGTCCGCACTTCTTTCCTCAAATGGTACAAACTCCAGTCCTTCATTATTATTGTTATTATTGTTATTATTGTTATTATTGTTATTATTGTTATTATTGTTATTATTGTTATTATTGTTATTATTGTTATTATTGTTATTATTGTTATTATTGTTATTATTATTGTTATTATTACCACCACGTGCCCTCTTTCCACGCCTCGTCATCTTTTTATGTGCCTTCCTCGTATGTACGCGATACTTCTTCTGTGTGTTCCGCTTATCATGAGTACGCTTCCGTAGATTACGCTTCTTCTGCGTGCGGGATGCCATTCTACTCAGTGGTGAGATTATATTCACCTCCTGATAGAGTATGACCGAAGGTCCAGAAGCCACCTTTCTCGCAGAAATGATTTACCAGCATTTCCGAGGAAAACGATTGCAACGGGTTCGAATTCTCGCAGGGCGCTACAAAACCCACGGACCAGGGAAGGGGTTTCTTGCCTTTCAACGTCTGCTCCCCTTGAGGCTGACTGACGTGTACAAGAAAGGGAAGGTCATTTTCCTGTTCTTTGAAGAAGGATGGTGCTTGATTGCGAAAATGGGCATGACGGGATGGTTCTACTCAGGGGACGATATGGTCGCAAGGCGTACCCTTCATCGGTCTAATCCCAATGTGGCCTTTGAGTTTGAAGGGGGAGAGGAGCTGCTGTTTGCTGACTTCCGCAATTTCGGTACCCTAACGTTTACCAATGACGTGTTGACCATTGTAGAGGAAATGGACCGACTCGCACCTGATGTCCTGAATCCCTACACCACATACGAAGACATCCGTTCTCGTGTGGGCGATGCGAAACCTGATATGACCCTTGATCTAGCGCTTATGGAACAGACCCTGTTGATGTCAGGTATCGGCAACATTCTCAAATCCGAGATTTTGTACACGGCAGGTGTCTCGCCTCGTAGAAAACTAAAAGATGTAGAAGATGCGGAATGGCGACGCATTGTGTCGGCGGCGAAGAAGGTGTCGCGGATGACACTCGCGGTGTTGGAACGGCGTTCGGGCGAGAGCCGCGACGAGTACGCGGGTTTGCGGCGAGTGTATGGTATGAAGCAGGATCCTGAAGGGCGTCGTGTGATCTCGTATCCGTCGGCCGATGGACGCGCAACATATTACGTGCCAGCGGTGCAAGCGTAGCAGCCTTTGGCAAACGTAGTGGCCTTCATGGCAAGCTTAGACACCATTTAAACTCTCCTCGCCATCTTTTGATAAGGATTCCACAGTATTCTCATCACACGATGCTTCTTTCTATCCCCTATCAAGCACTAGAGATCTGCAACATTCATCTCAGCCCATTTACGCCTGACAAATACGGAAAACAATTGGCCCGTCTCGCGTACAAGGATGCGTCCATTGACCTACATGACGTGGCAATCCTAACGCCACCCCTGACCATTCTGGATTACAACCCCGAAAACTCACGCCTTCGTCTGGATTTGTCAGAACACGGGACCTTTCAGAGCAAATTGTACAACATGCAGGAGAACCTGATTCGCACCTTTGAGATTCACCAGCAGAGCTTTCTTCACCTAGGAATCGGTGTCCAAGAAACCACGGAGTCTATTCGCGGTCTCTTTCACTTTCTGCTGAATGAGACGGTACTGTGTATTTATGTATATCCTACCGCAACGGTGAAGAAGCGAGACGGAACAACGATGAAAATGGCGGAGTTGAAACCAGGTGACACGATTCGATGTGTCATACGGTTCCATGGTATTTCTCAGATTCAGACCAAGAGTGGAATGCGTCTGCGCATGCAACACTCTGTCCCCACGATGTGGCTTCTTACCGAGAAATAACGCCCACTGCTAGCGATCCATAGGAGAGGCCAAGGGCCAGACAGCTGATAAAGATGCTGAAGTAGACGGCCTTGGTTGGCTCCTGGATGAAATAGGCGAGGGCACCGAGCATGAAGAGAATCGTACCGATGATGACGAGTACTAGAATGCTCTGCACCTGGCTCTGAATGTTGACCCATTGGTCCGATCCGCCCGCCATGGAGTTGAACTGGAAAAATGTGGTGATAAACAAACAGATAGAGACGAAGAGCGCGATGCCTGGGCCCCAATTGTAGGCGTGTTGTTTCAGGGATAGTCCATTGGCGACCTTTGCCGCACCATTTGCTACTGCGTTTGCCATTCTACTTCGTGGTGTTGGTTTTAATTCCGCCGACTGGCGTTGCTGCTTGCACCAATCATGTTCCGTATCGCACTATTGACACTGTTCTTGGGTGTCATCGTCGGTGGTGTGCCAGTGAGAACGACGACAAGTAACAAAAACAAGAAGAGAATCTGTCCGCCAATTTGAAGTACCGTATTGGATCGAGAAAAATCATAGGGATTGGATTCCGTGGAACTCATGTCTATTCAAAGCATTGTCTTTTAATCTTCATGATAGATAGACGTAGATCATGGGGAAGACCCCGCAGAACAACATGATCCTTGCACGAACTAAAAAGAAACGGACGATACGAAAACGAAAGCTGGAACTACATGACTTCGCACGTTGTCACCCTGCCGTCGCTACCACGCGGAAACAATCACGATGTCTCCCCACTTCCGTGTATACTTCCGTGGCCAAACAATTGCACACTCGCGACGTCTTTCAGGCGACTGGTTGTGGAGAGGGCGAAGACCACTGCCTGTTGGATAAGGCACCGATCGCCGAAGAGGAGAAGAGGAGACTCCGTAAACAATACCTGCGCACTCGTCGCCCCAAGGCGTGGAAGAACGATCCCGACCAGTGGCTGGACAATTACAACATCCTGGCGGTCATGAAGCAGTACGAGGAAGCCTATCCCTGGTTCAAGTTTCTTGGCGTATTTCCCATTGATTTCTCCGCACCCGACCCCTATCAGCGCGGTGGACCACCCAATTGCCTCAATAAGGAGATTTGCGATTTGAAGCTGCGAGAGGAATACGATAAGGGTGTGCGGGGCATTGGTATGGTATTCAACCTGGACCCCCACTTCAAAGGAGGGAGCCACTGGGTTGCTCTGTACATTGACCTTCATGACATCAAGAAGCCGTGTATCTATTACAATGATTCCTATGGCTATCCTGTGCCAAAGCAGATTGCTCGCCTCATGCGCAGTTTCAAACTCCAAATCAAGTCCTGCGAACTCGGCTTTAATGCACGTCGCTTCCAGTATGGCGATTCCGAGTGCGGCATGTTCAGCTTGTACTTCCTGATCTGCATGATCAGTGGCATCCCCTTTCGGGATTTCTGTAAAGACTCCGTGAACGACGGATTCATGCTACAACTGCGAAACGTCCTCTTTGCAAATTGATGCGGGGCTTGGCGATATCCTTTATTTCCTCTGTGTCTCCACACAGGACATAAAAGATTTATACAGTACAGTTAGCAATGTCACGCCCGGGTCCAACTAATTCCGTTCGCGGTACCTTCTTTAGTGATAAAAACTATCAAACCCTTCAAACGGTATTGGCCCAGGATTTTGAACAACGCACTGGGGCGCCTCTTCATGAACAGCAAATCGCCCGCCTAGGGAAGACCCTGGACCACTACATGGGCCAGGTATACCAGAAGCAGGGAGAGAAGCCACTGTCTGCGCTAAACAAGGAGGCGCTTGCTGCGACGGCCAAAGACTTTTCCCAGTACATACAACGCAAGGAACTCACGAAGAACACGGTGCCTGTTAAGACCGTCATGGACGAATCACTGTTCCAGGATACGGCCTCACGCTTTGAGCGGTTGACGCAGGACCGCAATGAGGTCAAGGCCCTGCCACCCGCGATGCCCGACTTTCGTATCTCGCTCCAAGAGGATGGACCGCCCGCGGCAGAGATGTACGAGCGCGCCAAGAAACAACGAGAGATGGAGGCCCTGCGCTCTTCCCAGCAGCAGAATGACATGCTCCGCGCCGAGGCGGGTCTTCAGTCGCGCGTGTCAGCGGATTCCTCTTTCCGAACCTTACAAGATGCCCAGAATCGCAGCACCGAAATGGTCCTGGCCCAACGTCAAATGGCGGCTCAGCAACGGCCTGCTCCTAACGCGATGGACACGTCGCTTGTGGTGCTACCCGACCGCCGCGACTTGTTGTTGGCACCTATCGGCTCGTTTGATACCATGACCTCCTCGCCTTTACCCCGTGAACTCGGACAAGCGAATGCGAATCCAACCATTGTCCAGCCCCTCGTTGCCTCGCCCACCAAGAATGACCTACCTCAGAACTACGTCGTCCGCGAAGATAGCGTCGTCAGCTACCGCGAGATAGAGAACAATCTGTTCATTTACTCGGCAGATCGCGACTGGCTCCGTAACAACAAGGAGAATCGCTACAGCTTCACGGTGAACTTTGACCCTGCGGCGAATGGACAGAGTTTCGGCCCCTCGCTGTCTGCCCAGCAAAAGTTCAAGAACATTGTGCGCATTGAACTTGTGAAGTGTATCATGGCGGGCGAGAATATTGACGTCATGGTAAACAGTACGAAAGATAATACCACTGGTGTAGTGACATTTACTCAATCCTATCAAAATAATGTGTTGAGTTTCCCCTACATCACAGTACGTGTGGCGGAGCTGGAAAATAACAACTATGGAACCGATAATTTCTTGGACCGCTCCTTCGGTGTTCTTCAATATGATGCCCAGTGGAATACGGACCCTGCTACCACCGAAGAATGCAACCGTGGATACATCGGTATGATTCCCAAGTTCCTAAAATGCCAAAAAGAGTTCTATCCCACGCCGCTATCTACTCTTCAAAAGTTGACGATTGATATTCGTCGTCCCAACGGTGAGCTCATTTCCACGTCCCCTGACACATTTGATATTGGCGGCGTGATAGCCAGCACGGGTGGTGCGGGCACTGGTGCGAACTTCCCTTTCAATATTGATCTGACGGGTTCTAGCTACGATGGTCTGGAAGCAACTACCAATAATCCCTATAACTTCTTTATTAATACCACGACCTATTTTAGCCGGTTCCAAGTATGTAAGGGCGACCGCATTCAAATCAGTGGCTACACGTATACCGATGCGGCCCTCAACGGTGTAGATGGAAACACCCTTCGCGACTTTAGCAACTGGATCAATCGCCCTGAGGGTCATCTGGTGGTGAACACCTCGTATAGTAATACCTCTGGCACGGTATTGGATGGCTTCAATGCCGTCGGTTACGCGAACTTTATTGTCATTCAGGCTCGCTACCAGAATCCTGCCACGGGCTCCGTGGCATTGAATCCATTCGGTGCCAACGGCACCATTCAGGCACTCCTCAACAACTATGGTATTTCCTTCCAATCGCCCTGTCGTCTGATTGATCTGAGCAAACAGCTGAACCTTGTCTTCCGCGTGATTACTCGCGAAATGGATTCGCTACCGCAGATTCGCCCTGACAACAACTACTAACGGGTACAAGGTTGCCGATGTATGGATTGTATTCTGTGGCACCAGTCGTGTCAGAGAATACGATAAAATACAATTGTCCCAATAGAATGTTTGCCCGTTTGGCGAAATCCTATGGTATACCCGGTTCCGAGGCACCCATGGCACCCATTTCCTATTTACCTCCTGTGACCATGGAATCCCCGCAGAAGGCACTCCCTGCTTCCTCCGTGGACGAGCTGTTGGCCATGAAGAATCCTGGAGCGGCGAATGCGGAGAAAGTCGCCGGTTGGATGGCCGCCCCTCCTGCCCCAGGCGTGCCCCTGTCAACGGTGACCGAGGGTGCGATTGGAACCGTGGAGGGTCCCTTGTCCCGCGACGATTATCCTGTTCTCAAGAAATGGTTCTTTGACACTGAACTCGCGAAAAAGGAGCTGCTGCTGGCCAAATGCAACGCCCTGCAGACCGACCGTGAGGCCTTTCAGGCGTATCAGGCAACGAGTCTCGGCGAAGGCGTTCCCGTGGATACCGCGGGTACATTACTGTATGGAACCAATACCCTGGTCACCAGTCGGTCTGATACGGTGGATCCGTGTTCCACCAAGCGGATCGAACGGCCCACGGAAGGCAGACAAATGCCCGCCGACATTCTTCAGCGCCCCGTATTGATGACGGGAGGAAGTGATGTAGGAATCCGACCGGTTGCACTGGGTATCATGGTAGAAACACCACATGAGAGTGTCCCTCCCTTGGGCGTGAACCACGAATCCGTGAAAATCTTCCATCGTGTGACCCAACCACCCATGCGGATGGATACTGTTCGCCATGGTGCGGCGGGTGCAGAACACGTACTCCGTGTGGTAGGGGATTCGGACCAGAAAACCAAAGAGGATGTCGTGGTGACGCAGCGCGACCCCTTGTTCCAAGCGGGGACCCTACAGGACTTCAATTTCTGCGCGGATGTACCTGATTCTACGCGACCACCGTTCCGCATAGAGTGTCTTCAACACTTGTTCCGCGGCGTGGGTGGATTGCCCGCAGGTCGTTCCTATCCTGGTGAGGCGACCATGGCCTTGTACGATATGATGCAGGATTTGGGTGAGGTCAAACAATACTTCCATTTGCTGGCGAAAAATGCGAAGAGCGAGGATGCTGCGGTCCGAGAACGAGCCATGCAGGATTTCTTCGGCATCTCTGTGCAGGCGGCGGTACGCGCTCCTTACCATCCAGGCGTGGAAGTCTTCTGGTTCATTCCCGTCCATGGTCAACCCAACCAGGTTGCGGGCTTCTTGAAACGCACGGTGGAACACGATCTGGTCCTCTTTGATGACACACGGCGTGTTCCGCATCTGCAGGATGGCGTAGGGAAAAGCACCGCAGGCATCACCATGATGCAGCTCACCGATGTTCGGGCCAAACTGGACGTTGCCCTGCGGTTTGCAGTCGCGGTGGATCATGGCTTCTTTGTAGCTGTGAATCAGGCCGCCGCAGTGGACCGCCAGGTCTTTGAGTCCCTCCATGAAGACAAACCAGGTCTATTCGCAAATGTGGAAGATGGTGCGAACACCTACGTTTCGGAAGAGCGTACCTTGTTTGTCAAGGACCGACCCAATGTCATGAAGGTTTTTTACGAGGATGCCGACGGTGGCGACCACACCTTCCGTCTTGGAATGTTGGCGCTTACTTCGGATAGCAGCGAGACCCCCTTCGCCTTTGACAAGGCCCAGTATTCACTGACCTGCGAGCCGCGTGCACCCTTCTTGACCTACGAGGTGAATCGCACCACCATGGAGTTTCAAGAACGACGCAACCCTGGTCTCTTTGCCCAACTACTTGGTCGCAACGGACTAGAATACCATGTTCGACCTGAAGAGGCACGGGGCGTTCCTGGTGAAAAGGGATTTGTACGTATGAATAGCGCATCGTCACTACTTCGCTTTTCTTCCTTGGCGTATGCGAGCTGGGGTACGGTGACCATGGCGATTCGTCTCATGTCCATGCCCGTGAAGGAGACAGTGTTGTATTTTCGCATGGGGGAACGGTATTACAGTATCGTCGTGCGACCCGACAGTGGAAGTGTGGCCAAAGTCCTGATTGAGCACAATGTGGCGGGAAAACCAAAGATACTGGAAACCGTGTTCCGCATGGAACTCAAGACGTGGTACGTCGTGATGGTGCAAAATCAGGTGTCCAGCTTGCGTTTGGCCGTGCAGAGTGTGGCGGAAATGTCTCGGCAACGTGGTGTGGTGTCGGCGACGACCGTGGAGATGGGTGCGCCCACCACGAGTGCGATGAGCGAGGTCATTGGTCCCTGTAGTGTGTCTGTGGGCACCCATGGTTCTACAGGGTGGCCGAGCGTCTATGGTTCCACGTCCTGTTTCTACGATATCGCATGGGTTCACTTCTTTGATTATGTGGTGTCTGCGAACGATTTGTACCGCGAGGCGAGGGCGGATTGGGTGTACACAATGAATGTCTAATCTATGTGAGGTATACGATACACATGATAGATGATAGACTATAAAGGAATGGGGCAGCTCTTACTGCTTCATGATAACCTTGGAGCCTTTGAAAGTACCTGTGAGGGGGTTGATGGTCACCTCACCGAGTGGTCGGCGGAAGCGGTCATCGCGCCTGTCAAAGAGTTCAAAGACAAGACCTCCTGCGCCTGGTTTGCCATGTAGCAGGTATTCTACGCCCTTGTACTTGATGACGCGGACCTGTATCTTGCCCGAAGAGGGCGGTGGCGGGGCACCCACCTCCTTCGCCACTTGTTGTTGCATGTCCATGATGTCGGCCTTGACCTCCTGCTCGTCCTTAAGCTGTGTGCTCGTCAGCATCTTGTCCACTTGCAGATCAGGGTCAAACATATATTGGTCAGGACGACCGTCAATCATGAAGCAGCGCACGCCGTCGTTGTCCGCGGCATTCAGTCCACAGTCCACGGCAGCCTCCTTCATGAGCATCAGGATTTCCTGATTGATTTTGTCCTTTTTCATACTCACGTTGTAGACTTTTTCGTCCGATGTCTCGTTTTCATCATTTGTGCGAATCGTCATATCAATCTTATTGGAGTTCTTCTGCTCGGCCGAGAAGATGCTGTAGTACGTGTAAATCTCTACTTCGCGCTCCTTGAAAGGGAGCTCCTGGTGGGAACAAATACGAATCGCACGACCCTTGACCTGGTCCAGACGCACGTTGTTCCAATAGGGCTCCATGATGTGGACGGAGCGACAGCACTTGAGCGAAATGCCTTCCGCCCCTGCTCCTGTGATACCAATGACCCAGCAGATGTCACCATAACGGTTCTTTTGCTCTGCGTAACCCGACTCCTCCAGAATGGCACGCATGCTGCTCGGTAGCTTGTCAAAGTTTCCGTTAAAGATATTGAGCACGAGGTTTCGGCGGTCTCGGCTGCCTTCACCCGTGAACGTAATGAACCGCTTTTCCTTGGCGAAGGGGCCCTTGCGCAGGGATGCCTCGGTCTCCTTGGAGAAGTAGGGATTGTTGTCGCCGCCCTCTACCTTGATTTCTACATAGCCGTTGGCGCGAAGGGCGATACCGAGGACACCGAGACCTTCCACCGTCTTGAATTGGGAGTAGACAAGGTTGCTGCCCTTGGAGACTTGGATGCGGCGAAGCATGTGGTCTAGCTTGGCCGAGTACTGGCGTAGCGTGGCCTCAGGTTGCACCGATTCCAGACGGAGAAATTTGTCTTTCATGTCGTCCAGTTTTCTCATTGCGGCGGCGAGACGCTCTTGGTACTGCATGGCACGGTAGACGGGCTTGGGTGCGATGGCGGACACTACGATGGACGCAGCGGCCTCTGCGGCAGATGCAATGGCCGAGACCCCATTCTCTGCCTTGGCAATTCGGAGTTTTCTCTTCGCTGGTGCTGCTGGTGCGGGTGCAATGGCAGAGGCGACCGCGTCGGCTGCCGATGATACGGCAGACACAATGTTCTCTGCCTTTGGAATCTTCAGTTTCGGCTTGGGTACCGATGCTGGCGGAACCTGTCCCTCTTCTCCTGCTCCACCTTCCATGGCCTCTTCTTCGTCCTCGTCGTCGTCGTCGTCCTCGTCCTCGTCGTCCTCGTCGTCCTCGTCGTCCTCGTCGTCCTTAGAACTTGTTTCATCTTCCTCCTCGTCTAGCATCTCTACCTCCCGTTCTCCTCCTGCCTGCTCCTTCTCTTCCTCCTCCACCTCACTCTGAAGCGCGGAGAGCTGAACTCGTTCCACATCAATTGCCGCCTCCTTCTCTCCTTCACCCTCCACGGGGCCCTGAGCCTCAATCTTCTCATTTTCTAACGCAACCTCCTCCTGTGCCCTGATATCCTCCTCAGGAATCGTGTCCATCTCTGCAGATTGCAGGTCTTCCACCTGTGTGACTTCTAACTCTTCCTCCTCCTTGGATCCAGGGAAGGGGCGTTCAATCGGCTTGGGAAAAGCAAAATTGCAGAGCGCACGACTGCGGAACCGATAGCTGGATGGATTCTTCATCTTCGCAAACATTTCTACGTCCGCATACGCATCCCCTCCCTTTCCTTTCTCCTTCTCTTGCTCACCACGAATCTCTCCAATTCGCTCTCGAATGTACGCGTCCAACGCATAGTCGCTCATTTCACACCGAACCACCTCATCGCGAATCACGCGCGGCATGTATTCCTCCTTGGAGCCCTTGTAGTACGAAATTAAACCCGTCATGCGCTTCTGGAGTACAATCTTGTTCTGAATGGAAAGATTGACCGAATTGATAAACTCCTGCTTGAATTCATCAGGGTCCGATGGTAGTCTGGCATACGACACATATGTCTCTTGACGAACAGGAATCTTACTGTTCATGAGTCGTTCCTTGATACGCGGGTAAATGTCGCGAATACCCTCCTGTGCCTCCGCTGCATACCGAACACCGACTTGACCCTGTTCCTCCGCAGGTTGGTCTTCCTTCTCTTCGTCGCTCAGAATGACCTTCTCGTAGCCTTCCGTGAACGTGGATAGGAGTACCTTATATCGTTGTTGCTCTTCCTTGAAGCGAACGATGTCAATACGTGGTTCCGCCTCCGCGATGGCGCGGACCTGTTCCATGATCGCCTTGTCTGGCGAATCCACAATGAACTCCACACACTCGGTGTAGCCCGCAAGAACATTCGTAAGAATGCCGACTTCGTCTGGGAAGTTGATGATGGGTGTACCTGAGAGCCCGATGATTTTGGTGTTTCGGGCATCGGTCAGGAGTCGGTAGAAGAGGTAGGCGCGCTTGTAATTGAGGGAGACGCCACACAGCTTCGGTTGCCACTTTCCTGGGACGATGGGCTCGGCAGCAATCTTTCGCTGTTTACCCTTGCGTTCCGTGATGTATTGGGTGATTTCGCCCTGCATCAGGCGCGTGAGATTGTGAATCTCATCAATGACGACCACCGCATTGTCAAACAGGCGCTCGCCCGTTTGCGGGTCCGACTGACAGGCGTACTCTTTCAGCTTCGCGGCGGTCACACCATTGTAACTGATGAAGGTAATGCGCGACTCAATAGAATTGGTAATCTGGGCACGAATGTCATCACGCTCCTGTTGCGACAGGGAATCGTAATTAGGCGGCTTCGTGAAATCGGGTACCCAGATCACCTTGCGCTCCTCCTCGGGACGGCGCAGGACTCTCAGGAGATACTCCTCGGATAGAGAGAGGACGGAACGGGCATAAAGATAGGACATGCCTCCTTCGGATACGAGGGATTCGGCCACCCAGTGATTCTGCGTATGGAAATGACGGAAACCGCAGAAGGAAATCTCAGACATGAAGTTGCCGCGCAGGGAATATGGGGTCATGACGATGATCTTCTTGTTGGCGGTGCCATAGAGGGCCTCGGCAGCGGCGATGGCGGAACACGTCTTGCCTGATCCGAGACCATGATAGACGAGAATACCGCGATAAGGGCTGGCGTTCCGAATGTACTCACGAATAAACTTTTGATAAAGGAAAGCCTCTACCTCCTGACCCGCCGCTGCTCCCAGCTTGGCACAGGCCTCCTCGTCTACGTGTCCCTTGATGGGGGCGACGAGCTTGAAGGCGTCCTCGTAGTTATCACTGACAAATCGGTAAAAGCTGCGGCGAGTCTGCGGTGTGTAGATCTGCGTGTCCGTGAGATAGGGATTCTTCGTTTCTATGGCGGTCTGGTCCTCTTGATAGCCCTTCAGTATGGGATTCGTATCAATGTAGGCCTGAAGGCGGTTACTGACGGGGTGGCGGCGCTTCTGGAAATCACTGGTCTCCTTCACGTATTGAAGCGGCTTCTTTTTAACACCTTGGGGAGGGGCTGGAAGCGATGGACCCGACGGTGCGGGCTTCTTCGCAGGTCGTTTGATAGAGAGGGGCTGGACGAGGGGGTTTGCCATGGAGGCAGCTAGGATTTGTTCGGTTCGCTGGCTGGTCGGAGGTGGTGGTATGCCAGCAAAGGATTGCGGTGCGGCCTCCATTTGACCCTGTGGCATCGGTTGCTTCTGAGCAGCAATGACCTCTGGCGGTGCCAGCTTGACAACATCCGCAATTCTTCGTACAAATCCCCTTTGTTTAGACATCTATACAGTTGTAAGAAACTATCTGCTCCCATAACACATGGGAGAAGATAGGTCTTTTACTATTATCATGGTTCATTTTACGATACTACCATCACATTATGCACGGTTAGGCTCCAACACACACCCTTCGCAGGTTACAGGAATCGGATTAACCACATTATCAGGCCATGTCTTACCAAAGTAGGGATTTGTTTGGAACTTATTTGTTATCGGATCCAAATACGTGTTATTATTGCACGGACTGCAATTGACACTCACACCGTTATTCGCATTCGGGAAACGGCTATGGCACTCCTTGACAAAGTGCTTCTGATTCTGATCCTGAATCGGATAACCACATTGCGCCGAGGGATTCTTGAAACGGTAATACGTGTCAAAGGGCGGGAGGTAGGGGTTGGACTGGTTGTTGACGGGTAGATTGTTGGGGTTGCCTGTAATCGTGGAGTTTCCTGGTACGTTGGGGTTGCTGAGCTCGGTGGAGGAGGAATTGGTGGGGCCGTTCGTATCCACACAATAACAAGCGGGGAGTACCACGTAGGAATTCGTGGGGGCAGGGTTGGTACCTGGCACACCGCACGATTCCTTGCCGGCACGCTGAAGTGTGATGGATTCGGAAGAATACACTTGCGAGCCACTGCCTGCGGCGCCCGATAGGACGTTGAGGAATTGCTGGGGGCTTCCCGTTTGAATGGCGGAGGTACGACCAGCGCCACCGAAGGAACAGATGCCCTGTCCGTCGGAACAGGCGGGATTGGCGGGGTTGCTCGTGTTCTGATCTCCCTCGCACGTCTTCACACCCTTGATGTACTTGGAGGACTGAATCTGGTTCTTCCAGATCAGGGTACTGGCATCCACGGTTTGACACCGATTGATGTACCGCGTGTTCTGCTTTTGAAGCAGTTTGGTGATTTGACTTGCGTCCATTCTACTATAATAATTATAATAGAATGGCTCAGTAGTGAACAATGAATCTCAATCCCATGGATACCCTGTTTTTTGAACACCCCCGCCAGGAGGGAATGACGTACTGGGAACACTTCCAACGGGCGGCGTGGCTGGGCGGGCGAATGGCAGTCGGCTCCGTCTGTTTGTTGGTACATGCGGTGATACCCGCCTTTTGTGAGAAAGCGGGTAGTGGTATTATACGGGGGCTGTACGAGGAGATTGATAGGAAGAAGGCCGATACAAAAAAGGAGCAATAAGGCGGGGGTTATTGATATTTGACGAGAAAACCATATGTCTAACTACCTGGTAGTGTAATGCTACCAGGACAAGGGCAGCCTGGATCTAGTGTTACACAGGTATCACCACGCGTGACATACAGCGAATTGCCTTCTTGGACCTCGTTCATGACCGAGGCGTAGCCATAGGCCGTCTGTGGATTAAAAAAATACGGAGTGGCGGACTGATTTTGCGTAACAATGCTTTTGGCAATCGCTTTGTTTCCCAAACGACGCGTGATGGCAGAGGCGTCAAAGTTCCGATTAGACATGATGATACTACTTAGATTCCATGTTTTACTCATCGGGGTTCAAGCGGACTGGCGGGCGACGACGAACCATCTTGGGGCGCTGGGAGGTGGGGTGCAGTAGAGGGGCAGCGGGCGCGACTGTGGGCGCGGCGGCAGCAGCCGACATAGGGCCTTGTGGTAGGAGCTGGGGCTGAGGTGCATTCGGCGCAATCGTCGGTTCCAAGAGCTCCAGTGCCATGCGCGAGGCCTCCTGTTCGGCCACCTTCTTGTTCCTCGCCGTCGCCGTCGTCAGAATCTTGTCATTCGGATCCAGAACACCCATCGTGAAGATGCGGTCATGTGGCGGGCCCACCACCGCAATCTCCTTGTAACGCGGCGGAACATGATACAGGCTCTGGAACTTGCGCAGCAGCTGGTCCTTGTAGTTCGTGTCTTCAATGATAATCTGTACGAAGTCAATATGGCGCTCAATGATGCGGACCAGGAAGTCGTTACATTGCTGAAGGCCCCTGCCCACGTCCTCTTCCTGGAGATACATCGCACCAAACCAGGCCTCAAACATGGAACCCAGAATGCGCAGATTGTTGCGACCGTCGCAGACCTCCTCCATGTGTCGGCTTAGAATGATCCAGT
>Ga0214921_10007015_pt1 | contig 15163 bp, 11 predicted proteins | sample LL1505_MetaG_FD_177992 | JGI IMG/M metagenome (GOLD analysis project Ga0214921, IMG submission 177992) | Freshwater microbial communities from Lake Lanier, Atlanta, Georgia, United States - LL-1505 | ecosystem: Environmental > Aquatic > Freshwater > Lake | place: USA: Georgia | collected... | reverse complement strand
GTCTTACAAAAGATGCACTTGGTGAAAAGAAAAACTTTGCTATTCACCAGATTATTTGGGATGGATATGGTGTAGATGAAACAAAACGATTTTTAGACAATGCACATCGTTTAATTCATAATTTTAACTTATTTAATGGTTTTACAGTTGGATATGGTGATGCATTAATACCAGAAATAGTAAAACAAGATATAGATAAATTATTTGCTACAAAAGGACAAAAAGTAAATAACATGATAGCAGAAATAGAAAATAATCCAAATCTTATGGAAAAAGATGTATTTGAATTTAAACTTATGCAGGAAATGGCAAATACATTAGCAGAAGTAGGAAAATTAATAATGAAAAATCTTAGTCCAGATAATAATTTTAATATTATGTTTTCATCTGGTTCAAAAGGTTCAGTTGCAAATATTGCACAAATTAGTGGTAGTATGGGTTTTCAAGCAGTAGAAGGACATCTACCACCTAAGAAATATAATAAGCGTACATTACCATATTTCCATCAAAATGATGATCGTATTAAATCACGTGGTTTAATCAGAGAATCATTTTTCGAGGGTCTTGATTTTAAATCATTTTCATTCCTACTTATGGCTGGACGCGAGGGTATCATCGATGGTGCACTTAAAACAGCAACAACCGGTTATGCACAACGTCGTCTTGTTAAATGTATGGAGGATATAATGGTTAAATATGATAATGGTGTACGTACAGCTAATAATATTATATTACAATTAGCATATGGTGATTCAGGTGCGGACACAACTAAACAATACAGATATAATATAAAATTTGTTAATTATGGAAATAATGAACTTGCAAATAAACACAAATTTACAGATAAAGAAATGACTGAATTTAAAAATTATAAAGATAATGACAAATTTTATGAAGAGATGAAACAAATGCGTGATGAATTTAGAGATATTATGAAAAAATCAAAATCTGATTTTAAAGCATTACAAACAAATCCATTTATTCCCATAAATTTATCACGTATAGTAAATACAACTGTTGCTGATAAATCTCTTAAAGTGGGTGAAAAAGTAAAACCAGAATATGTTAAACAAAAATTAGATGAAATTATAGATAATAAATATACAAATTTATTAATGATGAGTGAAAAAGAACGTTCAAATAAAAAATCTATTAAAAACTATGATGAAAAATTATTAAAAACATTTTTCAAGATGTCATTATATGATTCACTTTCACCAAAAACAGTATGTGTTAATTTAGATTTATCAAAAAAACAATTTGATAAAATTATAGAAGACATCATTGATATATATAATAAGAGTATTGTACAACCAGGACAAATGGTTGGTATTCTTAGTGCACAAGCACTTGGTGAAACTATTACGCAAATGAACCTCAATGCATTCCATTCAGCTGGTTTGAGTACAACAAAAGCACTTACAACTGGAGTACCACGTATTCAAGAAATATTAAGTGTCAGTAAAAATATTAAGACACCACAAATAGCAATTCATCTAGAAAAACAATATCGTAAGAGCAAAGAGATGGCACATAAAATTGCATCAAATCTTAAATATACAACATTTGGTGATATTCGTGGTCGTATTAATGTATATTATGATCCAGAACCAGAAGGGGATGATTCAATTATGAAAACGGACAATGTTAAACAGGTATTTTATAATCAAAAATCATCTGGTAAAAATAGTTGTCAACAAAATATTACTGGATTACCATGGTTAATGAGAATTGAAATTGTTAAAGAGAAAATGTTAGATAAAGAAATATCTCTATTAGATATAAAGAGTAAATTTTGTTTCTGGTGGGAATCTAGATTCAATGATATTAAAAATCTAAAGAAAGAAAAACGTGTAATAAATAAAATTACTAATTTAGCAATTTTAAGTAATAATGATAACGATACACAACCAGTAATTCATGTACGATTTAATGTTCGAGATACTGATAAAGTAAAAGATCCATTTAATCGTGAAACTATAAATGAATTTATAGAACATATTATTGATAAATTTAAATTAAAAGGAATAGAAGAAATTATTGATATACCAGCAATATCATCAGAAAGAATGATTACATTTGATAATGAAGATAAAGAAATAAAATATGAAGATGAATATATTATATATACATCTGGTATAAATCTTACTGAAATTCGATACATTACAGGTATTGATATTTACAATTCGATATCAAATGATATATATGATACATATAAAACATTTGGTATTGAAATAGCACGTAACCGGTTAATTCGTGAATTAGATGATGCATATCAAAATGCATCTCACGTAGTAGGTTATACCCATTTATCAATACTAGCAGATTTAATGACAAGTACCGGTATAATAATGTCTATTGATAGACATGGTATGGGTAAATCAGATATGGATGTACTTGGTCGCGCATCTTTTGAAAAAGCAGGAGAACAAATTTTAACAGCAAGTATATTTAATGAAACTGATTATATGCGTGGTGTATCATCTCGTGTAATGACTGGACAAGTTATAAAAGGAGGTACTGGTTATTGTGATGTAATATTAGATACTGAATTAATAGAAAAATCAGAATACACAGAAGAAAATAAATATAAACAATTCAAAGAGATTATAGCAGATAATATAGCATCAGATATAATTAACAGAGATAATGAAGATATTTTTATGCCAATGTAATGTAATACATTTATTTATAAAAATTTATAATAAATAAAAATTGATTTTATTATATCTTATAAAATATAATATTATTAAAATATAATAATATTATGGATATAACTCTTTGTGGTAAATTATACATACATTTTATTAAAAGTGTATTTGAATCTAATAAAAAAATAGGTATACAAATTATTATAGATAATTATAAATCAGATAATACAATAGTTGATGGATTAAAAAGATTAAAGTTACTTGATAAGAATACAATTTTTATAGAGAATGAAAATATAAAGCTACCTATTAAAATATATGAACATAAATATACATGTAATATAATTTTAACAATAAATTCACAAAATAAAATCATATTAAATGAATTAAAAGATATTGTATATGATAAAATTGATAAGATAATTGATAACAAATTATATATACCTACTTATTCATATGGCAAGAAAAAAACAGTAGAAAAAATTATGGATATTATCAATAATAAAATATAATATATTTATTTATAATATATATATATTTCGATGGATAATAATAATATAAATAATCATGTTGTTATCGATAGTGATATTATTAGTGATATTAGTGATTGTATAAGTGATATTAGTGATTGTCTAAGTGATATTAGTGATTATATAAGTGATATTAGTGATGATGAATTAGAAATTTATTCAACTACTGATAATTTAGAGATATCATATATTGATAATGATAATGATATGATAAATGATATGATAAATAATAAAATAGATGATGATAATAAAATAAATAATATATGTAATTTAAAATATGAATTAAATTGGTTAATAAATAATGGATATATTCCTGAATTTTTATATAGAGATGATATAACAAATGAATATATTAATTATATATCTAGATATATATATAAACAATATATATATAGAAAATTGTATGGAAATAATATACAAAAAAAAGCAAAATCGAATACAAATTATGACACATTACAAAATAACTATTCTAAATTAAGATTTTGTATATCTGCATCAGATTTAGATAATGATGATTTATTTTTATATAATAGTTGTAACATAGAAGTATAAATAATATTTAATATATTAATTTTTTTAATTCATCTACTGCTTTACGAGCGGTTATTTCAGTACTTGTTTTAGAAATTGCTGTTTGATATAAATCACGTATTAGTCTCAAATTAATATAATTTTGATTTATTTTTTTTTTTGATATCTTACTATTAATGCTAAGTTTACTATTAATGCTAAGTTTACTATTTTTATAATATACATCTATTATGTCTTGTATTTTATCTATTTCATCATCTGTTAATTTAGGACCCATTGTTATAATAGAATAATTAAAATCTTTTGTGAGATAACAATCTATAATTGGTAAACGAAATAAATACATATGTTTAGATATTCCACGCGATGAAACATATAAATCTTCTCCAGAACATACAGCATCACCGTAATATCCTTCATATTTTATATTATCTATAGTTTCACCATCTATCCATAACATTCGTAATCTATTATAATAAAAATTATTTGCAAGATTTAAGACATTAAAATGAAAACCACCATATGGATCTTTATCTAAACGTTCACCAGTGATAGGATCCCACATATATTCAAAAGTAAAATCTAGTTCAGTTGGTACTTTTTCATGTGTGATTGGATCTAAATGTAATTCGCGCATAACTTTATATGTTTCTGTTGTTGTTTTATCAAAATCATATTTTATATTTTGTGTAGATATTACTGTATTAATATTAAGATTAGATAAATCGATAAAATTATTTTCATCAAAATCAATCATTAAATATTTATAATATTATAAATATATAATTTTAATTAACTTTAAAAAAATCAATTTTTTTATAATATAAAAAATTGAAATTTAAACTATTTAAGAAAATAACCTATTACTAATAGAATTATATATTAAATTATGCCTAAAGAATCAACCAAAGTATCTAAACAACAAGAAGAAGTAGAAGTAGACACTGATAGTGATGATCATCATGTTCACATCAATGATTTTGATGTAAACAAAATAACACTACCAGCAATTGATGAAAAACGTTCTTCTGATTCACGTTATCATTCTTTTCCAACATATAAATATGGTAAACAACAAGATAAAATTGTTTTTACAACTGATGAAATTAAAATTACAAAAGGTGGTATTCCAAAACTTGATGATAAATGGCGTAAAAATGATTCTAAACGAGAATTTTTTTGGCTTGGATGGGATAAAGAACAAGAAAGTTGTAATGCTCTGTTTACAAAACTAAAAGAAATTGATGAAAAATATGATGCACTAATTAGTTATGATTCTGATGAGAAAGTTGATCATAATGTTGAATCTAAAACAGTACATATTCTAAAAGATAAAAAGAAAGAACCGCTTACAGTACTTGAATATAGTCCACTTGTTCGCATGTCTGTACAGGGTGGAGATGGTGAACAAAAAGTAGACCAACCAGAATATATACCATATGAACGTATCAAAATTAAATTCCAAAAGAAATGGGATAAAAATAAAAAAGAAGGAGAACTTAGTGAACTTACTACAGTACTTTATCTAGGTGATAATGATGTAGAAGAAAATCTAACTTATCCATCTGATTTTGAAAAATATCTTCGTTGGAATTGTACTGCACGTTTTGTACTTCAAGTAAATAAATTTGGTTGCAAGAAAACAATCGAAAAAGATAAGAAAGGAAAACAAGTTTCACGTGATTGTGGTTTTGATATTACGGTTTTACAAATTGTAATAACAAAAGAAGCACCATCTTCTGGTTCAAGCAATGTAGATAAATATCGTAAACGCATGTTTCCAAAACTTGGTGCAGTTGCACAAGCAACACCTGTTGAAAAGAAACAAAGTAAACACGAATCTTCGGATGAATCAGAAGATGATGATAAAACAGATAAAAAGGCTACAAAAGCAAAACAAAAATCTGAATCTAATCAATCAGATACTTCTGAAGATGAAGCACCAGTACCAGTAAAATCTAAGACAAAAGAACAGCCGAAAAAACAAGCAAAGAAAGTAGATTCTGATTCAGAGTCTGAATCATCAGGTGATTCAGATGCATCAGATTCTGAAGATTCATCATCAGAAGAAAAACCAAAGACAAGTAAAAAATCAAGTCGTTAAAAATTAGATTTTTTCACTGAAAAATAAGTTATTTGTATATACTGGTTGATAACTTGTTGATAATTTTTTTTATATTATATATAATAAATAATTTATATAAAAAATAATATTTTTATATAAATATATAAATATATAAATATATAGATGAATAAAAATGTTATAATATTACTAATAATTATATTAGTATTATTAGTATATTTATATTGTAGAAAAAAAGAATATATGAAAGAGAATACTACAATATATAGTAATGAAATAAAATTAGTTGAAGATGCATATAAAAATAAAGAAGAAAGAAAAGAAAAAATAGTTCGTGATGCATTAGGTGATATGACAGTTCCATATAATGTATATTATGGAGGTATGACAGCAAAATATCTAAAGTATTTTAAGAATGATTTTGAACCAAAAATACCAATTAAATTAATTAAAAGTTATGCAATATTAAAAAGATGTGCAGCACATGTTAATACACAACATAAATTTATTAATAATTATCAAGCAAATAAGATTATAGAGGTATGTGATGAAATTTTAGATAATAAATTGGATGGTAATTTTCCATTAACTGTATGGCAAACAGGAAGTGGAACAACAACAAATATGAATGTAAATGAAGTTATATCAAATAGAGCAAATGAAATTACTATAAATAATAAAATTAAATTAACAGATGATACATTTGTACATCAAAATGATCATGTAAATAAATCACAATCTAGTAATGATTCATTCCCATCTACATTACATATATATTTTGTATTAAAAATTATAATTGAATTACAACCTATACTACAAAAAATAATTTATTGCTTTCATAAAAAAGAAGAAGAATTTAAGGATAATTTAAAACTTGGTAGAACACATTTACAGGATGCAGTACCCATGACATTTGGACAAGAATTTTCAGGTTATAGAACTTTACTTGAAAATAATTTTAGATCAATATTAGAATCATTAAATTCTTTATATGAAATACCATTAGGAGGGACAGCAGTAGGAACTGGTACAAATTCATTTCCACAATTTGGTAAAGAATTTTGTGATGAATTAAATAATTATATTAATAAACGTATTAATTATGATTACAAAAATTTTGTAAAAACAAATTTAATTAATGAACATACACCTGAAAATATTTTTGAAAATAAAATAAAAACAGTTAAATTTATTTCTGCTCCAAATAAATTTGCAGCAATTTCTGCAAATAATTCACTAATGATCTTAAGTTCAGCACTTAAAGAATTAGGAATAAATTTATATAAAATAGCAAATGATATTCGTTTATTAGCATCTGGACCAAGAACAGGATTAGCTGAAATAATTATTCCACAAAATGAACCAGGTTCATCAATTATGCCTGGGAAAGTAAATCCAACACAAGCAGAGGTAATTGTAATGATTGCTATAAATATTATTGGTAATGATATGGCAATATCTTTTGCAGGTTCACAAGGACAATTTGAAATGAATGTATGTCGTCCATTAATGTTTTATAAATTGAATGAGAATATCGAAACACTTGTATATTTCTTAAATAATTTTACTGATTTCTTAGTATCAGGTATTAAGATTAATAATGAAAAAATTAAATATTATTTAAAAAATAGTTTAAGTATTGGAACATTATTAAATAATTATATAGGATATGATAAAGTATCAGAAATGGTTCATTATGCTTTAAAACATAATTTATCTTTTGAAGAAGTTTGTATAAAATATGGTTATAAAGATTTATATGATAAACATATTGGAAAATATATTAAATAATAAAAATTTTTATAATATAAATAATTTTTTATCAATATAATAATATATGGATAAAAGTCTTTTATTGATATTACTAATACTTGTAATTTTAGTCTGTTTGTATTATAAAAATAATGAAAAATATACTAATAGTAATTCAAATATATGGAAAATAGGTGAAACATTAAAAATAGGAGATGTAAAATCATCTCCAAATGGAGAATATAAGTATATGATGACTGAAAATGGATTACAATATTATTCACAAACAAATCAAATATATGAGAAATATAATAATCCAACTCAAGGTTGGTGGTTTTATCCAACATTAGAAGGTGGTAAAAATTCATTAACTGCTACATTACAATCAAATGGTGTATATATTTTATTTACTAATGGAAGTTTAACATCACCATTTAATTCACAAATTGGTACTTTTAAAAATGATGATAACAAATATATATTATCTAATTTTGCTATTAATGGTGGATATAATGTTTATGATACTAATGGAAAATTATTATTTAATACAAATACAAATTCAAATCAAAATAATACAAAATATAATAATAAATTATATAATAATAGCAATTTATCTATTAGTGGAGTAGCTACATTAAATATATATAAATTAGTATTAACAGATAGTGGAACATTTGGATTTGATAAAAATAATAAATTATTATTTGTTAATTAATTTATTTATACACGTTTTTTTTATTTTTTTAAACTATCTATATTAAATATAAAAAGATGATAATCAATATAACAGATTTTAAAATAGATGATATTGTATTATATGATCCATATGATGAAACTGATGATATAGTCAAAATAGATATAAGTACAAATAAGAATCAAGCATCAATATTATTACAATTAGAGGAATTAACTGTATTAGCAGTAAATGATACAAATATTATGTTATCACTTAAAGATAAAGATTACATAAGAAAATTTTTTAATGATATAGATGCATATATAGTAAGTATTATACAAGAAAAAAAAATAACGAAACGTTTAAAGACTAAATTTAATTATAGACAATTATTATCAGGAGGTGATATTTTAAACTTACATTTAAATTTTAAAGAAGACAATGATTATATTACACAAATTTATCAAAATAAATTAACAAAATTAAATGATACAGATATGATATTATTATTGAATAATAATGGACGTGCTAGTGTAATATTTGAATTAAAATCAATTATATTAAATAAAAAAGATGGAATAATATATCTTGAAAATATAGTTCGACAAATGAAAGTTAAAAAATTAAAACCAAAACGAATATCAAATATTAAATATTCTTTTGTTGATTCAGAAAATTCAGAAAATTTATCAGATGATGATAATAAAGATGATAAAGATGATAAAGATGATAAAGATGATAAAGATGATAAAGATGATAAAGATGATAAAGATAATAAAAAAAATAAAGACAATGATGATGATTGTTTAGTAAATAATCTTTTAAATAATATTGATGATAATAATACTGATAAAGATAATATTTATTTATCACATAATGAAACAGATAAAAATGATACAAGCGATAATGAATTATTAAGTTAATCAAATTCTACAATAAAATTATAAGCATCTTCTTTTTTTATTTTTTTAATTTCTATTTTATTTATTTTATCACTTTTAATTGATTTAATATTAGAATCTGAATTTTTAGAATTATTTGATATTTGTGTATATATATCAGTATTTAAGGTTGATTTATTTGATTTATCTTGTAATAATTTTGCATTAGTAATAGATAATTTATTTTTCTTTTTAATTTTATCTATTTTATTTGATTTATTCATTGCTTCTATAATTGTTTTATAATGTTTTTCAACACAATCAATAATTTTATTTGAAATAGCCCATTTAAAAAAATTTAATTGTCCAAGTGTCGTAATAACTTGTTTTGAAGGATCTTTTTTATCATAATTATATAAAAATTTTTTATCACGACGAAATGGATCAAAGTTCTTTTTTTTATATGATTTTAATTGTGCTTTATACATGATATTGATACTAAAATATTCTTTATCTTCTATTTTTATATCTACATTTTTCTTTGAGCATTTAGTTACAACCCATTCTAATACACGTAAAGAAATACAATCTCCATCTTCAGTATCTTTATTTATAATTTTTACCATTTTATCAATAAGACTTTGTTCACATTTTTTAAAATATTTATCAATCATTTTATAATATCTAAATTGACGTTGATTATTAGCAAAAAATATTTCTGGAGAAAAATTTTTTTCAACTACGGATGTATTATCATATGAATCTGATAGAGATTTATCTGAGCAATCTAAACTCGAGATATCTGACATATATATGTATTTATATTTATATAGTTAAATAAATAATAGTTAACTAATAAATAATAGTTAACTAATAAATAATAGTTAACTAATAAATAATAGTTAACTAATAAATAATAGTTAATTACTTATTCATCATCACTATAATCACTCGAATTTGTATCGTCAATTACTTTTTTTTCTATTTTCTTTATAACTTTTGATTTCTTTTGTGGTTTAGATTCTTTTTTCTTTTCATTTATTTCAGCATCTTTAGCAATCATATCAATTTCTTCTTTAGTAAGATTAAGATTATCATCTGTTAACATTTGAATTTCAATATCAGATTTAAATTTAGCATCTTCTTTAATATTTTCATTATAAATTTCTTCTTCAACAGAATCTTTAATTATAAAACGTACTACAGTAACTTCATCTAATTGACCGGTACGATGAGCACGACCAATTGCTTGTTTTTCAGTATTTTTACGAAATTCATATGTTCCACTTACTGGTTCTAATAGAATTACTTTTTTAGCGACAGTAAGATTTGTACCAGCGGCAGCACTAGCTGAAGATAACATAATAACTTTGACATCATTCTTTGTTGTAAAATCTCTAATTGTTTTATCACGTGTCCAAACATTACCTCGACAAAATACATTATGTATACCATAAGTATCAAGTGTATCGCCTACTTTTTTTAATAAATCATCCCATTGAGAAAATACTATACATTTATCTTTACAATTCTTAATATAGAATATTAGATTTGCTAATTTAGTACCTACTTTATTAATAAGACTAAATTTGTCTTTAATTTCTTTTGTTTGTTCTTTTCGTGATAAATCTTCAAAAGATATCATGAATATTTCATCTGATTTAGTTGGTTTCATACATAGTGGACATTTTGGATTAGATTGTATTATTTCTTTTATACATTGATAACAATACATATGTCCACATTTAGTTACACCTACATCTTCACCAGTAATTTCATTAAGACAAATACTACACATTTCATCTTCATCTGTATTATCAGTATCACCATTTTTATTTTTTTGTTTTTCAGTAATTTTATTAATTTTTTCCATCATATTCGTAAAAAATTCAGAAGTAGAACGTTTACCATCATAATGTTTTTGTGCTTCATTTAATTTATTATTTAAATTTAGTAAATTATCTTTCATATTATTTAGTGTAATTGATGGATTATTATTTAAATATTTTCCAATTAATTTAATAATTTTATCAGTATTTATGTCATTTACAATCATTAATGGTTTGTTATTATCTTCATTATCAGAATCAGATTCATTGTCATTATCAATAATTTCATTAAGATTATCAGGATCTAAATCCTCATTATTTTTATTATCAAATTCGGGATCAATAATTTTATCTGGATATTCAATTTCAACTCTATAACCATTTTGTTTAAGAAATTTACGATAACGTTTAAATTCTGTTACTTTAATTAAACGTTCACATTTTTTGATTTTATATTTCATAAATCTTACTTTTTTTAAAGCACTTTCCATACTTTTTTTATGGTGTGATACTAATGTTTTTTGTATATCTTCTGGTGTTTTACATGTTGATAGTTCATCTTTTAATTCATCAACTAGACGAGGATCATTACATAATTGTCTTGCAGCAACTGAAAATTTATCAATATTTGAATTTACAATATATGCATTATACATTGCACGTTCTGTTGGTGTAAATTTTAATTTAATAACTTCTTCTTTGATAGGTTTTAATTTATATTCATTTTCTCGAGATTTATTTGTATTTTTTCTATAAAAATTATCTAGTAAATATTTTTGTATGATATCTAAATTTAATATTTTTTTTATGTTAGATACATTATGATTTGTAACATAATCTACCATTTTTTCTAAACAATCATCACTTTTATCAAATGGTGTACCTGTTACTACCCATCTATATGTACTCTTAAATAATTTTAATAGTTTTAATATAAATGTATTTTTATTATCGGTTATTAATGTATGAAATTCATCAAAAATTAATCTATAATATTTAATCGCATTTAATACAGGTTTTGTATCAAATAATTTAGATGGTTCTTTTTTAATAGAATTTACAATTTCTATTATTTTTTCTTGTATATTATCATCATTAAATGCTGCTGAATTTATAAAAGTTGGACCTTTTTTAGTACCAGCAATGTTTTTAATCCAATTATCATAATAAGAATCATTTCTTAGAAATTCATATGATACAATAATAAAATCAGCATCAAGTAAATCTAGATATGTAACTTTATCATGATGTGGTTTTGTAAATAATTGTATAACTTTTAGATTAAATTCTTCTTTAATAGTTTTTTCAAATTCACGTGCCCATTGTTTAGCAAGATGATTTTGACATACAATAAGAGTAGCTTTACTACATAAAAATGTATCGTCTTGATAATAAGATATATTTTTTGCTGGATTCATTAAAGATGCACAAATCATTTCCCATGTTTTTCCAAGACCAACCTCATCAGCAAGAAGTCCACCATACCATATAATTTTTTTACGATTTTCAGTTGGTATAAAATTTTTTTTAACGGAATCATAAACTATATCTCCAAAGAATATTTCGTCATTAAAACTATAATTTAATTGTGGTTTTTCTAATTCTTTATTTACTAACCATTTTACAGTACGTTTTTGATATTCAAATAATTTTAGTTTAGAAAATGTTGGTTCTTCAATAATTGGATCAGTTGGATCAGAGTTAGATTCAGCTGATTTAATTTTTATGAGTTCATTAATATTCTGTTTATCTTTTTTATTATTCGATGCAGTAGTATATGCACAATGATATGAACATGCATTAATTATAAAATCTTTATTTGGAATATTTTCGAGATTTTCTTTTAATTTTTGATGATTAACACATACTGTTAAAATTTTTTTTTCATTATCCGTTGATTTTGGAATTTTAAAAAATGATAATTGATAAAAATCAATATCAAGATTAGTAGGTATTATATTCATACCACCATATTTATTAAATTCTTTAATTGCATCTTTTCCAGTATAATAAATATAATCACTACTATATAAATGTTCAAGTGTTATATTAATTGTTTTTGGATTAGGATAACCATGATCATCGCAAAATTTATCATAAAATAAATACGTATTACCTTCAATATTCATGTTTAATATATTATTTTACATATAAAAATATTAAATGTATTAAATTTATAATTCAATTTTTTTAATTATTAAAAAAAAATATATATTCATATATTATGAGTTGTAGAGGTTCTATGTATACTCCAGGAGGATTAATATTAGCATCGTGTGCGACAGATCAAGCAATTAAAGGAAGTCAAAGTTCATTTTTAGGAAAATATGGTAAAATTTTAGGATGGAGTTTATTGATTACATGGTTAATTATAGCACTAATATTAGTAATTGTTATTTATAAAAAGAAAAATATTACAAAAAAAGAAAAAAAATATTATTATATAGGTCCAATATTAATGTTTTTATTAACAATTATAGATGTTATATATTATTTTGCTACAAAATCAAAAAATAAAAATATGATTTTTGTGAATATAGCATTAATACCATTATATTTATTGTTAGTCATATGTATATTTATTATAATTCTTATAAGCGGACAACGTTAAAATAATCATCACATTTAATGATTTTTAAAGCTAAGAAAAGTAGATATAAATTTATATCTACTTTTCTAACCGAACTTATTAAATTACAGACATTCTAAGTGTTTTATCTATAAATTTTTTTTCAGTTGATGATATAATATTAAAATTATTATTTAATATATCTAAATATTTTTTTTCTATTATTAATTTTAGTATTAAATTTTGATATAATTTAATTTTATCATATGTATTTAATTTAATTTTTGTATATTCTATTAGATTTAATATTTCTACTATATTTAAAAATAATATTGTTTTAAAAATAATATAAGATAAAGCTGATGATGTTTGTGATATTTGTATATTATATAAATCATTAGCATTTGTACCATTAAAAAATCTAATAATTTTATTTGTTTGAAAAATTAAAAATTTTATTTCAATATCATAAATAAAATTTATATCGATATTATATTTACATGATTTATAACACATATTTATAATAGCAGCAATAAATTCATTATAACTTTCATTCATATTATTTATACCATCAATATTAAAAATTTCTTTTATTGTATTATTTAATTCATGATTCTGAAATAAATGATAATCTATTCCAATATAATGTAATAGTTCGTGTATTAATACTTTTTCATATTCTTCTTTTCTCCATAAACAAACATATGATGACATTAAAGTTGCTCCAGAGTTAATATTCATTGGTGTTATTATTTTTTTTTTATTAAATAAATATTTTTTATTTTTTCCAAGAAATATAAATAATTCATAATTATTTATTGATATATCATATTTTATAGATATATTATCTATTATATATATAATATTAATTATATTTTTAATATATTCATCAATATTATATATATCATAATAATAAATTTTTAATTTAATTTTTTCTAAATTTATTTCAATACAAATTAAATCATTTGTTTCTAGTTCTTGTATTACATCAATTGATTGAAAATTATCATAAAAAATATTTACAATTTCATATCTATCATTATTTGGATAATATATATTATTGAATAAAGTAAATAATATATCATTATTTTGTATATCTTGTTCAATTAATGTTTTATCAATTAGATGTTGATTTAATGAATAATATATTACAAAATCTCTAAATGTTTTTATAATATCAGGTTTATATTCTTTAAAGAAATAATATAATTGTGGATATTCTTGTTTTTCATGTAATTTTTTTATTATTTTAGTATTTTTCACAGGAATTATATTATTATTAATATTATTTTTACAAATATCAAGAATTGTAGATATAATATTATGATTTTTAATATTTATTGTATTAATTTTAAAATTATTATTATTTATGAATTTTATAATTTTTTTAGAATATTTATCCATATATTATTAAATATAAATATTTTTATATTTAGTAAAAATATATTTATACGTGTGTTTATGATATATATTTTTTATAATATTATAATAATATAATAAATATATGATGAATAGAAATAATATGAGAAATACAAATAACAATTTAGTTAATAAATTTAATACTTATGTTAATAATAATGTACCATTTCAAAAAAATCCATTATTAAATAATAATCCTGCATTTGTAGCAAATTCACGCGATTCATCATTCTATAATAAAA
>Ga0214921_10007014_pt1 | contig 15164 bp, 8 predicted proteins | sample LL1505_MetaG_FD_177992 | JGI IMG/M metagenome (GOLD analysis project Ga0214921, IMG submission 177992) | Freshwater microbial communities from Lake Lanier, Atlanta, Georgia, United States - LL-1505 | ecosystem: Environmental > Aquatic > Freshwater > Lake | place: USA: Georgia | collected 2015-05-28 | reverse complement strand
ATTTATTTATAAATAGAATTTATAAATAAAATAATAAAAAAATACAAAAAATATGAACTTTATTAATTACTAATATTATTTATTTTTAATCTATTAGTAATCTATTTTCTTAATTCCCGTGCTCCATAGTAATCTTTATTAAAGTATGGGAATTAATAATTTTTATTAACAACATAATGTACCATATTCTATACATTTTCCACATCTTTTTTGATCATGGGGTAATTTACTTATATTTTCTGTATAATCTATATTATTTTTTTTAAGCATATGTTGATTATATGGATAAATCATGGAATCACATTTTTTGCACTTTTGCCATTTATTTTTCCAAGATGCACTACTTGTCCATTTATTTTTACACTTACTACATCTAAAATATCCAAATACTCTATGAGTTTCATTTTCTTGAAATGGTGTTAAATATTTTAAACTTATTTTATTATTAGGATGAATTATTAATAAATTTTTATATTGTTCATTTATATTTTTTATGAAAAGAAAAAATTTATTATTATTATATATTAGTTTCATTTTTTCTTTTAATATAATATCATCTTGACATATATTATATATATTATCTAATATATTTATATCTTCTATTGAAAATTTATTTGTTAATGGGCTTTTTCCATCAAACTTTTTATTATTCCTAATTTGTAAATCAATTTCTATCATTATTGCGTTATATTTTTCTATTTTTTGTAACTCTTGTTCTTTTATTTTTTCTTGTTTTAGTAATTCTTGTTTATATAATTCTATTCTTTCTTTATCGATTCTTGTTTTTAATACTTGCTCTTTTAATTTTTCTTCATTAATTCTTTTTTTTAATTCTATTTTTCTTTATCTTTTAATTTAGATTCTTTTAATTCAGATTCTTTTAATTCAATATTATATAAATAACTATACAATACTCCCATTATATTCAAATATAACTATATATTTAAATATAAAAACATATCATAAATTTTAAATATTATACTATATTATATTAATGTTTTATCATTTAAATTCTCAAATAGGTTTAAGACCAAAAAATGAAGATGAAATAGATGTTATATGTAATATTGATAATAATAATTGTGAATATAAAAATATTAATTATTATTCTATTTTTGACGGACATGGAGGAGCACATGTTTCAAGATATTTAAAAGAAAAATTAGCAAATTATTTTATTCATAAAACTGTCGCCGAATTTCCCTCTAAAAATAAATCTTATAATAAATATATATATAAAATTTACGAATATGTTCAAAATAAATTAACAAATTTTGAATTACCATCAAAATTTTGTGGCTCAACAGCTCTAGTTCTTATGTATTATTTAAAAAATAATGATAAATTTTTAAAAATAATTAATTTAGGTGATTGTCGAGCAGTTATTTGTAATGAAAATAATATTGCAATTCCTTTAACTAAAGATCATAAACCATTATCTTATGACGAAAATCATAGAATTTTAGAATGTAATGGTTTAATTACTCAAGATTTAGGTGATGATCCGAGAATAAATGGTTTATCTGTTTCAAGAGCTTTTGGTGATTTAGATGCAAAACCTCACGTATCTCATATACCAGATATTTATGATCATGAGATAAATAAAGAAAAATTTATAATAATGGCATGTGATGGTGTTTGGGATGTATTATCAAATCAAGATGCTGTTGATTTTGTATTATATGCTTTAGATAAAATAAAAATTAATTCAAATTATATTATAAAAAATAAAAAAAATATAGCAAATTTATTAGGAAATTATGCAATAGAAAAAGGTTCTCAAGACAATATTTCTATTTTAATTATTTTTTTATAAAAAAATAATATATATATATTATATTATATTATATTATGAGTTTTAGAAATCAATTATTAAGAATGAGAATAATTTCTAATAATAAAAATATTATAAATGAAAATATTATTGAACATAATGAAAATATTATTGAACATAATGAAAATATTATTGAAAATAAAAAAGATATTATTGAAAATAAAAAAGATATTATTGAAAATAAAAAAGAAATTTTATTAAATGATTATATAACTAATAAAGTAATAAATAAAAAATAATATATGTACGTATATATAATTTAATTATATTATATTATGCAAAAAAAATTAAACTATCAAAATATTACTATTATAATTAATCTATATCTTAATTCTGCAGTTATATTATCATAATTAAAATTATTTTAAAAATACTATTAAAATAATTATTACATATTTGATCTTTATTAATTGTAATTGTTTATTTAATTTATAATAAGTATTTTTTAACAACAATTATATTATTATTAAATCTCAAAGATTAATTAATAAAACAAAGTTTATTTATATTTAGTTTTATCAATAGCAATTATTTATAAATATTTATATTTAAGTTTAATAAAATTAATTTATCAATTATTAAATGTTTAATTAAAATATAATTTTTTGAATTCATTATTTATTGCTGAATATATAAAATCTTTTTCCGAACTAGTTGTATTTACATTAAACATTTTTTCGACAGGATAATTAATTTTATTTAAAAATGTGATATGATATTTTCTTAATTTATTAGCGTAAAATCGAATATATTCCATAAAAGAATATTTAGAATCAATAATTTTTTTAATAGATTTATCAACTAATAATTTTAAATCAGATTTTCTATTTCTTAAATATAATTCTAAAAACCATAAAGTCCATGCTAAACAAAAACCTCCAATGTCTCCTATTTTTTCTTCTAGTGGATTATTTTCATTAGATAATTTTTGAAATGAATTATATGTTAAAAAATCACTTGGTGCATAATATATAAAATCTGGATAAATATCTTTAAAATATTTTTTAAATTTAATATCAAAATTTTCTAATGATTTTTTTGATATTTTACCATATGGTTCAAAATGAATTATTTTTTTATAATCATTATCTATTATTAAACAATTTGCATGATCCATTTCTTCATTCATTATTGTTACAAAAATAAAAATTATCGATTCTTTTGACTCTTTTAAACATGTTTCTAAATTATTCGGTATCAAATAATTATCTTCATCATGCCAATATATAGATAAATTATCTAAATAATTATATTTCTCTCCAATATCTGTATAAAACTCTATTATCTTTTTTATATCAGATTTATTACTTTTAACTATTGGTAAATTATATTTTTTTTCTGAAACTGGAACATATATTTTATATTTATTTATAAAATAAAATATATAGATATATGTATCAACATCTCTTGAAATGAATAAATTATAATCTATTTTTTCTTCATCAATAAAATTAATTTTATGTTGTTCTTTAAATATTGTATTTGCTAATTTTTTAATACATTTATTTTTTTGTTTTTCAAAACATTCTTTTGTTAATTTTATAAATTTATTATCTTTAATATTTGTATTTTTTAAATATCCAAATGAAACTATATAATATAAATCATCTAAATCTTTTTCTGTACTTGTTTTAATAAAATAATCTAATGGTGTAAAATCTAATTTATTTTTATAAAATAAATTTAATACTTTTGTTTCTAATATATCTAAATAATCTTTCCAGTTTCCATATAAAAATAATAAATGTAAAGTTGTATTACCATTAATATTTGGTAAATTTAAATTATCTGTTCTTTTTAATATTTCTCTTTTTAATTTTAATTTAATTTTAGAATCTTTATTAAAAATATGATGAGATGGAAACCAATGATTTGTATCAAAAACATTTACATTTATATCTTTATAATCCAATAATATTTCTAAAATTTCATTATTATTAGATATTAATGAAATTATTAATGCATTAATAAATCCAAAATAATTATAATTAACTTTATTTTTTAATAGATAAATAGCTAATTTATTATTATTAATTTTAATAGATGTAATTAAAGGAGTTAATAAATTAGATTGAACACTATTAATACAATCTGGATAATATTTAATTAATGTATTTAGTATACTTTCATTATATCCTTCTAAACATGAATCTATAATAATAGATTGATTTTCTAATTTATTTAATTTTAATAATTCTTTAAAAATATATTCTATATCTGATGTATAAGATATTTGATAAAATCTTAATAAAAATATTTTTAATGGATATGAATTATTTATATTAATATTCCAATTAATAAATTTTTTATATTCTAATAATTGTTTTAAATTATCTATTGATGCAAAAAATATAAAATAAAATATAATTGAATCACTTTTATCATATGTAATTATATATTTAATATATTTAGTTTTAACTAATTTTAATAATTTTAAAATTGTTACAAAATCCCTTAATTTAATTAAATTAATAAAAGTTGTTTGAGAAATTTTATTAATATTATTTGGATCTATTTTTAATATTTTCTTTATTATATCAAAATTCTTATTTATTAAAGCATAATGAATAAGATATAAATTATTTATTGGTTTTGATATTGAATCTAAATTTATGTCAATTTTATTCCAATTATTATTTTCTATATCATTTAATATCATTAATATTAAATGATATAATTATTTATTAAAATTATAAATTTTAATATTATTATAACAAAGTCCATAAATTAATTTTATATATAAAATAGATTAAATAAATAATTTTACAATAATGTATAATAAGAATAATATTTTTAAGAATTACAAGTTTTAACATCAAAATAATATTTGTTTAGAAAAATCTTGTTTATTATCTAATTAGTATTTATTTTATATTTATATATTTTTGTTTATATTTTATATATTTTATTTTATATTTATTCATACCACCAAATAAACTAAAACTATATTTAAATCCTTCAATAATTTGTTCATCAATTATATTATTTTTTAATTTAATTATTAACCAATCATCATAATCATTACCAATACCATCAGGACCTAAAAAAATATTAGTAAATATATATTTTTTAATATTTTTTAATCTATTAATTTCATTTTGATCATTATCCTCCTTTTGTAAATTTATATTAATATTAGTTAGAGTATCAAAAATATTTTGTAATGTTTCTAAATCATAAATTCTTATTTTAATATCACGTCTATATGGTATTTTATTAGAACAATCAACTGTATTATATATGAAACCTCTCCAAGAATCTATTAAATAACATAAATTATTATTAACATAAATAAATGAATTATGTGTAATATATTCAATATCTTTATAAAATTCTGAAAATGATATTAAATTTATACCATCATCTAATTTAATATTAAAATCAAACCATTCATTTTTTAAACGTTCATTATTTAATGCAAAATTAATACCACTAGGTGTAAAAGGATATTTTAATTCTTCATGAGCATCCCATAATAATCCTATTGTATTTGTAATACCTATAAAAAAACTATTCTCATCATATAATATATCATTATTAGTTTGTTGAGGAAATATTATTGTTTTTGGAAATTCTAATGTATATATATTCTCATTTAATAAATATAATCTCATTAAAATAGCCATAGAAACAGCAGTAAAACAACAATTTAATGGACATGATTGTGTTTCATTTGTTATATCATTTGTATAATTTCTATCAATTGCACATGCACATGATGTTTTTGTAAATTCTATTAGATTATAAAATATATCAATTAATTTATCATGTGTTAATTTCTCAATATCTATAATATCTGTCATATATAATTATCATATAATATTTTTTTTTATATATTATATAACTTCATATAAAAATCCTTGTCCAGAAATAAGTTTTCTATTAGGTGATGTACTTTGTATAAACATTCTATATTTTTCTAATTTACCAGGTTTAATTTTAGAGTTTTCACCATCTTCAGAAATACCAGCTATTTTTCTAGCAACTATACCTTCATATAATTCACCTGAACTTTTATCCATTAATATTATTTCTTTCTTTTTTTGAACTATTTCAGGTTTTGTAAATTCATAAAATCCTCGCCCATTTGCAAATGTTATTCCCATATTTATACAAAAAGTTTTTATATTTATATCTTCATCTACTGTAAAAACTTGAAAACGACTTGGAGGTGATGGAATTAAATAACTTTCATCTTCTAATGAAGGTTTTGATAATTTTGATTTTTTATGATATTTATCATTAAATCGTTTTGGATGCATTTCTTCTCTTGCTTGTTCTCGTGTTTTTTTACCTAACATTGTATCAAACATTAAACGCATTGCATTACTCATTCCACTCGTTCCTTCTTGAACTTCTTTTTCAAATTGTTCTAAATATTCAATATTATATTGTTTGAAACAAATAGCCTGAATCATATCTTTAATATATGAAAATTGATCTAAGAATACATGATATCCATTTGTTATATCTGCAACTTGTGAATAAAAATTAAATGCCTCGGTATTTCCTCTATTCAAACATTGAACTGAAAATATCTGAATATTTCTATTCTTTAATGTTTCAGCTTCTTCTCTCCAATCTATTTTATGTGGATTTTCATTTTTTTCATGTGGAGGAGCATCTCCTATTAAAATTAAACTTTTCATTGTTGCTTCTGAATTCCATGATAGAGATTTTACAGTTCTTAAAACTAATTCATAACATTCGGGATAGTCTCCACCAGATGTAGCTGGAGCATTTTGAATAAAATTTTTAATTTCTTGTTGATTAGTTGTAAAATCTAATTGAGATATAACTTTATCTCCATCACAATAATCTCCATGAGTAATTATTGCAACTCTTAATGATGGAATTTCACGAAATAAACGTTCTGTCATCATAGTTGTATGTCTTCGAACTTCTGCTAAACATGGATACATACTCCCAGTTGTATCAAATGATATAACAATATCTGTTTTATTATCTATAGATGAATTATTTATAATAATATTTTTTTCTTCTACAAAATCAATAAAATTTGATTCTACTCGACATAATGGACATGTTTTACTTTTTTCTAACCATTTATCAATACATAATTTATGATATTTATTATGACATGAATTAGAACATTCTACTAAATTATCAATACCAATATCATCATAACATATTGCACAAATATCATCATCAGAACTTTCTATTGTTTCACAAGTTTTAACTAAGTGTGATAAACATTTACTCCATGATTTTGAACATGTGTCAAATCCATTTTTTTTCCATAATGTTTTTGGACGTTGAATTAATAATGCTCCTAAATCAAATTGTTTTCCAACTCGAACTACTAAAAATAATAAATGTTTACAAAAAGTATGTTTCGTTTGATGATCTGGGCATGAACATGAAAATTTTTTTGAACTAAGATGTTGTTCATAAATATTAGTAGATTGTCCTCTAACATTAAAGATCCATTCATCTTCATTTTGAATATTAGATAATAAAAACATTTTTTCATTTAGAGCTTTAATTAATCGTGGATTATCCATTATATTAAATATATAAAATTGCAATTGTTTAAATATATTTAAATTATTTAAAAAAAACAATAAATTTTAATAATGATAATATCACTTTAGAATTAAAATATAGTTTAAGATACAGTTTAAAATAATGAATTGGATTAATTAAGTATAAAATTAATTTTATTTTTATTATATATATATATATATATATATTATGGAAAATGAATTAATTAATATTGAAAAAGTAATTGATGATTTAAAATATATTATTGATACATATGCTTATCATTTATCAACTATAAGAGAGAATTATTTTTCTATATTAGGTATAGAATTTGTAAAAAAATATTATGATTTTAATAATAGTAATAAGAATTTTTATGAAAAATATGATATGAATTTTGGTATAACATTAGATATTAATAATCCTAAAGATAGTGTTGGATACAAAATAATTAAAACAGTCGTTTCAGCAGTAGTTGACAACAATAATCTTGTTGAATTAATACAAATTAATCGAGATACTTTTTTTAACAATATATTGTTTATATTCTATTATATAAATAATTATATAAATAATCATTTTAATTATAATATGATTAAAAAAATAAAAGATTTTAAAAAATCATTGCTTAGTATAAAAATTTGTAAATATTATTATAATAAACATTATTATTGTTTTAATATTAATGATAATAGAAACATTATATTTAATAGTTCTTTAAAACAACGTAATAGTTATTATGGTAACTCATTTGATGAAGAAAAACAACTAATAGTAACAGATCAATTTAAACCTAAACAAAATTCAGAATTATATAAAGATACAATTAATAATACAAACAAATTTACTTTTTTAATAGATGTATATAACATTTTAAAAAGTAGAATATCCTTATCAAAAATAGATATAACTTGTGATAAATGTGATATATATATTAAAGCTTTTATTAATAAAAATAATAAATATAATAATAATATAGAATTTAAAAACAGTAATTTATTTTATTTTTTAAAAAAAGACAATGATGATAATAATATTTTAACAGAATTATTAGGAGATTTATTAATGTTTATTATTGTAGAATATAATAAGGTTGGAAAAAATTTGTATATATTAGATTTTGATAAAAAAACATTTTATAATATAATAATAGTACATTTCCAAGATTATCTTAAGACATTTAAAAAAATTGAATTACAATTAATAAATAATCCATTAAATGATTATAACACAAAAAAAGCCATATCCATGAATGATTATATTAGATCAGAAGAAAAAGAAGATGTCACACCAGATTTTTTATCTAATTTATTTAATTCATCTGAAATTTCAATAGATATAATTAATATTTCAGATGAATTAAATGAATTTTGCAATTATAATAATCTAGATATTTTAAAACTAAAAGATTATTATATTTATGAATATATAAATATAAATGAAAAAAAAATAAATGATGAAATTATTTGTTTTATAACTTTAGATTATAATAATTTTTTTACATTAAAAAAAGAAGAATTGTGGACTATATCTCCAATAAAAGATAATAATAATAATATGAGTAATTTTTTTTATATATATTATTTAAAAAGTGATATTTTTAATCATATTAATGATACAAATTTATCTAATAGTATTGATATAATAAACAAAATTAAAAATAGCGAACATTGTAAATTATATATAATAGATAATGATAAAAATAATTTTATTTGTAATTATAATATATTTTATTTAAATAATTTAGATAATTTACAATTTAATACTATTCATATTTATATAAACTATAAATATATACCAAATTATTATACAAAGTATAATAATTTTAAATCATTATTTAATTCTATAACTAATGAAAATAATGATAATAATGAAAAAAATATTATAAATGACGACACTGTAACAGTTAATAAAGAAAATTTTAACAAGGTTTATACAAAATTTTATGAATTATATGAAAAAAATCAAAATATATATAATTTTTTTAATAAAGAAACATATAATCAAAAATTTGTAGCTATTAATAATATATTTAATAACATTATTAATAAATATATTGGAGAAATTATATTATTAGAAATAAATAATTAAATATATCATAATATAATAATATGAAAGATATAATCACACAAATATTATTATTACCAGTAAAAATAGATTTAGATAAACATGATACTGAAATATTAGATTTAATTAATCATTTCATAGAAATTCAAAAATTAGATTTAATAGATAAACCAGAAGATCAAACTAAAATAAATAACTTATATTCTATATTTAAACCAGAATTATATGAAAAGTTTTATTATTTGAAGAATATTTATGGTCTAAATATCACAAAAACAAAAGAATTAATAACAATATCTTTTAATAATAAAATATTTATGTTAGATATATTTATCATATTTAATTTTATTATTATTAATTTATTGAAAAAAACAGAAATTAATAATAAAATTAGACATAAATTCAAAATATGTTATTATTATATTAAAAAAACAAAATATTATAATAATAACTATATTTTTTTTAATATTAATTTACCAAGAGAAAAATATGATGTTAGTAAAGAAAACTACATAGAATTATTTTCAAACTTATTTAAATCAAGATATTCAAAATTAAATAAGTCTGAAAATAATATAAAAAAATTCGATTATTTAATTAGAATTTATAATGAAATATTCATGATGATAAAAGAAAAAGAAAATAAAATATCTATCTATTCTTGTGAACAATCTGATAATGTAAGAACAGATTGTACTAAATATTTAACAGATATTATTAAAATATATCCACAAAATATAATAATTCAAACTGATACTTTTTTATTATCCCCATATATTCAAATTATTAAAACAGATGAAGAAAATATTTTAATAAAATTATTAAAATATCTTTTATTATTTATTATTACAGAATATAATACTGTTGGAACAGATTTTTTAATATTAGATTTTGATAAAATAAAATATTATAATTTAATATTAGAATTATATGATAATTATGAAAAATTAATAAAAGAAGAAAATCTAGATAAAATAAAAGAATATCAAATAGAAAAAAAAGAAGAAAATCTAAATATATTATATGAAATAAAACCATTTGATTCATTTGATTCATATAATATATATGATATATATGATAATTCAACTGAATTAGATAATATTTGTAATAATATAAATTTACATGAGAATTTAATGATATTATCAAAACATTTTATATCTGAATATAAAAATAATAATATTATATATTTCCCCAAAATTATTGTTATAACTTTAGATATGAATAATTTTTTTAATTTAGATGAAAATAATTTATTAATTACAGAAACTGAATTATATATATATTATTTAGATAGTACTATTTTATTATATATTCATAATAAAAAAGATACTATATTATTTAATAATATTATTAAACTAATAAATAAAATTAAAGATAGTAATTATTGCAAATTATATATAATACATAAACGTGATTTAGATTTATATCAAGATTTAAATAATAATTTAGATTTAATGTTAAAATTATATATTAATTATAATTATACAAATTATATTAAAAATTTATATAATGAAACTCAATTTGATGAAATTAAAATTTATATAAACTATAAATATAATTTAGATTTTTATGATCAGTATTATTATTTTAAATTATTATTTAATTCTATAAATAATATTGATATAACAGAAAATGAAATAAATATAGATGAAGATCAATATTTAATAATTAATAAACAAAATTTATTATTAATTCAAGATATATATGATAAGAATCTTATAAAAAAAAATGAGATGATTAAGTTTTTCAATAAATATACAGATAATAAAAAATTTCAAAATATAAATAATATATTTAATAATATTATTTATAAATACAATGAAGAAATAATATTATTGGAAATTAAAAATGAAATAGAAAAAAATTAAAAAAAATATATTATATTATTATATGTTAGAATATAATAATATAATTGATTATATTAATAATGATATAATTAATGTAAGATTAATAAATAATTCATATATTGAAAATGATAAAATCGGGGGTTCTAATTCTTTCGCAATTGATAACAACTATATTTTAATTAAATTTATAGATACAATAAAAGAAGAAGAAAAAGAAGAAAAAGAAGAAGAAAAAGAAGAAAAATTAATCAAATTATTTAAAAGTTATAATAAAGATTATATATTGAATAAATTTGAAAAAAAAAATATTTTAGATAATAAAACAATTGAAAATGAAAATGATAATATAATATATGATTTAATTTTAATACATTTATTAAATTTTTGTAAGATTGATAAACAAATTAATTTTATAAAAAATTATAAAAAAGATAAAGATATAAATATAGAAGAATATCAAATATTTTTAAAAGAATTATTAATAATAGAATTTATAAAAATAAAAGATAAGGAAAATATTATGGAACAAATTCAAGAAATAATTAACATTTCTGATATTAAAAATGCTCAATTAATTAGTAATATAGATTTAATTAATCAAATTGTTTCTAAATTAAATTTAAAAAAAATAAACTTTTATTCTAATTATATACTCACATATCAATATTATTCTGATATATATTTTAAAGAATTAATAGATATAAATAAAAAATATATTGAAGAATTAAAATTTACTTATGATGAAATAATTGAGTATTATAAAACAAATGAAAATTTTTTATCATTTTCAAATTTACAAGATTATTATCATATATATGATGAAAAAGATTATGAACAATATAATAATATAAAAGATGAAATTCTATTAAATTATCCAAAATTAAAACAAAATATAATTATTTTAAAAGAAATTGTAAATAATGATTATGATAATAATTTATTATATGAATATAATAAATATTTAATAGATAATAATTTTATTGAAAAAAAAAATGAATATAATTTTAAATATAAATTAGATTTTAAAAAATATATTAATGAGATGAATGCCAATATATATTTATATTTTAATTTAAATAAAATATCTCAATTAATTGATAAAATATATAAAGATTATCAAAATTATATTAAATTAGTGAAACCATTTAATTTTAAATTAATTTTTGAAGAAGAAAAAGTATGTATAATTAAATGTATAAATGCTTATATAAATTTTTATAAAGAAAAAAATGAAAAAATAGATTACATTGAATATATATATCAAATATTATTAAAAATATATAAAAATATTAATAAAAATATACAATTAATAGAATTATGTAAAACAGATTTTGATAAATATAAAGATATTATAAAACAGATTGAAATAATAGATATAAAAGATATAATGAATGAATTTTTTATTGATATTAAAAATATAACAGATCAAAATGATATATTATATTTTGATATATTATATTATAAAACATTATATATTTATAGAGAATTGAATAAAAAAATTAATTTATATGATAAAATTAAATTATTAATTAGATATAAAAATGATTTTGAACAAGATTTAACTAAAGATGAAACAAAAAAATATGAAGAATATTGTAGATCAAAAAATTTATCACAATTTTATTCTAATTTAGATATAGAATATAATAAATTAAAAGCAGAATTGAGTATAGATATTAAAGATAATACAATAGAAAAAAAATGGTATAAATTTTCAAATAATTTAACACAAGAAATATTTATTAATAAATTAAAAAGTGATTATAGTATATTTGATAATTTATATTTTATACTTTTTAACATATTATATAATATATCTTCATTCATTATAAACTTATATAGAGAAAAATACAAATTAAAAAAAGATATTAAAGATTATGAAAATGAATATACAGATATGAGAAAAAAAATTCAAACAAATTTTAAAATTACAAATATTGATGAATTATATAATATAAATAATGAACAAAAAAATTTAGAAATAATATTTACTGAAATAAATACAAAAGTAAAAGACAATAATAAATCTTGGAATTTTTTTACATATTTTACTATAAATAATAAAGATAATAATAAAGATAATAATAATGATAATGATGAAGTAATAGTTGACAATAAAAATATAGTTCAAAAATATATTTTTGAATGTAATGAAAATGAAGAAGAAGAATGTAAAAAAATTTATACGTATTATAAAATAATTGAAAAAAATAATTCAAATGAATATTCTAATATACCAATAATTAATAAATTATTTATATTATTAGAATATATTGGATTAATTCCAAATAATATAACCGATATAAAAGATTATTTTATATTGCTCAAAAATTTAAAATATATAGATATTATAATACGATATTTAAATGATGAAAAAAGTTTTTTAGATGAAATATTTCTTAGTTTTAGTAAAAAAAATAGCGATGATGATATTAAAAAATATTTGACAAAAACATACAATAATAATAAAGAAATTTTAGTAGATGGAATTACTTTTTTAATAACTAATATTCCATCTATTGCAACTGTTGTATTAGCACCAACTGGTTTTACTATACCTTATTTAATTGCAATAAATGGAATTTTACATAATCCTAAAATAAAAGAAATAATTAGAAATATTGTTCATGGAGCTACAGTTGTTATAGAATTATTAAGTATTAAATATTTTTTTGATGAAGTTTTTAATAAATTCTATGATGATTATATTAATAAATTATTTATAGATAAAATTAAAATAGTATTAGAATGTTTTATAGATAAATTAGAATTAAATTATAGAATTCATAGAAAAATGAAAAACATGATAATATTATTTTTTATATTAATGATTATGGTTATTTATTTTTATTCTAATGAATTTGGTGGTATAATACCTCATATTAAAAAAGTTACATCATATTTAATTAGTATAACTACTTTTATAATACCATTTTTAATACCTTGGACAAATAGTATTATTGAAATTTTTGGATATTATTTTAAATTTTTTAAAATATTTGTAAGTTGTCTAGTTCAATTAATAGATTATAATATGTTATATGGAATTATTGGTATTGGAACAATTGGGGCAATTGGTTATAAAGTAATTAAATCTAATTTTTTTACACAAAAAGGAGGATTTAATTTATTAGAATATTTATTATCATTCATAACAACAGAAAATATTAGAAATAAAATTATAAATATAATATCTTCTTATAGACAAAAATTGTATTCAGCTATTGATGAAAATATTGATAAATTAAATAATGACATATATATTACTGAAAATGATATTGAAGATGTTTATGATAAATTAACTAAAACAAATGATCTAATGATTGATACATATAAAAAAAATTATTCATTTAATCAAGAAACAGGTTTAATAGAATATAATAATGATAAAAATGATTTTAATCATATTATAACTTCTATTTGTCATACAGAATATTATGACATTAAAGAAATTTATATGATTACTAAAAAAGATAATTCTATTGTATTTGATATTAATAATTTAATTATTGATAATACAAATAATAATATTTCTTTTATTCAAAATAAACCTATTCATATTAGTTTAATTATGGCATATATTTTAAGTAAAAAAATAAATTTTATTTCAGAAAGTAATCTTGATTTAAATTTAAATTTAAATATGAATTCTATAATAAATACTAATAATAATACAAATTATAATAATATATGTACTGAAATTTTTGGAGAAAATTATTCTAAAGATATATGTAGTCGTCATTTTTATTCTATTTTAGGAAAAAGTGGAATAAGTATGATGATTAATTTTGGTCAAAACAATTTTGGTCAAAACAATTTTGGTCAAAACAATTTTGGTCAAAACAATTTTGGTCAAAACAATTTTGGTCAAAACAATTTTGGTCAAAACAATTTTGGTCAAAACAATTTTG
>Ga0214921_10007013_pt1 | contig 15164 bp, 28 predicted proteins | sample LL1505_MetaG_FD_177992 | JGI IMG/M metagenome (GOLD analysis project Ga0214921, IMG submission 177992) | Freshwater microbial communities from Lake Lanier, Atlanta, Georgia, United States - LL-1505 | ecosystem: Environmental > Aquatic > Freshwater > Lake | place: USA: Georgia | collected... | reverse complement strand
CCTCTTGGGTTGAACTAACGCTAGAATAAAAAAAAGGTATCTAAATGGCAGCCAAAAGAGTAGTTACCAGTAGTAGTATAGCCAACAGTTTTAAGATGAGTGTTGGACAATCTTCTGCTGCCATTCCAAATTCCCCGACAATCGGCACTGCTACTGCTGTAACAGGAACTACTGCTACTGTTGAATACACTGCTGCCGTATTAGGGGCTACAGCATCATCTTTTACTGCTACATCTAATCCAGGATCAATTACTAGCACTGGTTCTTCACCTATTACAGTATCTGGTCTATCTGGTGAAACAAATTATACTTTTACAGTTTATGCAACTAATGCAAATGGTAACTCAGCACAGTCTGGTGCAAGTAATCAGATTACTACACCAACTGCTGGTTTAACTGTTGACTACCTTGTTGTTGCTGGTGGCGGCGGAGGTGGACATAGCACTTCAAGTTGTGGTGAAGGAGGCGGTGGAGGAGCAGGTGGACTTCGTTCTACCGTAACCGCTACTGGTGGTGGAGGAACTTTAGAGTCTGCTATAACTATACCTCCTGCAAGATACTCTGTAATAGTTGGCGCAGGTGGCGCTGGATCTACTAGTATATCTAATTCTGGTTCCCTTGGTGGTATGTCACAATTTGCAAATGTTTTATCATTTGGCGGAGGTGGCGGTGGAAGTAGAAATACTGAAGGTTACATAGGTCAAAATGGTGGTTCAGGCGGAGGTAGCGGACAGAGAGATGATGCAAGACCTGCAAATGGTATAGGAGTTGCAAATCAAGGATTTAACGGTGGTAACGCTGCGGCAGGTGGTGCTCAATTTGATGGTGGTGGAGGTGGCGGTGCTGGTGGCGCAGGTGCAAATGTAGCCACAAATGGTACTGGTGCTGCTGGAGGTGCTTCATTAAACGTTTCTATAAATGGTTCTAGTACTGCTTATGCTGGTGGCGGTGGAGGTAGCGGACAAACTGCTTTTGGCTCAGGTGGTGGCGCTAGTGCTGGTAGTGGTAACGGTGGTTCGGCATCTGCTAATACTGGTTCAGGTGGTGGTGGTGGCATTGTTAGTGGTGGAAACGGTGGCGCTGGCGGTTCAGGAATAGTTATTATTAGATACGCAGGATCACAAGTTGCAACTGGTGGAACAGTAACTAGTTCAGGTGGCAATACCATTCATACATTTACTTCATCAGGTAATTTTGATTCAAGTAATACACCTTCTATTGCAAAAGCAAGTGGTGGTCATATTACTAAGGATAGTACATATTGGTATCACACATTCATTCAATCAGGAACTTTTGCTCCAACTGAATCTATAACTAGTGAAATTTTAGTAGTTGCAGGCGGCGGAGGCTCTGGTATGAGTGGTGGTGGCGCTGGTGGACTTATTTATTATTCAGGACAATCTTTAACTGTTCAAAACTATACAGTTACTGTCGGCGTTGGAGGTACCAGAGGTTATCACGCTGGCGCAATCGCAGCAACAAATGGTGGTAACTCTCAATTTGGAACATTAACTGCTTCTGTTGGTGGAGGTGCTGGTGTTGATTTTGGTAACAGTCCATCTACTACTACTGGTGCTAGCGGTGGTTCAGGTAGCGGTGGTGTAGGTAGAGATTCAAGTACTAATGCCGCTGGTGGTGCTGCTACTTCAGGACAAGGAAATGCAGGAGGAAGCGTTCCTACTTCTGCCTCATCTATTGCAGGTGGAGGCGGTGGTGGTGCTGGTGCTTCAGGTGGTAATAGCGTAGATACTACTACTGCAGGAAATGGTGGAGTCGGTTCATCTACTTATTCATCTTTTGGCGCAGCAACTGGAACTGGTGAAAATGTTTCAGGTACTTATTATTATGCTGGCGGTGGTCGTGGTCAGGCTAATTTTCTTTTAGGAACTAATGGTTATGGAAATGGTAGACCAACAACTGGTGGTGGAGCAGAAGCCAGCGCTAATCTTGACGTTGGTCGCCCTGGAAATTCAGGTGTAGTAATAGTAAGATATCCAGTCTAATGGCAACCAAAAGAATATCTAGTGACGCAAGCATAAAGAACACTTACAAGTTAAGTGGTGGAGTTTCATCTGCTGCCATTCCAAATTCCCCGACAATCGGCGCTGCTACTGCTGTAACAGGAACTACTGCAACAGTTGCTTATACTGCTGCCGCATTGGGGGCTACAGCATCATCTTTTACAGCAACTTCTAATCCAGGATCTTTAACAGGAACGGGTTCTTCACCTATAACGGTTAGTGGTTTGACTGGTGAAACAAATTATACTTTTACAGTTTATGCAACTAATGCAAATGGAAACTCTACACAATCTGGTTCAAGTAATCAAATTACTACTCCTACTGCAAACTTAATTGTTGATATTCTTGTTATTGCTGGCGGTGGTGGAGGTGGAAGTTATGGAACTAGTGGTGGCGGCGGCGCAGGCGGATTATTATATTTTAGTTCACAAACTCTATCTTTTGCATCTTATGTAATAACTGTTGGAGCAGGAGGTGCACCAGCCACTAATGGATATGATTCACAATTTGGTGCGTTAACTTCGGCTACAGGTGGTGGAACAACTGGAACTAATGGTGGTTCTGGTGGTGGTGCTGGTGACACTGGTAACGCTGGCTCTGGTGTAGTTGGACAAGGAAACAACGGAGGATCTAGGGGTGGAAGCATTGGTTTAGGAGGAGGAGGTGGTGCAGGAGGTGCTGGCGGAAATGGTTCAGGTAATGGTGGTGTAGGTGGTGCTGGTGTAAACACATATTCATCTTGGGCATCTGCAACTTCTACAGGTGTATCTGGATATTACGCTGGCGGCGGCGGTGGCGCTGGCCATTATAGTCAACATGCTGGAGGTGCAGGTGGTTCAGGTGGAGGTGGAAATGGTGGTTCTGCTGACACAGTTGCTGCTACTTCTGGAGTTGCAAATACAGGTTCAGGTGGTGGTGGTGGTGCATATGCTGGTTATAGTCCTAGTCCACTTGGTGGTTTAGGTGGTTCAGGAATTGTTATAGTTCGTTATCAATCTGCTACTCAAAAGGCATCAGGTGGTAACACTATTATTTCTTCTGGTGGATATTTTTATCATACATTTACATCATCTGGAGCATTTAACTCAACTCCATCCTATGTTGCTAAAGCAACAGGTGGAACAGTAACTACTAATGGTACTTACTGGATTCATACATTTACAGGATCAGGAACGTTTACACCTACTCAATCATTAACCGCTGACTACCTAGTAGTCGCAGGAGGCGGTGGCGGTGGTAACCAGTACGAACAAGGTGGAGGTGGAGGCGCAGGAGGTATGCGCTGCACAGTTGATGGCACAGGTGGTTCAGGTTCTTTAGAATCTGCATTATCTTTAACTGCTCAATCTTATACAGTAACTGTTGGTGCTGGTGGTGCAGTAAATACACAAGGTGGTAGTTCGGTATTTTCTACAATTACTAGTACAGGTGGCGGATATGGTGCTCCTAGCAGAAACGGCTCCGCTGGTAATGGTGGTTCTGGTGGTGGTGGTCCAGACGCTGGAGGAAGTGCTGGTACTGGAACATCTGGACAAGGTTTCAATGGTGGTGTTACAGGTGGTATTAATTACCCTACTTCTTGGACAGATGGTGGTTCAGGTGGTGGCGCAGGTGGCACTCCGTCTGGAAATGTTGTTGGTCCTGGTAGAGCAACATCTATTAGTGGTTCTTCTGTTACTTATTCTGTTGGCGCAAGACAAGCAGATGGTGCAGGTACTGCAAATACTGGCAATGGTGGTGGTGTAAATAATGGAATTACTAATGGTGCTTCATTTACTCCAACCGATACAGGTGCAGGTTTTGCAGGCGGTAGCGGTATAGTAATAATTAGGTACCCAGTCTAAATTTCCTTTTACCCCAAGATAGGGTATAATAGAGTAATATGAGATTTAAACTTAAAGGCATAATCTGGGGACAATCTGCATTAATCGTAATACTTCTTTTGTCTTTGCTTTTTGTAGGTGGAGATTTAAAACAGGCTCGTAAAATGACTCTTGATCAAAGCAATTATTGTATAAAATATACCAGCGACATTATTGCAAGCAGCCGTCTTGATTTAATTAGAGAACAAGATGCCCATAGTCGAACGGTAGATAAAGCAAACTCCGTAATAGATGACATTGTTAATAGATATAACTCACTTGTGGCACGGTATAACAAAAGCACTGGTGGAACTAACTACGATCCCCTTAGTATATACTCATATAGGATAAGACCTTGATATGTGTCCGCATTGCAATGTTAAATTAATCCCAATCCTTTATGGTTTTGTAGATCCCAAGTATGTGGATATGCATAAAGAAGGTTTGGTATTCTTGGTATCAACTACATATCATACAAAGAATAGCCCTACTTCATACTGTAAAAAGTGTGAAGATAGTTTTGATATAAAGGTTAGCCTTTAATCAGCGGTACTGAATCAATAAGAGTAACATTACGGCTACTTACATAGCCACCATTCTTCTCTAATTGTTCTGCTGCTTTTGGCTCGGAATCTGAAAGTAAATGAATAATCATTTCTACTTTATAGGTATAACAAACTGTATCTTCTTCCATATTATCTCCCTCCTGCATTTGCCAAGGATTGGGCTATGATACGCTGCCTAACATCTTCTTGGTTTCTTTCAAATTTGGACATACTGTGATATGGTTTGTTAGCCATACGTTTTTTGTTCTTGGCATATCGCCTTAGTTTTCGCTGGGAAATAATCGCATTGTTTTTTTTCATATTATAAGTGTATCACGGTTTGAGTTCGGCGGCAAATAGGAGGTAACAAACCTTCCTCTGCCCGACACGGGCAATAGCGGTTAATATTACAGGTATGCCTGATTTAAGAAATCATCTGCCCAAAAGGAAGCAAGGGATTCATCCCCAATATCATTAAAGTAATAACGATTCTTTTTAATGCTGTATGTCCACCCTTTCCAAAGATTAACATCTTCTTCTGCCCAAGTAAGGTTTGTATCCATCAAACTATCATACCAAAAATCGGCGGGAATAGCAAGAAGTATCACAATATCCCCATGGTTAACAAACCTTATATCCCCATAGCCCCATATGCCAGATAGCCAGATATGTCTGGTTTGGGAACCAGCGAGATGGTTAAATACCGTCGCAAATAGGGCTTGGAAGGCTTTTAAATGGGTGGTTTGGAGGTTTGGATGGTTTGATATTTCTTACTGATATTTTTTGGATTGGGTTAGAATGGAGGAAAGTGGAGCATAGTGGGGGATTGAGCGATTTTATAGATGGCGTCGTAATCCTCTGGCGGCCAAACCTCCCTATCCCAAACCTTCAAACCTCCAAACCTTCATATGCGGCATGCATTATATACCCAAAAGCAAGGTTTGTCAACTAAAAAACCCCTATAAAAACATAACAAAAAAGTTATAAAAGTATTAGAAAACCAGGAAAAAAGTATAGAAAGGTTTGGTAATTATGGGAATAATGTGTATAAATCTGGGATTTTTTTTCCCGCTTCGTAATGTGTTATAGTACTATCGTTTATGGCGGGGCGGGAATCTAAAGAGGGATCGTAATACCCTAATGACAAACCTCTCTACCTTTATCTCCGTTTTTCCTGGCACGGTATAAGCAAAATTAGGATGATTACTATATCTACTAGTACGACCTCTAGAGAATTCATGTGGACTCATATATCTATTATACTCTCTTTAGAAAATAAGGTTTGGAAGGTTTGTCCATGAATCTGGAAAATATTTTGATGGATCGTAATGTCTTTTTCGTAAATGAGGTTTGAAGGTTTGGGAATGTACACCCGAGTGTTATTTATTCATCTCCATTGTTTTTTTCCTCTGCACTCTCAAAGACCTCATCTAAATCAAAGAAGCCAGTATCCTCTAGGTTTAACCCTGCTAAGAATAGCGTCCATGTTTCTGTTATATACCGTGACCCGTCATCTGATACCTCACAAAGGTTCTCAGCAACAAAGTAGGCAAGTGGTAGCCCTAAGTCATTAAACTCTATGAAGTCTTTAAACTCTTCATCTTCCTTATAAAGGGAATAAAGTTTTCCTAAGATACTACATACGTTAGTAAAGTCTGTCATTACGGTATCCTAACTTATTCTGTTCTACTTCGTTCTCTTGGAACTCAGCACTTTGTAATACTTCTAATGCCCTGCGATAAATAGTATGAGGCAAAGATTTTGCTACATAAAACCCAACCTTCTCCAAGTCAAGGTGAAAGTCAGACAATAGCCTACCAATGGCTACCGCTACCTTTTCCTCTTTACTGGCACGCAAAACTCTAATTCTCATCATGACCTTTCATTGTATCAAAAGAAAGGGGAGAGCGCAACCCACCACAGTTACGCCTCCCCATATTGCTAGCGAGAGGTGACCCCAACCTCCGCTGATGAAGCCCCCACAGTGGAAAGAGCACTGCTGGGCAAATTATAATTAATAAAACTATCAATATCTTTATGGTCTACACCATCATGACTAATAGTATTATCTGTTAGGTCGATTAATATTGGATGGTCCATCCATTCCGTACGGTCAGGATGACATGCATAGATTCCAAACCCTGTTTCATCCAAGATAGAGTCTTGCATCAAGTAACTAATAGCCATGCGGGTATAGTATTCTGTGTCTCCCTTGCGAGGAGCGGCATGCTGCAGGGCCTGAGCCAGATCTGTATACATACTGTCTTCGCCCCAGTGACTGTATAGCGCTACCGCTAGATCCTCTGATTGTTTAAATACAAATGTACAACGTGCTCCCATTACTCTTCCTCGTTTTTCTCTACTAGGTTAGGTACGATTGATAATTGGTTTGCTACCTCGTTAAAAATAATGTCTTCGTCTTCAGTATCAGTCTCATACACAAAGTTCATGTAATCGCCTGTTGGTTCAAAGATTACTTCGATTTCCCATTTAGCCATTTAGGTCTCCTTAGAAGTGAAAGTCAACTGGTACAAGATATTGTCTCACGGCTTGCTCAGGTTTGTCAAGTCGCTCTTTAAGATAGGTTGCTTCAGCGATATTTTCAGCAAGGTCGTAAAGCCCACTATCAGGTGTCCAACCACCCATTAGCATTGTTGCTGTTTCTTTCATAGTATAAGCAGACATCATAATATCACCGTTATACTCTGACCTACCACCCTCTGAGGCATAGTCAACCATATCACTAATAAACTTATCAGGCTTGAACTCTTTGATTGCCCTGTTCATGACCTGTGATTTCCATTTGCCTATACAGACTAACGTTTCCTGGAATTTATCTTTATCTTTATCATAGCCAAGAACATCAGTAGGGTCATCGTTATAACCCCCCATAAGGTTGTTTTCGCTTTTTTTGTTGGCATTAGTACTCCACCTTCCTCCACCTACGACGTGCCAATCTGACCAGTCTGCTAGGCGATATCCGTCTTCGTTTGATTGCAGGCTTACAACAACTTTGTCAAAAGCCTCTTGCTTGCTATCTGCTTCAACTGCTATATAGTGTAGGGTATGCACTACTCGTCCCTTCCTTCAATTAGTTGTATTTGATAGTACTGTTTGTCATCGTAGGGCACGGCAGTTACAAAGTACCCAATCCTATTAACTACATGATAGCCGTCAGTGATATAGGTCCCACCATTATCTCCGTCACTATATGTCCATATCCTATTACTGTCTTGGGCTTTGACAAACTCTACCTCATCACCATATGTCTCAAACATATAGCCATGCTCACCGTCATGGAATGAGGCATTGTCGTCTAAGTGGTTTGGGATAGGCTTGAACTGTTCAAACCATTCATCCTCTGTAAGTTGTATAAGGTTTGGCATGGGCTTCTTTCTGTAGTGTCTTAATACTAATTATAGGGGTTGGAGTTGATTTTTACAACATTTGAGGATGTGATGTTGATCACAGGAGAAAAGGCATCTGATACCCCAATATTAACTAAATTAGGAGATCCACAAGAACACCACCCTCTCCAAGATCTAAGGTGTATAAGGGTAGTAATCTCCATCAAAGCATCACAGTCATTACATACGTAATCATACTTAGTCCACATATCCATTAGTCAAAGTACCCTTCTGCCCATAGGCCTTGTAAGAAGTCAGAGGCTTGTGTGAGGTTTCTGTGTAGCCAAGGATCATCGTCAGAATTCACGGTAGTTAGAGCAGATTCAACTGCAATAACCATATTATCTAAATCATCTCTTTCATAACCTAGCATTGACATTAATCACATCCAGTATTCTTGTATAACTTGAAGGGTAATACAAATCCTACAATCACAATCTCCATTAGCCATGTTAGCCATGTACTCAAAGTGTTCTAGATTAGTCTCATATATGGTTTGACAAAGTTCATCTATGGTGTATGGTTTATACTGCGTATTCATCTGCGAACTCCTTAAAGTACCAGTTGAGGGATTTAACATTTAAGTTTAACTCATCATAAGGATATTTGTCAAGCACGTATTGTATTGCGTCCCCTGCGGTTTTAAAATCAGAGACGCACCAATCATTAATAGATACTTCCCAGCAATTAATTCCACCTGGAGAGCATGAGTAATCCATTTCATATATTTCTACATTTAGGGTCATGTATTAATTATCCTACAAAATGGGAAAAATGTCAACTATCCGTAATAGGAAAATGGGAAAAATGTTATGTCAACGTAATAGAATTATAACAAAAATGTTATACTCGGGCACCTGCGATCCCAACGGGACTTGAACCCGTAGCCTCCACCGTGACAGGGTGACGATCTAACCAATTGATCTATGGGACCAGCGGAGCAGTTTTAAATCATGCTCAGGATTTTTTTACTAAACTAGTTGCAAAGTATTTTGCACAACAGTTAGCAAACGATTTTTCTCTGCGTTAGTTGCAGGGTCAAATCCAGAAGCAGCAGCAAACATGCTTTCACCATTTGCACTACGAGATGAACGATACCAGTCTAAACGCTCAGTTAATGCATTAAACGCACCCCACGCATTACCAGCAATCATTCCGTTAAATTCACCAGTATAGATATCGTTAATCATATCTACCTTGTTTTCCCATTTCTTTACTGCGCCCTTAGTATCTAATTCAGGCTTAGGATAAGCAGCAAGAATAATATCGTTGAAATCTTTTGCGGAGATTTCTTTTGCTATCATAGCATGAGCCATTTTATCAAACTCAGTCATGTAAGCGTTAGCCATGCCTAGTGCTTGACGAGCAACAGTTATTTTGCCCTCAGCAGTTTGGGTATGACGGATTTTGAAAGATTGCTTTACGCCATCTTTTTTCTTAGTGCGATTAAGTGCAACATTAAGAGTATTAGCACACACAACACGAACTGGTGTTATGCTTGCTTGAATAGCGATTGAACCATCATGTGAAGTATTGATAAGTAAATAAGTCTTTACTACATCAGCAACGCCATTAGGGTCTAACACAGTTTCACGCTCTAATGCAAGAGAGCCAAATACTACACGCCCACCACTAATTGAGCCAGCAGTTTCCCAACGCCCACCACCATCAAGAATGTTATCGCCAAATGCGAATAAATCCTCATTTTGTAGTGGAACATAACGCTGCCCAACAATTCCCAAAACATCAGTTTGAGATTTATCAGTAGGATTTGTACGAACAACATATTGATATTGTTTGTCAGATACTAAACTAGATGGGATTTCTAAATCCTCTAGTCTAACATTCCAATTATTAAGATTAGCAGCAACAAGCATTTCACTTGTATTTTTCTCAGTATCAAATACAGTACCAAGATTGTGCCATGCAGGCTCTCTAAATGAAGCAAAACTTGCTACGCCATTTTGAGTTTCTAAATCATGAGCCATTTTTATCCTTTCGGTTGTTTTAACTAAGTTTAGCAGTCATGACTGACAATGTCAACTAGGACTGGGGAAAATGGTTTAATCTTCTTAAATGGTACAAATCGGACATTTCAGGCCCCCCGAGTTTTTTGCAAAGAGGTGGAGCCTTTTTAGGACGTGCTCAGGTCCGTTTTGATAGCCCCCTATCAAATTTAGTAGTGGTCCTCCAAAGATACTTCGTCCACTGTAAGATCTGCGTCATACTCATATGAATTCAGATCAACATCAATTGTTACATTGCTTAGATCAAAGTCTTCAATCTCTGACAGTGGAATATTAATTGTTCCGCTGAATGAGACTGTACCTTGAACTTCAATCTCTTTAGTTGGATTAAAACCAAAGTGTTCTATGATTGCCTGCAACACTTCTTCTTTAGTATAGTTAGGGTCATACCATTCTGCAATTTGTTCCTCTAACCAACTTATATCTAAGCGTCTCTCTGCTAACTGTTTTAAAGTGTTACGACCGTTGTGTAGGTCCCATTCAATCTGAGTAACTTTATCAGTCATGAATGTAGGGCTTTCAGGTGCTGCATAGGTGTCAGGTATAGCCTTGTAGGTTACAAGTAGGTTAGGATTGTATGGAACAGATAACTGCTCCTGTGTCATTACTTCGCTCATTAGGGGTTCCTTTTCTGTTAATACAATAATATCATCAAGATTGTGGAAATGCAAGTTCAGTTCTTAATTAGTCTTACATAATGAGATGTGATTTAGATCACGCCCCCTCGGGGGATTTTTGCAGGGGCAATTAAAAGATGAGCAGTTTAGAACTCATGCTCAGGAGTCTTATCTCAGGAATAACTTAGCAATTAAGCCAAGTGCTTATCAGAGATAAATATGGTTGGGGCAGGGACTTAAGTGATTACACGTTACAAACCTACCCCAAGATTATTTATTTAGTTGTACTTACCATAGCAAGGCGTCTTGCGCCATTTGCTAACTGTAAGGATACTCTAGTGGTCTTAGAGTTAATAGGTGAGAACTTTACAATTCTACCTGTGATACCTGTTTTGCTTGTGGTGAATAAATCACCTAGTTGGTATGTGTATCCGCCTAGTGTCATGATTTTCCTTTTCTGTTGTGGTGGTTTGTTATATTAAGTATAACATTTTTGGGGGGGCAAGTCAAGAACCCCCCCAATACTATTAGAGATAACGAGCAATAGCGTTATATGTGCTTGTGCTAACTGTTTCCTCATCTGTCATTTTGAGAATACGGATAGCATTTGCCATCTCATCTTTCATCTCACGATAGGTATGAGCATGGAGTTGCTCAAATGTTCTTTGAGGTTCAGCAGGGAACTCGCCTTCCTTAACTGTTAAATCAAAATCAACATTAAGGTTGCTTGACCATTGGCGATAGTTAGTGCGTAGGTTTTCAGCCTTAGCAACATTAGCGATAGCAAAAGTAAATAGTTCTTTTTTCCAAGCCTCTATTGCGGTTTGGAACTTTGCTTCGTTTTCGTCTTGTGTTTTATAGTTAGCCTCTAACTCTGCTAATCTATTTTCTAAGGCTTTGATAACCTTATTAGTAGCGATTTTCACGCTGATGGGTTTGCTTCTTGCCATTGTGATGGTTTCCGTTTCTGTTGGTGGGTTTGATGGGGGTATTAAGTTGAGCAGTTTTAGTAGTCATGCTCAGGACTTTTAGCCACTAGGCTAAGATTAAGCGTTTTTTGCTGTCCAAGTTGTCCAGCGAGTTGAGCCATTAACATCTAACTTAACTCTAACTGTGTTCTTGTTAGTTGGCACAATTTCGGTAATAGTTCCTACTACCTTTGATTTTTGTGATGTGTAGGTGTCGCCTACCTTGTATGTTGCGTTTGCTACGGACATGGTTCTCCTTCTTGTTGGTTTTTGTTTACTGTATAAGTCTAACATTTTTTAGTCAAAAATACAAATTATGTTATGGATAATCTCATATATTGAGATGTGAGATATATCACACTTAATGCCCCATGCCTGCGAACATTATGTATAATAATATAAAGAATAATATAAGCAATTTACCCATAATTCTCCTATTTTTTAGATGATGAAAAAACTATGTCGCTCTTAGAGTATACACACAATCCGCAAGACACGCAAGCACTTCCACTATTTGAGATGAGCGGAATGGCTTTTAAGTTTTCAGGACACTTAGCCCCAGGGCGATTAAATAATTCTTTCATATCTGCCTGCCCAATTGCAAAGTTTTTGGCAAGGTATGCAAGGCGTATGCCATGATCTTTCTTAAGACTAACACCTATCTGCTTATTATCACTATCTGTAGAATAGTACAAAGATAGATTAGATATACCCTTAAGCATTACGGCTGCAGCCTCTACCCTTGTGTATACCCAAAATTGGATATCAGGATAATTAGTTATTACATTGCGCCATGCACTAGCATAGGTATCAGAAAAGAAATCTCCATCCCAGTGAATGCGGAATAACTTAGCAGCAGATCTTTTATTGCAATCAATAACAAAATCATCAATCATTGCAGATAACAAAACCTCCATAGTTTTTTGATCTGCGTCTTTAAGTAATTCCCAATTGTGCAATAAGTTTTTCTTTACGGCAGGATAAACTTTTTCTAATCTGCCTGCGTAGCAAACACTTTCACAAACACTAGTGGCACCAGGGCATGAATATGCCTTTCCAGCAGGTAATCCAAAGGTGTTAGCAATTGCGGCTTGCTTTCCATTTTTAGATACGGCATTAGCAACCTTTCTGTCAAACGATCTTTTTAATTGTGGTGGTGTCATATAAATATTCTATCATTTTATGGAGAAAATATCAAGTGCCCGTAAAGTATAAATCGGACAAATCGGACATGCTCGGGTTTTTCTGCGGGGAAGTGCAGAAAAAATTATTCTAAGTGAACATACCAATCATAGTATTCACTATCAACTAACTGAGCGGTATCTTTTTCACTAAACTCATTTTGATACTCTACATACCAAAAATATTGTTCAGGATCAGATTTAAGAGAAAGTATTTCAACCACCTCATCATTGTATCCAATAAAATCTCCAACCATCATCATAGAAGGTTTGAGAATATCTATTTTCTTTAATTCCATGTTCATCATTGTAGCAGCCATTTATTCAGCCTCAATTTCTGCTAATGTTTCCCATAGGATAGGTTCTAGAATTTTAGCAACTGCATCTAACTTATCTTGCAAGTCTTTACTCATGTTATTCCTCATCACTAGGTTCAATGAACCACTCTAGGTGTGCGTGTGATACTAATGCGCTGGCAGTAGTCCAAGTGTTGCCCTTCCAACTAATTTGAAAGCCATCAACAATTGGTAATTGGATTATGCGACTATATTCTTTATCATAGTATGCGTCAATAGCCTCAATACATGGCTGAACCATTACTGTTGGTATTGGTGGATAATGATTACCTTGTAAGTGATACTTTAATTGTGTTTCTAGGTCTAGCGTTGTGTCTGCTAAACCTATTGCTGTTATGCTTCCCATTTATTCGTTCTCCATTTCTAATCCCATTAGTTCCATTTCTTCAGCATAGTCTAATGCTTCTGATATATTATTGTCAAATATAAGCATTATTTAATTACCACATTTCCATCAGCATAAAAGGTTTTAGTATACATTTTACCTGTTGGGTCAGACAAATTATAGGTTGCGTATTCTTTAGCAAAACCATAGTCTACGCATTTATCCCAAGCCCTAATTGCTTCTAGCATATCGCTAACTCGCAGGGTATGAATTAACTCTCCGTCATATGAAGTAGTAAGTGAATAAGTATATTCCATTATGCGTTCTCCTTATTGTTGCGTAGCCACTCACAAACACTAGCAAACTCTGCTTGTGCTTGTTCTTTATTATTATTTGTATATGGATACATTAGTTTAGTTTCCAATCCATTAGTTCGTCAGCGGATATAGCATAAGGATTACACTCGCAAGGCTCACTATCAAAGTCTACATTATTTCCTTGATATATCCAACCATAGCCGTAGCAGTATTCGTGCTCTAGTATATCCATTAGTGCTTCTTTTACTTTACCCATTTGTTCCTTCTTTCTTTATATCTTTATCCTATCAGATACAACTGACAAAATCCAATTAGACGCCTTAATCTGGGGAATTTAGGGTGTGTTTTTAATCACACGTAAAGCCTGTGGATAAACCTGTGGAAAACCCCCCGAGCCTTTCGAACACTTGTTCTAGGGCTTTTTATTTATACTTTAAATGCTTTACGCAATTCATTTCGCAATCTGCGAATTTCTTTTTGTTGTGCAACATTTTGTTTATAAAATAAAAACATTACCAACATTGAACCACTTAGCGCAATAATAATTGCAATCAAATCTAAATTAGTTATCATTTGTTTTACCCCTTCCATATTTCAGAGCCAACAGGAATTAAACCAATTTCATCAATTCCGCAAGCCTTTTCAAATCTTGCAAAATCAAAGTTTTCATTATCTGACTTGAACCACTCAGCAAACTCTTGAACTAAATCTTCATAGGTGGTTTGTGGAACTTCATCTACAAATCCAGCCAAGATGTTTGCGGTTTTGATATAGTCTTTTCTAGTCATCATTAGTCGTTCTCCTTAGTGGTAAATAAAGTGCCTAGTGCAAAGTTTTCACATTCGCATTTTTCCACATCATAGTCAAGGTCATTACCCCAAAAGATAAGACCAACACCATTACACTCATCACACTCAAAACGCATTAAAGTGTTTATCATTATTTCACCAACGCTTTTCCTCTTAGTGTGCCACTAACACCTAGCACATCACAAGCAATTTTTACAGATACGCCAACAGGTAATTGGTTTGGGTAAGTGTTTATGAATTGAGCAACCGCACCTTGAGAAGGTAGGTTGATATTTTTTACAGCACCATTAAAGGTTTCTAGTTTTACAGTATAAGTCATTTCTGACCACCTTTCGTTTTTGTTTGAGTTATTATTCTATCAGTTATTACTGACATTTTCCAATTATAGGGGGGGTGTTGGAGTGTGAGTTGCCTCACATCTCCTTGATATTTGCCTCGTGGTAGGCAAGGGTTATCCCCTCACCATACTCAGCGACTAGGTCATCATAGACCTCATCTAGATAGTTAAGATAATCAGACATTACTCACCTACCTTAACCGCAATAATGCGATAGTGGTCTTTATAAGAATGCGGTGTGCGAATTAAAACACGATACGCTTCTCTATCATTACCAAACCAATGGTCGGTTTTTTCGCCGTTAATAATTTCTCCATTAAGAGAATTAGAGCGATATTCTTTACCTTGTAAAAGGTTTTCTATTGTGTATAAGTTAGCCATTGTTAGCCACT
>Ga0214921_10007012_pt1 | contig 15165 bp, 22 predicted proteins | sample LL1505_MetaG_FD_177992 | JGI IMG/M metagenome (GOLD analysis project Ga0214921, IMG submission 177992) | Freshwater microbial communities from Lake Lanier, Atlanta, Georgia, United States - LL-1505 | ecosystem: Environmental > Aquatic > Freshwater > Lake | place: USA: Georgia | collected... | reverse complement strand
ATGATGAAAGCAGATCCAGCAGATCAAATAATGATGATTAAACGCGCTGCCGGTGAAGCGGGGCTAGAATTTGACAAACTAAACATTGGTTATAAACGTTTATTAGCAGAATACTTTGGTGGAGATATCACAAAAGCGCAAGCATTTTTTAATGCTAACATAGCGGAAGCGCAAGGTTTAATGGACAAAGCGGTTGAATCGGAAAAAGAACTTGAGGAGCGCAAGAAGAACAATGTTGCTTTCCAAGAAAAACTAAACGCCCTCATTGATAACATGAAAGTTGGCTTAATGCCAATTTTAGATATGCTTAATCCTATTGTTAGTGGTATGTCTAAATTTTTAAGCTTCCCCGGTGCGCCAATGATTATGACACTCGGCATGATTGCCGGAAGTATGGCGCTGCTACGAGCCGCTATAGGTGGAGTGACGGCAACTGTTGTGCAAAAAATACAAGCACTTAACGCCTCCGGGGTCGCAGCACAAAACGCATCACAACAAGGGGTTATAGGAGAAGAAAAAGAAACTGCTGCCGTTAATACAACGAATGGAGCTATTCAACAACAAATAACGCTTAGACAAAGATTAGCAAATATGGTTGGTTTAGGATCTTCGTCCACTACTGGATCTCCTGCTGCTGCTGGTTCTAAAACATCAATGTTGGGCGGTCTTGGGATGATGGCAGGAATTATGGTTGGTTCTTACGCACTTTCCGAATTGCATTCGTATATAGAAAATCAAAACGAAATTGAACGCAAACAAAAAGAAAGCAGTATAAAAATAAAAGAATTAGAAACAGAAAAGAAACTATTTGGCACGAACACCATACAAACTACAAAAGCGCAAGACGTATTTTTTGTTGATGGAAAAGCGATAGAGCCACGTGCCAATGATATGTTTTTTGATCTCTCTCATTTACGCCCCGGAGCGTTTGGTTTTGGAGTAAAAGGTGGTCCCGTTGAAGCGGCTGCTATATCAGTAAGAAATCCAAGCAGCACACAATTTGCTGGTACTGTTGCGGAGGCAAATAAAACCACAGAAAATAATCAGCCCAGCAACATGCCAGCTCCTGCGGTTACAGGTAAAGGACCATCTTCTAACACCGAAGCGGTTTCTTTGGCAAATAGAATAAACATTAGCGCAGTATTACGTATAGACAACAAAGACGTTCGCTTGATAGCAGAAAATGTTCATGAAGAAACAATGGCAACGAGAACAAGCTAAGAGGTTAACTGATGCGTTTTTTAGATGATGGCATAAAATTAAAAATTAAAGATAAACAAAGCGGAGAAACGTATGATTTTAAAGCTTATTTAGAAAAAAGCGCCGTTCAAGTTAAAACAATAGATACAAGTATTCAATATGCGCCATTGAATTTTACAAACAATATGCAATTTTTAAAAACTCAATACTCCGTTGATTTTTCGTTTAATGTTTTTGCAGAAGATAGAGATGAATCATTTCAAAATTATGATAAGTTACATGATTTATTAAAAATAATTAAACCAACTTATAAAACCATTAGTGATCAATATTTGCCAAATGCAGGTAATATATTTGGACTAATACAAGTTCAATTCGCTGGTTTACCTAAAATAAGTAAAAGGCCAGAGCTCGATATCTATGTTACTAATTTTGCATTTAATTTAAATCAAGACATGGGTTTTTTACAAGCTCCGTATAATCCTGATGACAGAACGAACGAAAATAGACAATTACTATATGCTCCGGGTGAGCAACTTCTTGTTCCCGTAGCCTATAGAGTTGATATATCTGGCCGTGTGTTACTCCCTTTAGAAGAATCAATCCGTGTTACAGAAAGAGCAAACGTCTCTTCGGTAAAAAATTTAAAATCAATCGCAGATATATTAAACAAGTATACACCAGAAGAAAGAAGAAATAATATATTAGAAACGGCAAAAAATTTAGTTGGAGAAAGATTATATTCGCTACCGCAATCTAATCAAGAAAAAATTTTTTCTATGATTAATGATTTAAAAAATAAATATTTTGTTGATAACGATTTAAATCCTGCACCTGTTTACGCAGATCTTGAAAAAGCTAATAAAGAAATAAGATCCGCTTATTATATAATTTTAAAAACTTCACGGTAAATAAAAAATGGATAATAGATATAAAAATAATCAAAAAATTATTAACAATTCACAAATATATAAACAATATTTGCAAGAAAGGAATATTAAAAAACTAACTCAATATTCAACTTTTAATTTTAATAATTTAAAAGACATAAATAGTTTAAATCTTGAAGCCGTTACTCATACCGTACAGCCTTTTGAAAAACTCTATATGCTATCACAAAAATATTATGGCTCACCTGAGTATGGTTGGCTTATTTGCTATACCAATACTATCCCAAGCGAAATGGAAATAAAGGTTGGAGACTCGTTATTGATCTATTTATCATTAGAATCACTATTGGAATTATTATAAAATGTCTAACGTACTTGATGATAATTTAATACAAAAATATTTGTTTATTAATGCAGATAGAATTTATAATAAAATTATTGAAGGCGGGGTATCTTTATCACCGGATAAAGATATGCAAACAAAATTATTATCAAAAAGTACGCTTGGGAAAAAACACGATAGAAAATCAGCATCTTTATTAATTTCAAGACAGCATGAATTGTTATCTGCCAATCTAGCGCCAACAGAACAATCAGCATTAGAGCTTTTTAGAGATCCTAAAACAGAAAATTTTTTTATAAATAATGGTTATGCAATTTCTCATAATTTAATTTTTTCGAGAAATAAACAGAAATATATAGCTAATATCGATACAATAAACACAGCAGTAAATGAAAATGTTGATGGATTCGGCGGCAGGTTTGTATTTCATAAATTAGATATTGTCAATCGCTCAAAAGATGCTTTTACAACAAAAGCAAATTTTCAAGTAACGTTACATATAGCATTTAATTTCTTTGAAGATTTGAAGGAAGAAATCATAACAGGAATTAATTTAAATAATCCTAGTTCTTCCGTGGAAAGATTTTCAGTGCTACAATTACTTTATCCATTTTTTAATAAAAATGCGCCTTCTGATGTGTCAAACGCCGCTAAATCATTAAAAGGCGGGAATGGTATAATTTTAAATCAAGTATTAGACATGACACCGGGATACAATACTTATTTTAAAAATACAGTAAGTGCATTAAACAGTAGTAAACAAATACACAAAAACTATCATTTAACTTATTATAAACATTCTATAAATATTTTTAAAAGTAATGAGGCGACTCTAAAGCCATTTGATAGTGAACTTGTGATTGATTTCGTTGCCTACGAGGCAGATGATAGAGTTAATAATGCAAAAGACGATAATATTCCAACAATAAGCAGCAACATGTATTCGTTGTTAACAAAGGAACCGCCAAACTCTATAGTTGGTTTAGAAGTTGGAAAATTGGCAACAAATAAAAAATATCAGGATGCAAAAAGTGCATTTGTTCTTTTTAATAGTATTGTAAAAGATTTAAACAAACAAATACAAAATTTAGAATTTGTTGTTAGTTGTTATAAAAATGAAAAGCAGGATATAACGAATAAAGTAGATGTTGGAATTAAACCAACTGACCCTAAATTTGAAGAAACGGCGAAAAAAAGAATTTCTGAATTACGCGATCAGATCAATAAAATAACTCAAGAATTCTCTACAAACCTTTTTAAAGCAATAATAAATAAATTAGATTTATATTCTTTTCGCATAAACGCCGGTAACCTTATCGAGTATCAAGATGCAACAAGGTGGGAATCTGCATTAAAAACTTTATCTGGCGGCTTTGGTGCAACCGCCACAGTTGCTTCGCTTGCGACAACTACCGGTTTAGCAACAGGTGGGACTTCTTTAATTGTAGGCGGAGTTGCATTAGCAGGAGCAGCTGTCTATTCTGCCGCTACAGCAGAGGGAAACGTTTTTGGCAAAGGTGTAGCCACTTTAAGAGATGAATTTAATAGAAGCATCACAATAAACAAAATAGGATCAAAAGGGCAAGATAAATATGCAAGCTTAGTTCTTAATGCGATAAAAAATAATCAAGTTAACAATTCACCTTTTTTATTTGATCAAAGACAGCAAATAATCGATAAACAACCAGAAGAAATTAAATTAGAAAAAACAGTACAGTTATATACTGATGAAGAAACAAAGAAAAAAATTTTTGAATTAAATGAAGACAAGTTTAAAATTGAATCCTCAGAACAGGACTTAGATATTAATTTTATATTATTTGGTCAATTAGTGGATTTAATTCCAAAAACAGATGATACTAACATTGTTATTGGCGGAAAGACTATCCCAAACGATAGCGAACTTAATTGTACATATTTAAATTATTATTATGTTCCAATACATTATGAAAAGTTTTTAAAATTTTTAAAACAAAAAATATTAGATCGTAGCGATTTTAATTATAATAGTGAAGTTTTCTTAAGAGAAATAACAGAAACTTTTTTGAAAGAAACAATTTTAAAAGATGGTGTTATAAGTGATGTTTTAAAAGACTTAGTTCCTACAAGTGTATCGATGAATGTTCATTTAGTTGATGGAACTTCTACGGCCTGTAATGACTTTTTAAACAACGCTGAAGGTGATTTATTAGATAACGCTAATTTTACTAAAATAAAAAAAGCATTTGTTTTAAGCAAAAATTTAACTCCAAATAAAAGCACAAAACAACTTAAAAAGATTTATACAATAACAGCAGATGAAGATATAAAATATTATAATTTTTATAATGCTTATAGTGAATGGTTTAAAGTTAATAAACCTCGTGGTTCGCCAAATACAAGCGCAGAATTTCAAGAATTTATAGTGTCTACATATGGAATTCCATGCCTCCGTACAAAAACAGTTGATACGTATGGAAGTATTTTAATAGGAAAAAATTTAACATTCACAAGAAAAGATAACCCAAACTTTACAACAGGACAATTACTTGACAATAGTTCACAGCTGCGCTTACCATACGTTGTTAACGGTAAGTACAAACCTTATATTTATTTCTTTTGCGATGTTGCATCTTTTATGTTTATAGCCCCACCAGATAAAAGAAATGGAATTTTTGACACGTCTGATACATTTGGATATGGAGGGCTTTATTTAGTAAAGAACTCATCTTTTGAATATCATTTTCAGCTATTAGATAGCAACAATGCTCCGATATTCCCAAATGAAAAGAGTAAATGCGAATTAGTTGGGCAGCTAATTACTTACGGCGATGGCGTTGTTCCCGGCTTAGACAAAGATAAAACCGGCGCTACTAAAACACTAGCACAGCGTTGTTCGGACCCACAAAGTGTTAGCGATGAACCAGCCGAGATAGATCAAGAATGAGCGATCAAAAAATTATTGAAAATCCTAAAATTGGCGGGATAGCAGACAACTATAATATTAATAAATTTTTTGAGGATTACGTCCTACAAAAAGAATACTTTCCATATCAGTTTGACGGCTGGAAAGATAAACAATTTTATGGTTTAGTTGATAAAGGCAATAGAGCTATATATCCAAAAAATACCGCTATGGCATACAACAGTAATGATAACTCTGTTAGTTTTAAAAATTTATTATTTGTTGTAGACGCTTTTCAAGATATGAAAAAATATCATAAAAATTTTATAACTCAAAATAAATTTGATATTAATAGTTCTGCGTATGTTAGCTTGGATATAAAAGGCGCAGCAAAAGATCTAGATAGTCTTTTTGTTGATTATCATAATAAAATATTTAATATATTCTTAAATACATACTTGACACCAGACAGACAGCTACAAATAAAAGATTTTATTTCTTTTGTTAATGTTTTTTTAAAATTTATAAAAGTGGTTGCTCAATATTCACCATTTAATCGCAGTTCATTTATCAAAAGCCGTATTTGTTCGTCTACGATAAGTGGATTAACAATAGACTTTGATGAACCACCAACATTCTCGGACACCAAACTAAAAGCCGATAAATACATCAGCGATCCAAACTTTGAACCATTCCTAGAATCCGCTAAAAGATTTGGTTTTTTTGTTGATCGTAACGCTCCTTGGAGAATTGTTGCAGATTTAGATTCTCCTGCGTTAAAAAATTATTACAGAAGATACAATTTTGAAAATGTTGACAGTGTAATAAACAACTGTTATCATGTAGCTTACTATTCAGATATAGAAGTTCTAAAAAATGTGCTAGTCAGCTTCTGGAACTCTTATGCTAACAATGTTGGATTGTCTATATCGCAAAGAGAAACATCTGGCTGTTCGTCTCTTTTCGCAGAAATTACAAGTTTTAATCAAATTGATGTAGCAACTTTTGAAAAAGTTTATTCAAAAAATTGGTTAATAAGAGTTTATTTATTTATTAAGTGTTTTGAAAATGGCTTAAGTATTACTCAAAACGCTTTTGAAATTATTTACAGAGAAGCAATTAAATTAAATGAACATGTTGATGAAAACAACATGCTTGATTATATTGATAGAAAAATGCAAGAACTTTCATCTCGCGGCAAGTCAAGAACTTTGAACTTGACAACACCTGACGAAATGATTAAGATGCTGGGTGAACAAAAACAACCTTCTATCGCGGAAGGTATAAATTTTTAGAGGTTTGCATGTTTCAAGTTCTTGATACAAAAGGCGAATGTGTAGGATTTTATAAAGACGGAGAAGTGATCTACAATCAATTGCTTGAAGAACTAGATAAAACGTGGAACTATACTTCTATTTTGCGAGGCAAAGACATTCAATACGCCCAAATTTATGCGAACGGCAAATCACTTGATGAGTGTTGCCCACCAGAACTAAAAAACGATTGGGACCGCGTAAATAAAAAACTTAAAGCATTTGTTAATTCGTTTATTGAATCTAAGGTTTCACTTAAAGAAAATTGCATTTTTGATCTAACACCCGAGCGTTATTTAAAGGAGTATTACGATGTTAAATGCAAAATCTGCGAGCATGTTTTTACAACATATCAAAAACCACAAGAATACGAATTCTATAAAAGATTTAGCGAGCTTTTGTGTGACATTAGTAGTAGGGAGCTTCAACTTAATCGCGGCTGGCTTTCTGAAAAGCTCTGGGATATCCAAGCTAAAAAGCTATGGGAGAAAATAAATCAAGGGCAAACATCACTAAACTACAATATGTTTGGAAGCGTTACTGGTCGTTTGACTGTAGATGAAAACAGCTTTCCGTTTATGAATTTAAACAAAAATCTTCGCACGGTTATTCAACCTACAAACAACTGGATTGTAGAAATTGACTTAAATGCGGCAGAACTAAGAACAGCTATGGCGCTCGTTAATAAACCACAAATTGCTGGGGATCTTCATGAATGGTCAGCAAAGAATATTTTCCGCGATGAACTAAACCGTAGTGACGCAAAACAAACTGCAACATCATGGCTATATAATTCACACAGTAAATTAGCAGTTAAATATGACAAGGAATTAAATGATCACTATAATAAAGAAGCGCTACGAGCAATGTATTGGGTGGATGGCGTGGTTCATACACCATTTGGTAGGCACATCCCAAGCGATCAGCATCATGCGATTTCTTACCTAAACCAAAGTACCCTTATCGATCTGTGGCATAGGCAGTTAATTAAAGCTGACGATTTATTAATTGGTAAAAAGAGTTTTATAATGGCGTTACTACATGATAGTGCTCTAATTGATTTAGCTGAAGAAGATAAAAGCATGCTACCGGACATCATTCGTGCCGTTTCCGACACACAATGGGGAACATTCCCAGTAAATGTTAAAATTGGTACAGACTTTGGTAATATGAAGAAAGTAAAAATTAAGGTATAAAATGGATGTAATAATTGGGCTTGGTAGTGCTGGTTGTAAAATAGCAGATCAATTTGCCGTTTATCCACAGTATGATGTTTATAAAATTGATGTTGGTTTAACTGGCAGTAACTGCTTTGCTTTACCACAAAAATCCTCACCGGAAGAATACGAACGTTCAGTCCCCGATATGAACATCTTTTTTAAAGATATTGAAGGAGATGTACTTTTTATTGTTGGTGGTGGAAAGATTAGTGGCGCATCATTGCGTATAATGCAACAATTACAAAATTGTAATTTATCCGTTCTTTATATAAAACCAGATCTTAAATCGTCTACCAAAACATCAGTATTACAACATCGAACAGTTTGCGGAGTCTTGCAAGAGTACGCAAGATCTGGAATATTTAAAAACATTTACCTTATAGATAATACAATTTTGGAAAAACTTATTGGTGATGTGCCAATTTTAGAATATAATAATAAATTAAACAGTACAATCGTCAATGTTTTTCATTATATAAATTTCTTTAACCACACCGATCCTGTATTGCAAAACGCAGAACAACCAAAAGAAAGCCAACGAATATCTACGATTGGTGTTTGCGACCTATCAAGTAACATTGATACTTCTTTTTTTGATCTTCAAAATGTCGGGTACAAATGCTACTATTATGGCGTTTCAGAGAAAGTTCTTAAAACGGATGCAACATTGTTTAAAACAATAAAAGATAAAGCAGCAGAGGAGCGTTCTTCTTATCGTGTACATCTTATAAATCATGAAAAACCATGCTGTTTTTTTGTTGCTCACACAAGCTTTGTACAAACAGTTGACACCGACTAAGTTTGGTGGTATAAAGGGAAAATATGAAAGCCTACAAGGGAACATTTATTAAAAAAACTGGCGAACGTCGCACTATGCGTTTTTTAAAGATTAAAGATCTTCCCAAGCACTTACTTGAAGGAAAGTTCACAACTGGTAAGAAACACGCGCTTGCTGAAGGTAGCGAGCTTGTGTGGGATCTTGACGAAAAAGATTTTAGAATTTTCAACCACAACATGATGGTTGACAAACTGGAAGAGTTCGACTATACTCTTCCCTAACAACGCGAGAGGGAGATTAGCCTACTCGCAAGGAGCAATACACATGGGTATCGATCTAAAGAAAATGAAGGCCAAGCTAGCTGCACTACAAAACAAGGGTGGTGGTAAGACCAACTTCTGGCGTCCCGAAGAAGGCACTACTTATTCCATCCGTGTAGTCCCAACCTCTGATGGCGATCCATTCAAGGAATACTGGTTTCACTATGATATTGGTAAGGGCTCAATCCTCTGCCCAAAGAAGAATCACGGTGATGAGTGCGCTATCTGTGCCTTCGCTTCTAAGCTCTATAAGGAAGGAACCGAAGAGAGCAATAAAATGGCTAAGAAGTTCCTATCCCGTCAACGGTTCTTTGCACCAGTAGTTGTTCGCGGCGAAGAGAAGGATGGGGTGAAACTTTGGGGCTTCGGTAAGAACGTTTACCAAGACCTTATCAATCTAGTTCTTAATCCAGACTACGGCGACATTACTGACCCAGAAGGCGGTACCGATCTATCACTTATGTCAACTAAGGTTCCCGGTGCTAGCTTCCCAACTACAAAGCTAACACCAGCACGCAAAACTTCTAAACTCTGCCAAGGCAGTGCTGAAGAGTGCAAGGAACTTCTTGAAAGCGTGCCAAACTTTGACGATGCCTTTGAACGCAAGACCAGCGAAGAAGTTGCCGCTATTCTTGATGAACATCTTTCAACTGATGCTTCCGCTGAAGACTCTTCAAGCGAAGTAACTGTTGGTGGTGCTAAAGCCAAGAAGGTGTCTGCATCAAGTGCTGTAGACAAGGCTTTTGCAGATCTGATGTCATAACATTTTAAAGTAGTTAAAACTGGATGGGCAGAGAGATATAATACTCTCTGCCCATCTTGCTTAATAAGGAGCCCGAAATGGAAAAGTATCTAGACATTATTCAAAAACATAATTGTAAATTAGTTGATGGTAAAATTTTTACCAACTCTGGTGTTGATACTAAAATTCTTTTAGAGAATATATTGCGAACAAATCATTTGTTGGTGGGTTTTGGCAATTCTCAAGAACAACAACAAGAGCTGTTAGAAATATTTGAAACTGAACTTATTATGCGAAACGAGGTTCTTGCAAATGGCTAAAAAAGGATTTGATTTAGAAAGTTACAAAAAAAGTGTAGTTGCAGCACCGGTAGAAAAGAAACCAGAAAAATATGTTGTTTTAGATGAATGCTTACAAAGTGTAATTGGTATTCCCGGCATTCCGCTTGGTCACATTACTCAAATTTATGGTAAAAGCGATACAGGCAAAACATCATTATTGTTTCATGCTGCCGCACAGGCACAAAAGCAAAATGTACTCCCAGTGTTTATTATGACAGAAGGCAAGGTAGATTGGGAACGCGCTCGTAAAATGGGTGTTGATGTTGAGCAATGCATCATCAACGAAGAATGTCAAAATCTAGAAGAAGTATTTGCTGCTGTTGATCGCATCGTAAGCGATGTTGGTATGGGTGAACTTCCAATGGATACTCTTATACTATGGGATTCACTTGGTTCTCTTCCATCAAAAGATGAAATTGTAGTTAACAAAGATGGTACTACTGAAAAAAAACCAAGCATGATGAAAGCTGCTAAAGTTATCCGCGAATATATGCGTGTTATTAGCAAGAAAATTAACAACACGCGTAACGTAAGCTTTCCAAAAGCAGTAGGCTTAATGATCTTAAACCAAGCCTACACCAAACCACCAGAAGGCGCACACGGTCATTCATCACTTGTACCATATGGCGGCGATGCTGTTTGGTATGCGGCAAGTGCTGTATGGCAAATGAAAAAAGTCAAGCGCTTATCAGCTGAAAAAAATGGTTTATCGTTTGACTTTGCTCTTATTTCCCGTATCTCAGTCATGAAAAATCACATCACTGATCTTATGATGGAGGGAGATTTTGTAATCACACCAGATGAATTTATGCCAAATGAAAAAAAGAGCATAGATAAGTATCGTGAAACACACCGCGATCAATGGGGTGAAGCCCTAATACATGATGCCGAAAGCGGCGAAGTGTTAGATAATTAAAGGCAAATTCCTAGAAAGAGAGAACCCCGCCAAAAGCGGGGTTTTCATTTTGGACAACTAATTATTAGATATCACGGGAGGAAAATACATGGCGGGGTTTTCAAGAAGCGATTTTGATAATTTAGATGTTACCACAAGCGATATAAAAACTGCTTATGGTGAAACAATGGTTGCTGAAATTACACCAATAGTACAAACTGATTTTAATTATAATATTAACAGCGAAATATTTACAACTTCCAGCTTATCTGGTTCGTTAACGACAGTTTCTGGTAATCTTGTGCTTCAATGCTCTTCATCAAGCGGCAGCTATGCACAGATAAGAAGTAAGAAGTTTATTAAACTAAGAACCGGTCAAGGTAATGCGGTAAGATTCTCTGCGATGTTTATGACTGGAGCTTCAACATCAACACAAATTTATGGCGTTGGTGACGAAGAGAATGGCTACTTTGTTGGCATGAGTGGCAGCTCTTTTGGAATTATGCGTAGAAATAATAGTGTAGATAGTTGGATTACTCAGAGCCAATTTAATGTAGACACGCTAAACGGGCAAGGTGAAACAAGAATGGTTCTTGACGTAACCAAAGGAAACGTTTATGAAATTCAATATCAATGGTTAGGATACGGAGCGATCCATTTTAACATTGAAGATCAAACTACTGGATTAATAAAAGAATTTCATAGAATAAATTATGCAAATCAAAACGTTATTCCATCAACAAGGTTTGGCAGCAATCCAATCTGGGCAAAAGTAACAAATTACGGGACAGGTTCTGCTCCACAGCTTAAAACCGCATCAATGCTTGGTTATGTAGAAGGTCAATTAGTATACAGTGGTCCTAGGTTTGCAAAATCCAATACAAAAACTTCTACTGCAAATACTAAAACAAATATTTTAACACTTAAAAGTAATTCAACTTTTCAAGGTTTAAATAATAAAGTTCCATCAAAAGTTCTTTATATTTCAATAGCTTGTGAAGGTACAAAGCCTGTTGTTTTTGAAATTACCAAAAACGCAACATTAGGGGGCACACCTTCATACACAAAAATAAATACAGACAACTCTGTTATGCAATATGATACAGCAGGTACAACTGTTACTGGTGGCAGCCTTGTAACTACATTTACTCTTTCCAAATCAGATTCATTTACCGTAGATGCAGATACATTAAATTTATTTATACAACCAACAGAAACTCTAACAATTAGCGCGCTATCAACAAATGATACTGATGCAACTGTTTGCTTTACATGGGTTGAAGACCACTAAATAAAAGAGCTTGACATCTGCCCCCACTCTGCTACTATCTAGAGGGTGGGGTTTTTTATGTCCAAAATTGAATGGTCTACAATCAACATCAAAGAGTTCAACAAAGTTAAAATTATTGGCGACAACGGCCCAATTAAAATCGTTATTGGTGGTCCGCTAGAAACCGGCGAATACTGGTGGACAATAAAAGTAGAAGAAAAAGGTACAGCACCATCAATAGAAAGTGCTAGACAGGCAGCGTTAGATAGTGTAGCCTATTCTTTAGGAGAGATAGAATGACCATCTACCAGATCTGTTCACAATCTAGGGTTTACGAAACTTTTAACTCTCTCCACGCGGCCCAAGTAAAACTTTGGGAATATGCAAACGAACGCCGGAACAAGATGGGTGTTCGCTGTTTTGAGATGTCGGAAACAGGCAATAGTTTTTCTTTCCTTCTTGGATGGGAAGAAGTGGAAGTAAAGTTTTTCATTAAGGCAGTTGAGGCGCAGGAATGAGATATCTAGTATGGAATTATCCAAAAGAAGATGGCACAGTTAGTTATGAAAAACGCACCGAAGCGGAAGCAATCGCCTACCAACGCGAATACGCCAAGAGGCATAACTTTGTCTATGAGAACGATAGTCAGGCGCTTGATGATTACATCTGTGTAAATTGGGCTTATTGGGTGGAGGAACTATGAAATGCAATATTTGCGAAACTAGTGTTGCCGAAGTAAATGCAAGCCTGACTTGCCGCGATTGTAATGAAGAAATTTTAGAAGCGATGCACCGACACGAAAAAAGAGTGGACGAACTAAAAAGCGTTATTAGCATTATCTTGCAAGCCGATGCCCTACGAGAACACGCATTTGATAGGGGTGACGATGATGCTTCAATCTATGAATTGTGTAAGCATGCGGTGGAGGAACTATGAAACTTATTAGCAGTTGGCACCACAAATACTTTGGCGTTGAACTAAAAAATGGTATGGCGTATTATATTGGCGCAACCTATCCAGACACAAGGTTGTGGGGTTTAGAAGAAACTTGGCACGATGGACCTATGTGTCGTTTTGGTTTATGGTACTTTGCCTTTTATTGGCATTATATTGATTGAGGATAAAATGAGCGGCAAAATTCGTGTAATTAAAACCTTTTCAGATTTTCATTTAAATGATGGGATTGATCGTCTTTTAGACATTTTTCAGCGAGCAAAAGAAGCAACACTCAAAGACGGGAATTCAGAAGAATCTTGGACAAATTTAAAAGTTTGTTACGAGGTCTATGATGATTGTTTGGAGCACTGTTATATTTCTGGTGAGCGTTGGGAAACCGATGCGGAACATGAATGGCGACTTAAGCAGGAAAAGACAAATAGAGAAATAGCAAGGAAGCGCAATAAAACACTAAAAGCCGAAAAAGAAAAATACGAAAGAGAAATGTACGAGCAGCTTAAAAAGAAGTATGGTGATAAATGAGCAAACACGAAAACCATAGCCACTGGCACATTTATGAATGCTCCTGCCACCCAGAAGAAGGGGCAGAATACGAACTTATGGCAAGTAAACTGCATGAAGAGTATGTACAATTAAAAGGCACGATTCTTGATCTGCTCCAATCACTTGATGCCGAAGATCAACTAAAAAATGGTTTTAATGGTATGGGATATAACATTATGACAGAAACAGCAAGCAAGAAGCGTATGCATATACGGCGACTACGCGGTATGATAGATGAGCAACAATAATGAGTATTTACCGACCAAAAGAAATGGATTTATGGATAGAGTGTGGCACACATAAAAAAGGGCAACCGCATCCCCAGTATGATTTTTCATTAATACGATTGTATGGAATTACTAACAAATATTCTAACGATAAGACTGTTATTGCTACTTCTAACGAAGATCTAAAAACCCAAATAGACCGCTTACATGAAACAAAAGATGAAGTAAAGTACTTTTATTATATTTTTAAAGAGGGAAAATAAAATGACAGCAGAACAATTTACATATTGGCTACAAGGGTATTTTGAACTATCGGGCGCAACAACCCTAAATGAAGCACAAGTAAAAATTTTAAAGGAACATCTTGGTCTTGTCCTAAAGAAAGTAACGCCAAGTACCTTACCATCTAATACTATTACCATTTATGGCGGTAATGGCTTTGATGCCGCTAAACCTATCACAACTATTCCACAACCAGTTTATGTTCCTGCGGTTCAAACAGTTCCTACGGTAAGCCCACCGCTTGATTGGACGGTCAGTTCTACAACTGAACTTAAAAACCTTAATTTAAAAACAGAACTAACCTGTTGAGGATAAAATGAAAAAATTTCTGTTAATGGCAGGTGCAAGTTATTATCCACAGGGCGGTACAGAAGATTGGATTGGATGTTTTGAAACATATGAAGAAGCAAAATCACAAGTTAAAATTGAACAAGTACATGATTATTACTTAAGAGGTCCAAGAATGGGCGAAATAAAAGAAACACATACAAAATGTTTTATTAATGGGTATGAGTTTGATTGGTATAATATTATAAATTTACAAGAATGGATGGATAGATGAAACTTAAACTAAATCGTGTTCCCTACATTTGTCCTGTTATGGACGATCATTTAGGCAGCGGAAGCGGTCATTACATGTTTAATGAAGCATGGATCGGGCAAACTATCAACTTGTTATTGGAAGAGGAAGATGATAGGTTCTGGCGTGGAAAGATCGCTACCCAATACGAAAGTGCCGAAGGTTGGATACGGGTAGAACTAATAAAAGAATGTTTCAATGTGGAGGAATAAATGAAGCGCTATTTTGCCAAAAAAGACACATTCTTTAAAGAAGGCTCAGAAGCCTTTAGAGAAGACGAAATGTTTGCTTATGGTACTTTGTTTAATGATGATGGCACTCCAACAAGTTCTGCTATTTATCGTGGAATTTATGTAGTTGGTTCAAACGGTGGAAAAGGC
>Ga0214921_10007011_pt1 | contig 15167 bp, 14 predicted proteins | sample LL1505_MetaG_FD_177992 | JGI IMG/M metagenome (GOLD analysis project Ga0214921, IMG submission 177992) | Freshwater microbial communities from Lake Lanier, Atlanta, Georgia, United States - LL-1505 | ecosystem: Environmental > Aquatic > Freshwater > Lake | place: USA: Georgia | collected... | reverse complement strand
ACAAAAAAATTGAAATACAAAAAGAAAGTAATGCTTCAAATGATACAACTTTATTAAAAATTCCTCCGCTTGGAACTACTAAAAAATTAATTATTTCTGAAATTTTTCTAAAAAAAGACCAGCCAATTAAAATTGATCAAATAGCATTATTAATTGAGGATGATGACAGTGCTTATGAAATTCCATCGCCAATATCAGGAATTGTTAAAAATATAATACTAAAAAAAGGTCAACAAGTTAAAGTTGGAGATTCAATTGCAGAAATTCTTAATCAAGCTTTAGAAACAGAAATAAAAAAACAAATAATTATAGAAAATACAATTCAAGATAGTCATGAATATCAAAGTATTAAAAGCGCGAGTCCCAAAATAAGAAAATTTGCTAGAGAGTTGGGTGTTGATATTCAGTTAGTTGATGGAAGTGCAAGAAAAGGAAGAATTCTTGAAGAGGATATTAAAAAATTTATTAAAGGAACTTTAAATAATAAAGTTCCCAAAGAAGAGGTAATAAAAAAAATAGAAACAAAAGAAGAAAAACTCCCCTATGAACACGGGGAATTTGGTGAGATTGATATACAAAAAATACCAAGAATCAAAAGACTATCAGGTCCACATTTAGTTAAAGCCTGGAATGAAATTCCTCATGTAACTCAATTTGATGAAATTGATGTTACGGATATGGAACACTTTAGAAAAAATTTAATAGACCTTAATACAAAAGAAAAAATTACTATCACCCCTCTTGCTTTTATTATGAAAGCATTGGTTAATGGCATGATAAAATACCCAAACTTTAATTCCTCGCTTGAGTCTACAGGTGAAAATATTATTTATAAAAAATATTTTCATATTGGAGTTGCAGTTGATACGCCTCATGGTCTGATGGTTCCGAAAATTAGAAATGTTGATCAAAAAGATCTTCTGAATTTAAGTAATGAACTTAGAAAAATTAGTAAACTAAGTAAGGAGCTTAAAATAGATAAAAAAGAATTTTTTGGAGGATCAATGACAATTTCTAGTTTAGGGGGGATTGGTGGAAGTTTTTTTACTCCAATTATTAATAATCCAGAAGTAGCAATAATTGGAATCGGAAAGACAGAGATAAAACAAGTGTTCATTGATGGAAAATTTATAGCAAGAGCAATGATGCCTATATCTCTCTCTTATGATCATAGAATAATTGATGGGGCTGAAGCGGCTAGGTTCTGTCAAGATCTCAAACTCAGTCTTGGAAAAAACTTTGCTTTTAATTTGTCATTTTAAAAATGATAAATGGATATTGTGAAGAAAAATACACTCCTGTTAGAAAAATATTTGAAAATTACTTCTCAAAGCAAGAAGAAATTGGTGCTTCTTTTGCAATATATAAAGAGGGAAAGGCATTAATAGATCTACATGGTGGTTTAAAAAATAAAAACAATAAAAATTGGGATGAAAATACTATCGTAAATGTATTTTCAGCAACAAAAGGTATTTATGAAATTATTGTTTCCGTCTTAATTGATCAGAATATTTTAGATTTAGAAAAATCTGTTTCTTATTATTGGGACGCTTTTAAAAAAAGTAACAAAAGAGAAATTAAACTAAAACATATTCTGTCTCATCAATCTGGCCTATATAGATTTAAAGAAAAGATTACACAAGAAGATCTTTTAGATTGGAATAAAATAATAACTATTTTAGAAAATCAAGAACCTGATCATCAGTGCGGCGAAAAAACTTATTATCATGCAAAAACACATGGATTTTTAATCGGTGAAATTATAAAAAAAACAACAAAAAAAAGTTTAGGAGAATTAATTTCTGAATTGCTATCAAAAAAAATAGGTTTAGATTTTTTTATCGGAACTCCAAAAAATCAACTGTCAAATATTGCTTTTCTCTACGAGGACAAAACTGAAACTAAAATATCATCTGAATTTAATGCATTTAATAATCCTCAACATGATATAAATTTTTATAATAAACAAAATTGGCAGACTGCTGAAATTCCTTCAATGAATGGTCATAGCAACGCAAGATCTATTGCTAAAATTTATGATATTTTTGTAAATGATTTAATATTACAAAAAAATATTTTGTTATCAAAATCATCAATTAAAAAATGCTTAACTGAAACCACTAGTAGAATTGATGAAAGTTTAATGCTGCCAATTAGATGGTCTCAGGTTGGCTTGATACTTCGTGGGGGATGGTTGTTTGGAAAAAATAAAGAATCTTTTGGTCATAATGGTTGGGGCGGATCTTTGGGTTTTGCTGACCCAATATTAGGAATAGGAGTTTCTTACACTACAAATAAAATTAATCCTACTATGGCGTCAGATCAAAGAATTATAAATTTGTTAAAAAAATTTTATGAAATTGTATAAAATTATTTTTTCAAATAAGGTCTAAGCCAGGAAGAATTGCCTTGATAAGCATTTACAAGCCCTAGAATCCTATAAAAGTTTATTTTTCTTTTTTTAGAATTAAAGAATAATGTGGCTAAAATAAATCTATATAAAGAAGAAATTAATTTATTTACAGTTACACAATAAGCTTTGAATAAACCAAAATGTTTTACATTGTAATAAAACAAAGACCACATCCAATGCCAATTTCTACATAGATCAATTTCCAAATCTTCTCCAGATCCTTTTTTTGCTGAATGATAAATTTTGGCATTATTTATAATATAAATCTTCCCTCCAGAATCTTTTATTCTTTTACATAAATCTATTTCCTCAAGAAATAAAAATATCTTTTTATCAAAAAAATTATTAAATTTTATTTTTTTTAAATTTAAAAGCATCGCAAATCCTTCCACGTAATCTACTTGAAAAAAATTTTTATTTACTATTTTATTTTTCTGTTTTTTTAAAAAGTAGCCAAAATTTGTTTTTAAATTTGGGGCCATAATTGAAAAATCATCATTTAATTGATGAATCGATTTTTTTATCTTAGGAAGAGTATTTTTATCCAAATAGGCGTCAGGATTAATAATAAATGCATACTGAGTTTTAACTTTTTTTAAACCTAAATTATTTCCTCTTCCATAACCAAGGTTTTTACCAGACATTATTACTTTTACATTTGAATATTTTTTCTCTAATTCTTTCTTAATAAAAAAATTATTAGAATTTTCTATAACAACAATTTTAATCTTAGAATCTATTGATTTTATACACCTATGAATTACATTCTGACTACGATATGTAACTACAACAAAAGTTATATTTTTTTTAAATTTATTCATAAATTTAATATAAAACGTTAATATATATAGAATAGTAAATTAATAAAATTTTATATGAAAACTGCTGTTATTACTGGTGGATTAGGATTTATTGGTAGTAATCTAATAAGAGCTTTAGCAAGGAATAATTATTTTATAATAAATATTGATAAAGTTTCATACGCTTCTAATTTTAAAAATATACCCTCTAATATAAAAAACTATAGATTTTACAGACTGGATATTAATCAACAGGATAAATTTAAAAATATATTAAAAAAATACCATCCAGATAAAATTTTTAATCTTGCAGCTGAAACTCATGTTGATAGATCAATCGAAAATCCGAAAAGCTTTATTAATTCTAATGTCTTAGGGGTTTTTTCTATTTTGGAGTCTTTAAAAGATTATAAAAAATCTAATAATAAAAAGATTAAGTTAATTCATATATCTACAGATGAAGTGTATGGTGATATAAAGCCAGGAAAAAAATCAATCGAAACAGATCGATATAATCCTAGCTCACCCTATGCAGCAACTAAAGCAAGTTCTGATTTATTAATATACTCATATATTAGAACTTATAAAATTCCTGCTATTATTACTAATTGCTGTAATAACTATGGACCAGGTCAATTTCCAGAAAAACTTATACCTACTATTATTTATAATTTAATTAAAAATAATAACATTCCAATTTATGGAACGGGAAAGAATATAAGAGAATGGATATACGTAAATGATCATTGCGATGCACTTATAAAAGTTTCTGACCAAGGAGTGCTAGGAGAACAATATAATGTTGGATCCGGAATTAAATTAAATAATTTGGAAGTTGCTAAAAAAATTATTTCTTTATTTAAAAAAATTAATAATAAATATTGCGATTCTAAAATTATTTTTGTTAAAGATCGCCCAGGACATGATGTTTGTTATTCTCTTAATTCCTCTAAAATTAAAAAAATTATAAAGTGGAAGCCAAAAAATAGCTTTGATCTTGGAATAACAAGAACTATAGAATGGTATATTGAAAAATTTGACACGTCCTTTTTTAATAAAAAAAATTTTGGAAAAAGAGTAGGATTGATTAAATGATAGAAAAGGGAATTATTTTAGCTGGTGGAATGGGCACAAGACTTGGACCATTAACAAAATCTACAAACAAACAGTTACTGCCTGTATACGACAAACCAATGATATTCTATCCATTATCAATACTGATGCTTGCTGGTATTCAGGATGTTCTGATTATTACAAATACTAATCAAATAAATAATTTTAAAAAAATACTTAATAACGGAGAAGACTTTGGCATCAAGATTACTTATTTAGAACAAGAAAAACCAAACGGATTGCCAGAGGCATTTATATTAGGTGAAAAATTTATAGATAACAAAAGTGTTGCGTTAATTCTTGGTGATAATTTTTTTTATGGGCAAGGTTTTACTAAAAGGTTAAGTGAAGTAATAAAAAATAAAGATGGATCCACAATTTTTGCCTATCCTGTAATTAATCCCCAAGAATACGGAGTTGTTGAACTTAATAATAAAACAGTAGTAAGCATTAAAGAAAAGCCAAAAAAAACAAAATCTCGACTTGCGATTACTGGGCTATATTTTTTTGACAAAAATGCTTCCAAATTGGCAAAAAAACTCAATCCTTCAAAAAGAAATGAGTTGGAAATAGTAGATTTAATTAAAGCTTATTTAAGGAAAAAAAAATTAAAAGTAGAGCTCATGGGTAGAGGAAGTGCTTGGCTTGACACTGGAAATCCTGAAAGTCTTTTTGATACTTCCCAATTCATACAAAGCATAGAAAAAAGGCAAGGATTAAAAATTGCATGCCTAGAAGAAATAGCCTTATCAAATAAATGGGTAACTAAAAAAGAAATACATAAAAGAATTAAATTTTATGGAAGGTGTAGTTACTCAGAATATTTAAAAAAATTAATCTAATTAATTATTTAAATTATTAATGAAAAAAATATTAATTACTGGTGCAACTGGCTTTATTGGAAAGAATTTATTAAATTATTTTTTAAAAAAAAAATACTTTATCTATGCAATATTAAGAAAGTCAAAAAAAAATATTAAATTTTCTAAAGAACATAAAATAAATAAAAATTTTAAAAGTATAATTTTTTCAGATATTTACAATTTAAAGAAACAATTATTAAATTATAAAATTGATTATGTAGTTCATGCCGCAACGCATTATGTAAAAAAGCACAAATCTTCTGATATTAACAAAATAATTGAATCAAATATTCTGTTTCCAACCATAATTATTGATCTGCTTTGTAATAAAACAATAAAGAAATTTATTAACTTCGGAACCGTTTGGCAGCATTATAATAACAAAAAAGACCATGCTTATAATCTATATGCATCTTCTAAGCAGGCTTTTAATAAAATCTTTAATTATTATAGAAATCAGTTTCCAAAAACAAAATTTTTTAACTTATTAATTGGCGATACGTTTGGAAAAAATGATAAAAGAAAAAAATTAATTCCAATTATAATAAAAAATTATAATAAAAAAAAAACCATTCATATTCCAAAAAATTTGTCTATTAATCTTGTAAATGTTAAACATATAACAAAGATTATCGAAAATATTATTAATAAGGATATCAAACCTGACACTTACGTAATAAAAGACAAAAAAAATCTTAAAATATTTGACTTAATCAATTATTTAAATCAAAAACTTAATAAAGAGATTAAAATAAACTGGACCAAAAATACAGTATCTAATGAAAAAATAATTAATTTTAAAACAATTAATTTTAACAAAAAGAATGATACAAAAAAAGAAATATTAAGCTTATTTAATGAAAATATTTAATACTAGAATAAAAGATCTTAAAATTATTCAACATAATAAATTTGTTGATAATAGAGGGTTTCTTAAAATTACATTCCACAATAAAATTATAAATCTTAATAAATTTGTATTTGAATATTCTGTAACTTCAAAAAAAAATGTTATTAGAGGTTTGCATTTTCAATATAAATTCCAGCAAGCTAAATTAGTATATGTTTTAAAGGGAAAAATACTTGATGTTGTTGTAGATTTAAGAAAAAACAGTCCGACTTTTGGAAAATACTACTCGGCAATTCTATCTGATAAAAACTGCAAAGCGTTATATGTTCCGGAAGGATTTGCTCATGGTTATTTTTGCTATGAAAAGCTAAATATAATTTATTACAAACTATCTAATTATTACAAACCGCAATATGAAAGTGGAATTAAATGGGACGATAAAAAAATTAAAATTAATTGGCCTTCAGGTAAAAAAATTATATCAAGCAAAGACAAAAATCTACAAGATTTAGATTTTTTTAAAAATAGATTTAAAGCGTTATGAAAAAAAAAATATATTATGGACTAGCTGTTTATGACAAAAAAGAGATTAATGCAGTAAACAATGTTTTAAAAAATAAAAAATTAACACTCATTGATGGTCCTTTAGTAAAAGAATTCGAAAAAGAAGTTGCAAAACTTTTTGGTAAAAAATACGCACTGATGGTTAACTCTGGATCATCTGCTAATCTTTTAGCGCTCGCATCTTTAAAACTTAATAAAAATAGTGAAGTAATTACCCCGACTTTAACTTTTTCCACTACTGTTGCTCCCATATATCAACTTGGATTAATACCTAATTTCGTTGATGTGGAAATCAATAAATTTATAATTAATATTAAAAAAATTGAGAAAAGTATAAACAAAAAAACTAAAGCAATAATAATACCAAATTTATTAGGTAATATTCCTGACTACAAAAAAATAATGAACATTGCTAAAAGACACTCTCTAAAAGTAATTGAAGATTCGGCTGATACAATTGGCTACTCCGTAAATGGAAAAAATTTTGGAAAATTCTCAGATATAAGTACAACTAGTTTTTATGCATCCCATTTAGTGACGGGGGCTGGCTTTGGAGGAATGGTTTGTTTTAATGACAAAAAACTTTATGAAGAAGCTAAAATATTAAGAGGCTGGGGAAGATCTTCTGCCACCTTTAATGAGAGTGAAGATATAAAACAAAGATTCTCAGCTAAAGTCTCTGGAATACAATATGATGGTAAGTATATTTTTTTAAGAATGGGTTATAATTTTCTTCCCTCTGAAATATCAGCTGCTTTTGGACTAGAACAACTTAAAAAACTTAAAAAAAATATTGATACAAGAGTAAGAAATTTTAAATATTTAACTAATTTTTTTTCAAAATTTAATAGTTTTATTAACCTGCCAATAACTAATTTAAACGCAAGAACTGGATGGTTAGCTTTTCCATTAACAATAAAAGAAAATAAAAAATTTAATAGAAGAGACATGCAAATATTTTTTGAGAAAAATAATATTCAAACACGAACTATTTTTACAGGTAATATACTAAGACAGCCCGCTATGAATAATTTAAAATATAAATCGAAAAAAGACTCAGCAATAATAAGTAATAATGTTATGAAAAATGGAATCTTATTAGGTTGTCATCACGGAATGAACGTTCAAGATTTAGATTATATTTGCAAAACTTTTATTAAATTTCTAAAATTAAAAAAAGTTAATCTTTATAACTAAATCTGACCTATTTGGGTTATTGTTGATTTCTCCCTATTATACATAGCAATAGGCCAACGAAGAGTTCTTACATTTCTACTCATCCAATAATCTAAAAATCTCTCATTTATATATTGAAATATTCTTTGGTTTTTTAATAATGGCAAATTATTATTTCTGCTAATTATATTCTCACATTTCTCAAACCATGAAAACAAAACTTCTGAATAAGAGTTAATAATTTTTTTTTTAGAGATATACATACCATGCGCACTTAAATAATTTCTATTAATTAAGAAATCCTTAAACCCTATTCTATCGGAATCTGGCAGTATTTTAATTATATCAGTTATAATTTCACGACCTGATGAGCCTAGGGAATCTTCAAATTGCTTTTGAACTTTTGTATAATATTTAATTAAATCAAAATCTTTTAAAAATTTTAATAGAAAAAAATTTTTAAACAATTCTTTAATTTTTTTGTGAAAAATAAATGGAGCAGGGATAATTGTGTCATAATCTTTCCATGATAAATCTGGCTCAGTAAGTATTAAACTATCTATTGAATCTAATGGATATTCTTTTGATATTTTATGCTTTAACCAAAACCTTCTATATTGTGAAAATCCTATCCATTGACTATCATTATATTTAGGTAATAAATTTTTCCAAATGCTGTAATGCGCTACCAAATCAGCATAACTAAAAAATTTATTTGAAATATTTATTTCTTTACTGGTACCAATCCAAGATTTAGGAAATGAGGCATCTCCAAGTCCAACCATCTGAATCGTTGGATAAAATTTATCTAAATAATTTATACTTTTATGAGATGTACAAAAAAAATTAATTTTTTTCATCAAATCCAATATTATAAATCAATCATAGTGGTAGTGTTACAACTGGCCATTCAATATATTTGGTATATTTTTTAAACCAAAAAGACAAATATCTTTCAGCTAAATAAGCATACAATCGCGTGGTATCGTATCCTGATAAATTATGAAATCCGAATACTTTTTCACATCTAAATAACCAAGAAAATAACTTAGCAAACCATTTCTTTGCTATTGTTGGTTTCGCAATAAACATAATATGAGGGTTGAAAGATGTTGAAGTATTTACAAACTTTTTAAATTCATCTTTATCATCAGAATTCATTAGGTCTATTGCCTTATCTAAATTACCGTAGCCATGATGCATATCAAAATGAAGTTTTAACGTTTGTTTTTTAATATTAAATAAAATTTCTGGATTTTGAATTATCGATCTTAAACCTCTTTTGAGTAATTTAATTTTTTTAACATTATTTACATAAATAGGATCGCATATTACGGATTCTTTTTCTTTCCATTCTTTAGGTATTGAATAAATTACATTTTTTTCCACATTATCTAAGTTAATTTTAGTCTTGATTTTATTTTTTTTAATCCAGAATCTTCTTTTTTGACAAAAACCTATCCAGGTATTTTTTTTTACTTTATTTAATTTATTTTTCCAAAACCAATATTGAAATGTTAATTCTGAGTAATATTTCTCTTTATGATTAATATTTATCAAATTGTTTGATAATAAATAGTTGGATGGGAAGCGGCCTTTTCCTACGCCTGCGTATATATAGGGTAATTTTTTATGATAATTCAAAACTTTGTCGGTAACGCAAAATATTTTTATATTTTTATTTCTCATATATATTGATTTTATTTTTAGAATAGAAATTATTTCTTTTTTATAAATGCAATTTCATTAATTCGACCTTTATAAATATTTATAAATTCAAAATTTTCCAAAAAATATTTTTTATCAGAAGAATTTATATACTTAGAATTAAAGTCTTTTTTATTTTTAATATAATGTAAAATTTCTCTAAGAGTTGGTTTTTCATTATAAATATTCATGTCTGATCTGCTATCTGGAAAATCTAGTTCCTCAATAACAAAAAAACCTTTGGATTTTAATTTTTTGAATAACATAAATAATGAAATAATCTGATCTTTATAATAATGCCCAGCATCTTCAATTATAATGTCGTATTCTAATTCATTTTTTAGAATTACATTATTAATTGAATCTTCTGAACCTGTATCAATCTTAAAGTTGCTAATTTTTTTTGAGTAAAAGTTAAATATATCTGGATACAAGTCACCTGAATAAATTTTAGAATTACTAAAAAAAAAACTAAAAGCAGCTGTAGCGCCTCCTTTAAAAGTGCCAAGTTCTAATATATTTAATTTATCTTTTTTTAATTTCTTAAAGTATTTATTATAAAATAAAGCGTATTCGTGCCCCTGAATCTTATCTTTTTTTATTGATTTTGCGTATTGGTTAAAAAAAAAATTACCCTTATCGCTATTAAAGTATTCAAATAAATAATCAAAATCTTTATCTAATAAATCTGGATTAGAAATTATCAATTTATCTAGGTTAATTTTATTATTTAAAAAAATTAAATTAAATAGAAATCTTATTAAGATTATTAATGATAAATAAATTTTTAGAAGTAAATTAGCTTTAGCAAAACGATGTTTGTAATAAATTTGATAAAATGTTGAAATTTTCATTTTTTAAAAAATTATTTTTAACACAATAGATTTATTTACTTAAATGATCCAATCCTTAAATGTTAAAATATTATTTAAGATATAATCAGGATAGGTACTATCGATCTTTTCTTTTTTATATATATCACTTCTGCCTATAATATCTCTTTGATTTCTAATATTTTCTTCTATAACCTTTTCATCTAAAAAGTTTTCATCAATCCTATTAAAAAAAACATAATTATCTTTATATTCGCATAAATTTTTATATTTAAACAATAATTGACTTGGTGTTTTGAGATTGCAGAAATGCCAACCGCCTTTTTCAATGCTATATTTTAAATTCATTTTATCTATTCTCCAGAATGGTCTTTTTTTAATCTTTAATTCTCTTAGCCACTGAGGAGATTTGAGATATTTTTTTACGCAGGCTTTAGAGCCTCTCCAGACTGGGCGTGACTCATTATAAAGATTTAGTTTATAGTAATACTGTTTTTGCTCAAAAACTCCATATTTTCTTTTATAATCAAAATTTACAATTTTTTCTGGATTAGGTATTTCATCTGCGTCTGAAATAATAATCAAATCTTCATCACTAGCTGTTGAAAGACCCCTTACAATGCAATTTCTCTGAAAGTTTTCTCTAAGCCACGGATTTTCACCATCAGGCATATCTTCGACTTTGATATAAATGATCTTATCTATAAAGCTTTTAAAATTATTTATATTAAAATTAAATTTTTTTTTGTTATTTTGCCAAGTTTTATTTGATTCAACAACTACAAAATAGTCTACAAAATTATTTAAGATATTAAATCTTAAATCTAATAAAAGATCTTCATCTAAATATATTACACAGTCATACACTCTCATATAATTTTTATAATATTTGTTATTAATAATATTTAATTATATAATAAATCTATATTTACACCTAAATATTTAAAGCAAAAAAATGTTTAATAATTTTTTCGAAAAAAAACTTTGGGTAATTAAAAATTTAAGATCCTTAAAAAATTGGCATAAAAGAAATTTTAGAGCACCTTCGCCATCATTTATTAAATTAAAAATACTCAATAGTGAAAACATGGACAACTGTTTATGGATTGAAACAGGAACATATTATGGAGAAACTACTTTATTTTTATCTACAATTGCAAAAAAAGTTATTTCTATAGAGGCAGATGAAAGATTATTTAATTTAGCATCCGTTAAATTTAAATTGTTTAATAATGTAGAAATTTTTTTATCCAAAAGTGAAGAAATTCTAGAAACAGTTTTAATAAAAGAGAAAGATTTTGAAAACTTATGTATTTATTTGGATGCCCATTTATGCAAAGATCATATTAGAAATATAGACACCTTTGGAACTAAAAATAACAGCACTCCAATTGTCAAAGAGTTAAAAATAATAGAACAAAATTTAAAAAATTTTAAAAATATTAAAATTTTTATTGATGACATAAGATTATTTAGTTTAAATTATCATAACTACCCTAGTGTAAATGAAATTGTTGATTGGTGTAAAAAAAACCAACTACAATGGACTATCGAACAAGACATATTTATTGCAAAAAACATTATAAAAAAATATTAAAAATATTTTTGTGGCGGAGAGAAAGGGATTCGAACCCTTGATACCTTTAACAGTATACACGCTTTCCAAGCGGGCGCCTTCAACCACTCGGCCATCTCTCCTTATTTTAATTTCATTAATTTAGTTTCAATAAAATATCTTTTTCCATCGGAAAACAGAAGATATCGTCTCCGATTGGGAAAAAGGAATAACTATTCTTAATTATTGTATTTAATGTATTTTCTAATTCGTTATTTTGTATATGAGACCATTCAAATATTATAATAGGCCTTATTTCTTTTATTTTTAAAAAAAAATCATTAACGACATTGCAATCATACCCTTCAGTATCTATTAACAAAAGATCAAAAGAATTAATATTATATTTCCCTAAAAGTTCATCAAAACCTATTTGATTTACTTTTTCTTGAACAATATGTTTTTCTTTGATTCCGTGTTTAAGCAAATGTTCTTTATAAAAAGATGAAATGCCAACAGCTAATGTTCCGTATTTATCAAAATGATTTGGATTTACTTTGTATAAGAAATGAATTTCATTATTTATACTTAAAGCCGAGTTTTCAAATTGTACATTATCATAATTTTCATAACTATTTTGCAAATCTAAAAAATATTTTTTTATCGGTTCTAAAAGCAAACTTTTCAACCGAAATTTTTTAATTATATTATGCAAATGATCATGAGATACTCCATCGTTAGCACCAATTTGAACTAAAGAATTAATAATTTTTTTCTCAGCAAGATTTGCTATAATTTTTTCTAATTTTAAAGACGAAAAATTTAATAAATAATTTTTATTTTTAATATAATTTTTTGGTAATAATTTATATCCAAATATACCACAAAATTTTTTTAGAATTTTGCTCATTTCTAATTTTTACCTTCTATTCTATACGATGAAGATTTTAACATTAAAGAGTTTAATATGCCCGATATTTGAGCAATGCTAATTAAAATTTCTGAATTATTTATTCTTATTAAATTAATAATAAGCGACTTAATTGCCCTTAAAAAATTAGGAGAAATCTTTTTAAGAGCAAAAATATAAGAATAATTTTTTTTATAAAAATAAAATTTAGACCAGCAATAATGCCAGTTTCTGGAGAGTTTATATTTTAAACCATAATCTAAATTAATGATCCTTCTATCTTTGTTTTGAAATTTTATTCTGTTAGACACAAATAATTTTAAATTATGTTTTCTTAATGTTAAGCTTGAATCTATATCTTCGAAGTACAAAAAAATATTTTCATCAAACAATTTAAATATTTTTTTTTCTTCTAGAATTTTTTTATTTAACAAAAATCCTGAACCAAAAATTACATCCACTTCTTTTATTCCTATTTTTATATGATTTTTGTTAATAATTTTTGTCCCATTTACATCATAATTCTTATAAATTTTTTGATTACGGTAAGTTCCAGCTAATATTCCAAAATTTGTTAATATATTTTTATATTTATTTAATAAAAAAAAATTATCATTATTAATAACGACATCTACAGTTGAGCAGTAAACAAATTTTGTTTTAGATTCTTTAATACCTAAATTCAATCCAGCTCCATATCCTAAATTTTTTTTAGGAATTAAAACTTTTACCTTTTTATAATTTTTTTCTAAATAATCTTTAAGATTCTTGTCCCTAGAATTCTCAATAACGAGAATAGGTACTTTTTTTGATAAATTCTTAATGTAATTTTTAACAAGATCGGACGAATTATAAGAAATAATAACTATGGTAATATCCATAAATTATTCATTTTTATTTATTTTTAAAACTTCAATAAAAGCTTCTTGAGGAATATCAACGCTACCAAATTGTCTCATTCTTGCTTTTCCTTTTTTTTGCTTTTCTAAAAGTTTTTTCTTTCTATCTCTCGCTCCTCCACCATGTATTCTACTGATAACATCTTTTCGATAACCAGATATTGTTTCTCTAGCAATGACTTTTCCGCCAATAGCCGCTTGGATAGGTATTTGAAATTGGTGTCTTGGTATTAAATCTTTTAATCTTTCGCACATTAACCTTCCTTGTCTTACGGCAAAATCTTTATGAATAATCATAGACAATGCATCAACCATCTCTTCATTTACTAGTATGGATAATTTAATCAAATCACCTTCTCTATAATCGCTCAATTCATAGTCAAAACTCGCATAACCACTAGAAATAGATTTTATCTTGTCGTAAAAATCAAAAACAACTTCATTTAAAGGTAATTCATAAGACAAAACTGCACGATTTCCTGAATAACTTAAGCTTTTTTGTTTTCCTCTCTTTTCTTCGCATAATTTCATAATTGAACCCAAATATTCTTCCGGCAGAATTATTGTTGCGTTAATCCACGGCTCATTGATAGATTTAATAAAATTTGGTTCTGGCATATTAGCTGGGTTTTGAAGATCCATAACTGTACCGTCATGTTTGTTAATTTTATAAACAACACCTGGTGTTGTGGTAATTAAATTTAAATTATATTCTCGGTCCAATCTTTGAACGATAATTTCAAGATGAAGAAGTCCTAAAAAGCCACATCTAAAACCTAATCCTAAAGCAGCAGAATTCTCGGGCTCATAAACAAAACTAGAGTCGTTTAATTTTAATTTTGCAAGACTGTCTCTTAACAAATTATATTCTGTGCTATCAACTGGAAATAATCCACAAAACACAACTGGCTTACTAGGTTTAAATCCTGGTAACGGATCTTTTATAGGATTAGAATAATCCGTTATCGTATCTCCAATTTTAGTATCTGAGAGATCTTTAATGCCTGTAACAATAAAACCAATTTCTCCAGGTCCTAAGTATTCCTTATTTTCTGCTTTGGGAGTAAACACACCAACTCTTTCAACTGGATGTCTTGTGTTTGTCGACATCAATAGAATTTCCATTCCTTTTTTAATTGCACCATCTATTATTCTAACCAATATAACTACTCCCAAATAACTATCATACCAACTATCAACTAATAACGCTTTTAAAGGCAAATCTTTATTTCCTTTTGGAGCAGGAAGTCTTTCAACGATTGCTTCTAATATTTCATCTACCCCCTCTCCTGTTTTTCCAGAGGCTGTCAAAGCGTCTGAAGTATCAATCCCTATAACATCCTCGATTTGTTTTTTAACTCTCTCAACGTCTGATGCTGGTAAATCTATTTTATTTAAAACTGTTATAATCTCATGATGATTATCCATGGCCTGATAAACATTTGCTAAAGTTTGAGCTTCCACGCCTTGAGTACTATCAACAA
>Ga0214921_10007010_pt1 | contig 15170 bp, 11 predicted proteins | sample LL1505_MetaG_FD_177992 | JGI IMG/M metagenome (GOLD analysis project Ga0214921, IMG submission 177992) | Freshwater microbial communities from Lake Lanier, Atlanta, Georgia, United States - LL-1505 | ecosystem: Environmental > Aquatic > Freshwater > Lake | place: USA: Georgia | collected... | reverse complement strand
CGCGGTTTCGAGCACGATCATCGGCACGGTGGGGTCGCGCAGTTCCCAGGCCACCTTGAGGCCGTCGGCGGTGTGGGTGTCGACCAAGCGGCTGTGGCGGTCGCGACAGGTGCGGATGGTGTTGAGGCGATCGGCGTGCGTGCTGCGCCCGCTCTGGAATCCGTAGCGAGCGCTCACCTGCGCGAACAGATCAGTCCCGGCGAGGCTGAAGGCGCCGCCGCTGTCGACCTCGCGCCAGAGTTCGGCCACGCGCGCGCCATCCTGACCGGTGAGGTCGTAGATGAAGCGCTCGAAGTTGCTCGCCTTGGAGATGTCCATCGACGGGCTCGAGGTCTGGCGGGTCTCGGCGGTCTTGCGCGGGCGGTAGACCCCGGTGCGGAAGAACTCGTCGAGCACATCGTTCTCGTTGGTGGCCACTACCAGCTTGTCGATCGGCAGGCCCATCTGGCGAGCGATGTGGCCGGCGCAGACGTTGCCGAAGTTGCCCGAGGGCACGCAGAAGCTGACCGGCTGGTCACTCGCGGTGGTCGCCGCGAAGTAGCCCTTGAAGTAATAGACGACCTGCGCCGAGACCCGCGCCCAGTTGATCGAATTGACGGTGCCGATGCGGTGGCGCGTCTTGAACGGCAGGTCATTGCTCACCGCCTTGACGATGTCCTGGCAGTCGTCGAACACGCCGCGGACCGCGATGTTGACGATGTTCGGATCCTGCAGGCTAAACATCTGCGCAGTCTGGAAGCGACTCATCTTGCCGTGCGGACTGAGCATGAAGACGCGCACGCCGCGCTTGCCGCGCATCGCGTATTCGGCGCTGGAACCCGTGTCGCCGCTGGTCGCGCCCAAAATATTGAGCGACTCGCCGGTCTTGGCCAGCGCGTACTCGAACAGGTTGCCGAGCAGCTGCATCGCCATGTCCTTGAAGGCGAGCGTCGGGCCATTGGAGAGCTCCAGCAGGTGCAGGCCCGGCTCGAGCGTGTAAAGCGGCGTGATCTGGCGGGTGTCGGAGCCACTCACCGAGTTGCAATAAACCGCCGGCGTATAGGTCTTGCGCAGCAGCGCGCGCAGGTCGTCGGCCGGGATGTCGGTGATGAAGCGCGACAGCACGGCAAAGGCCAAATCAGCGTAGTCGAGGCCGCGCATCGCCTCGAGTTCGGTGTGGCTGAACCGCGGATAAGCGGTCGGCATCGCCAAACCGCCGTCGATCATCAAGCCGCCGAGCAGGGTGTCGGTGAACGAGAGTGCCGGCGACTGGCCGCGGGTGGAGACGTAGTGCATGGCTGGACTGAGGGGCTATCGGATGTGCAGGCCGGCATTGTAAGGCAGCGCTTGAGCACTGGCCGGCTTTGCGGGAAACAGCCCGCGATCAGCACTCACCGCGCCTTAGAATGCGGGCTTAGCTTTTGGGCAGACCCCATGACCGCCTCCCGCCTCATCGTCATCCCGGACGACGTCAAGTTCGAGAACCTCAACCTTCGCCGCGACCCCGAGCGCAAGCACATCCGCTACGACGATGCGGTGTTGCTCAAGGTGCTGGAAGCCAACCATCTTGATCTAGACGAGATGACCCGCGACAACGCCATCGGCGGCTTCATCATCACCTGGTACATGGAGCATCGGCAGGCTGGCGGCAAGGACGACGCGGTGGCCGAGCAGATCATCGCTGAGGTGCTGGACGCGCAGCAGCGGAGTCTGCCGGACCTCGACTGAGCGTCGCTGCCAGCCCGTCCGGGCCGCCGCTACGACGGCCTCGTATAGCGCTCAGGTGTTCTGCACCACAATCTTCGGGAACTTGGCTGACATGTCCGCCGCCTTCTCCGCCACCTTGATGGCGACCTTGCGCGCGATCGCCTTGTAGAGAGCACTGATCGGCCCCTGCGGGTCAGCCACGACGGTCGGCGAGCCGCTGTCGGCCTGCTCGCGAATCTTGATGTCGAGCGGCAAACTGCCGAGCAGTTCTGTGCCGTAATCGGCGCACATCTTTTCGCCGCCGCCGCTGCCGAAGATGTGCTCTTGGTGGCCGCAGTTGCTGCAGATGTGGATGCTCATGTTCTCGACGATGCCAAGGATGGGGATGCCCACTTTCTCGAACATCTTCAGACCTTTGCGCGCATCGAGCAGGGCAATGTCCTGGGGCGTGGTGACGATCACCGCGCCGGTCACGGGCACCTTTTGCGACAAGGTAAGCTGGATGTCGCCAGTGCCAGGTGGCAAGTCGACCACCAGATAGTCGAGCTCCTGCCAACGCGTCTGATTCAGCAGTTGTTCCAGTGCGGAGGTGACCATCGGCCCACGCCAAACCATCGGCGTGTCCGGGTCAATCAAGAAACCGACGCTCATCGCCTGCACGCCGTAGTGCCACATCGGCTCGAGCATCTGACCGTCATGGCTCTCGGGCTTGCCCTCGATACCGAGCATGGTCGGCTGGGACGGGCCGTAGATGTCGGCATCCAGCATGCCGACACGAGCGCCCTCGGCGGCCAAAGCGAGGGCAAGATTCACGGCAGTGGTGCTCTTGCCGACTCCACCCTTTCCGCTCGCCACCGCGACGATGTTCTTGACGCCCGGGATTAGCTTGACGCCGCGTTGCACGCCATGCGCCACGATGTCGGTGTGCACCTGCACGTTGACCTTGCCGACGCCCGGCAGCGCGCGCACCGCGCCGATGATCTGCTCGCGGAAGGCGTCATGCTGGCTCTGTGCCGGGTAGCCGAGCACGAGTTCGAGCGAGACCGTGTCGCCGTCGACTTTGACATTGCGGATCGACTTCTGCGAGACGAAGTCCTTGCCGGTGTTGGGGTCGATCAGGGTCTGACAGGCATTAAGAACGTCGACGGATGCGGTCACAAGAACTCCGAACAAGCGTTGAAAGTAAGGGCGGCGATTGTCGCACGCGGCGCAGCGAACACACGCTGCAAAAACCATGCGCCCGGTTTGAGACCCGGTCGTGCTGAGCAGTTCCGGTAACATCCGCTTCTTGCCAAAATCACCGGTTCCAACACCATGCCGCGCCGCCTGCTGGTCACTTCCGCACTGCCTTACGCCAACGGCCAGATCCACATCGGCCATCTGGTGGAGTACCTGCAGACCGACATCTGGGTGCGCTTTCAGCGCATGCGCGGGCACGAGGTCTGGTACGCCGGCGCCGACGACACCCACGGCACGCCGATCATGCTGCGCGCCGAGTCGGAAGGCATCACGCCCAAGCAACTGATTGACCGCGTCTGGCACGAGCACAAGGCCGACTTCGACGGCTTTCTGGTGAGTTTCGACCACTTCGGCAGCACCGACTGCGACGAGAACCGCGAGCTGGCGCAAGGCATCTACCGCAACCTCAAGGCTGCTGGCCTGATCGAACTACGCGCCGTGGAGCAGTTCTACGACCCGGTCAAAGCGATGTTCCTACCGGACCGGTTTGTCAAAGGCGAGTGCCCCAAGTGCGGCGCGGCCGACCAGTACGGCGACAGCTGCGAGAAGTGCGGCGCCACCTACAGCCCGACCGAACTCAAGAATCCATATTCGGCGGTGAGCGGCTCGGTGCCGGTGCGCAAGTCTTCCGAGCACCACTTCTTCAAGTTGTCCGACCCGCGTTGCGAGGCCTTTTTGCGCGAGTGGACACAACACCCCGATCGCCTGCAACCCGAAGCCCGCAACAAGATGCGCGAATGGGTGGGCGAGGAAGGCGGCGAATCCAAGCTGGGCGACTGGGACATCTCGCGCGACGCGCCCTACTTTGGCTTCGAGATCCCTGACGCCCCAGGCAAATACTTCTACGTATGGCTGGATGCGCCGGTCGGCTACTACGCCAGCTTCCTGCAACTTTGCCGCGCCCGCGGCCTCGATTTTGCCGAGTGGACGCGGCCCGATAGCGCCACCGAGCAGTACCACTTCATTGGCAAGGACATCCTCTACTTCCACACCCTGTTCTGGCCGGCGATGCTGCGCTTTGCCGGCTACCGCACGCCGACCAACGTCTTCGCCCACGGCTTTCTGACCGTCGACGGCGAGAAGATGAGCAAGTCACGCGGGACCTTCATCACCGCTGCCAGCTACTTGCAACAGGGCCTCGACCCGGAGTGGCTGCGCTACTACTTCGCCGCCAAACTCAACGCCAGCCTGGAGGATATCGACCTCAAGCTCGAGGACTTCGTCGCCCGCGTCAACAGCGACCTGGTCGGCAAGTACGTCAACATCGCCAGCCGCTGCGCCGGTTTCCTTGCCAAGCGCTTCGACGGGCGCGTTGATGGCGCCGCGCTGGGCCACCCGCTGATTGCGCAACTGCGCGCCGCAGCAGACGAGGTCGCCGCGCTGTACGAGGCGCGCGAGTTCGGCAAGGCGATGCGCCGCGTGATGGAGCTCGCCGATGCGGTGAATGTGTTTGTCGACGCCGAAAAGCCCTGGGAGCTGGCCAAGCTCGACGGCCGCGATGCAGACCTGCACCGCGTCTGCACCGTGGCGCTCGAGTGCTTCCGCATCCTCACGCTGTACCTCAAGCCGGTGCTGCCGGCGGTCGCCGGCAAGGTCGAGGCCTTCTTGGGCATCGCGCCGCTGGTCTGGGCCGATGTGGGTCAAGGCCTAAACGCCGACCACCCAGTCAATGCCTATCAGCACTTGATGCAGCGGGTCGACAGCAAGCGAATCGACGCCCTGGTGGAGGCCAACCGCCAGACTCTGGAGCCGGCCAAGGCCGCACCAGCAAAACCCTCCAAGCCAGCCGGCGCGTCGTCCGGCCCATCCACCCCGAACACCTCTGCTGGAGCCGCCATGAGTGACGCCGCAAGCCACGCCGCAGGACACCCGCACGCCACTGACAACCCCTCTATTGGCATCGACGACTTCGCCAAGGTCGATTTGCGCATCGCGCGCATCGCCAAGGCCGAACACGTTGAGGGCGCCGACAAGCTGCTGCGCCTGCAACTCGATCTCGGCCCGCTGGGGACGCGTCAGGTGTTCGCCGGCATCAAGAGCGCCTACGCGCCCGAGGCGCTGGAGGGCCGGCTCACGGTGATGGTGGCCAACCTCGCCCCGCGCAAGATGAAGTTTGGGTTGTCAGAGGGCATGGTTCTGGCCGCCTCGGACGACACCGGCGGCGTGGCCGGGCTGTTCATCTTGTCGCCGGATAGCGGCGCCCAAGCCGGCATGAAGGTCAAATAGACCGATTCCGGAACGTCGGGCGCGGGGAACGCCCTGAGCCGGTGCTGGTCCGACGTAGTCGAGAATCCGACACCAAGGCCGGACATGGTTTCCGCCGATTTGATCGCTTACCTGCTGCCGCTGGCCGCCAAATTGTCGGGTTACCCCGTAATCGACGCCGCGCAACTGCCGCCCATCCGGTCGCTCCCCGCAGCCGAGATCAGCCGCGAGATCTGTCCCGGCGACGCCAGCGGCTGCAATGGCATGGTCGCCATTTTCGACACCGACCGCTACCAGATCCTCATCCGCGACAATCTGGACCTCGACAATCCGGCCGACAACAGCTTCCTCTTGCACGAACTCGTGCATGTGCTGCAGTTCAAGGCCAAGGGTGACGACATCTTTGCCGACTGCCCGACAACCATGCGCACCGAAACCGAGGCCTACCGCGTGCAGAACACCTACCTCGGATTGGAGGGGCAGTTCTTGCGGGTGGGCGATGCCTTGGCCTTCATGACCTGCGCCGGCAAGCAAGACACGTTCTTTACCCGCGACGTCATGATCGAGCCAGCGTTTAAGAAATAGGCGAGCGCGATCAGCCGGCCATAGCTGCCCAGTCCTGCGGCACCAGATAGCGCTCGTAGAGCTTCGCCTCCGGCGAGCCCGCCTCGGGCGTCCAGTCGTAGCGCCACTTCACGATGGGCGGCATCGACATCAGGATCGACTCGGTGCGTCCGCCCGACTGCAGTCCGAACAAGGTCCCACGGTCGAACACCAGATTGAACTCGACGTAGCGGCCACGCCGATAGGCTTGGAAATCGCGTTCGCGCTCTCCGTAAGCCAGGTCTTTGCGGCGCTCGAGGATGGGCGCGTAGGCGGTCAGAAAATGGTCGCCGACGCTGCGCATCAAGGCGAAGGCCTGATCGAAGCCGATCTCGCCCTGCGCACCGAGGTCGTCGAAAAACACGCCGCCCACGCCGCGCGGCTCGCCACGGTGCTTGAGAAAGAAGTACTCGTCGCACCAGGCTTTGAAACGCGGGTGATAGTCGGCGCCGAAGGGCTCGAGCGCGGCTTGGCACTCGCGATGGAAGTGCGCGGCGTCGTCGTCGAAGCCGTAGTAGGGGGTAAGGTCCATACCGCCGCCGAACCACCAGATCGGCTGGTTTTCGCGGGCTGCGTCTGCGTCCGCCCCTCGACGTGCACCCTCGTACGACTGCGTCGCGGACGGGTTGCCGTCTTGGCTCGCCCCCCGAAAATCAGCCGACGAAGTGCCCTTGGGGTAGGCCACGAAGAAGCGCACGTTCATGTGCACCGTGGGGGCATAGGGGTTGCGCGGATGCAGCACCAGCGACACGCCCATCGCCTCCCACGGGCGGCCGGCCAGCTCGGGCCGATGCGCGCTCGCCGAGGGCGGCAGCTTGGCGCCGAGCACATGCGAGAAGTTGACGCCGCCGCGCTCCAACACATTGCCCTCTTCCACCAAACGGCTGATGCCGCCGCCGCCCTCGGGACGCTGCCAGGAATCGGTGCGGAAGGGCTTGCCGTCGACCGCCTGCATGTGATCGATGATTCGGCTCTGCAGACCGGTGAGGTAGTCGTAGACGTCTTGCGTGTTCATGGTCGACCCAGTGTCAGAAGGAAGATCCCGCATCGGTGGCAACCGACCCGGAGGCGACGCATTGTCGCTCAGACCTTACGTGCCGTCATGTTGACGCAACGCGCAATGACCAATGTCAGTCCGCAGCTGCACACCGTCAAAGACGATGCCGGTGGCGCCGCGATACGCGCGGTCGGCGGCGTCACGCAGGGTCCCGCCGAGCGCTGTCACCGTCATCACCCGCCCACCGCTGGTGCGCAGCACGTCGTCATCACCCAAGGTGGTGCCGGCGTGGAAGACGTGCAGGTCGCCGGTGTCCTCGGGCAGGCCGGTGATGGCGTCGCCCTTGCGCGGTGACTCGGGGTAGCCAGCGGCAGCGAGCACCACGCCGAGCGCGGGACGCGGGTCCCAGTCCGGCTCGACCTGGTCGAGGGTGCCGGCCGCCGCGTGCTGCATCAGTGCGGCGAAATCACCGGCGTAGCGCATCAGGATCGGTTGCGTCTCGGGATCGCCCATCCGGCAGTTGAACTCGAGCACGCCGATCGACCCATCCGGGGCGATCATCAAACCGGCGTAGAGGAATCCGGAAAACGGCGTGCCCTCGGCAACCATGCCGCGCAAGGCCGGGCGGATCACCGTGTCCATCACCCGCTGGTGGATCTCCGGCGTGACCACCGGCGCCGGGGAATAAGCACCCATGCCACCGGTATTGGGGCCCTGGTCGCCATCCTTGAGGCGCTTGTGGTCCTGACTGGTGGCCAGCGCCAGCACCTGCTCACCGTGCGCGACAACAATGAAACTCGCTTCTTCGCCGCGCAAAAAGCCTTCGATCACCACCCGCGCGCCAGCGCTGCCGAGGCTGTTGCCAGCCAACATGGCGTCGATGGCGGCGTGCGCTTCGCCGGCGGTCATCGCCACTACCACGCCCTTGCCGGCGGCGAGGCCATCGGCCTTGACCACGATCGGCGCGCCCTGTGCCTCGACATAGGCATGTGCCGCGACAGCGTCGGTGAAGGTGGCGTAGGCGGCTGTGGGGATGCCGTGCCGCATCATGAATGCCTTGGCGAAGTCCTTGGACGACTCGAGTTGCGCGGCGGCTGCGGTTGGCCCGACGATGGCGAGTCCCGCCGCGCGAAACGCATCGACCACACCCTCCGCCAGCGGATTTTCCGGACCGACTACGGTGAGGTCGACCCCCTCGTGCTGCGCCAGCGCCAGCCACTCGGCCACACGGGCGCCCGGCACGTTGCGACAACCGGACTCACGGGCCGTACCACCATTGCCCGGGCTCACCAGCACCGCTTGCACCTGCGGCGACCGCGCCAGCTTCCAGGCGAAGGCGTGCTCGCGGGCGCCGCTGCCGATCACCAGTACCTTCATGACTGCACGCTCCAGGCTCAGTGGCGGAAGTGGCGGAAGCCGGTGAACACCATGGCCAGGCCGTGTTCGTCGGCGGCAGCAATCACCTCAGCGTCGCGCTGCGAACCGCCAGGCTGGATCACCGCTGTGGCACCGGCCTCAGCCAGCACGTCGAGGCCATCACGGAAGGGGAAGAAGGCGTCCGAAGCGACCACCGTCCCGGCGATCTGCAAGCCAGCGTTCTCCGCCTTGATGCGGGCGATGCGGGTCGAGTCGATCCGGCTCATCTGGCCGGCGCCGACGCCCACGGTCTGGCCGTCCTTGCAATACACGATGGCGTTGGATTTGACGAAGCGCGCGACCGTCCAGGCGAAGCGCAAATCGGCCACCTCGGCAGCCGTCGGCTGGCGCTGAGTCACCACCCGCAGGTCAGCGTCCGCCGCGGTGTGCGCATCGCGCGTCTGCACCAGCAGACCGCCGCCGACGCGCTTCAAGTCCCATACCCCGTCCGGGTCGCCGAGGCCGCACTGCAGCACCCGCACGTTGGCCTTGGCAGCGAGCAGAGCCAACGCATCCGGCGTGTAGGCCGGCGCGATCAGCACCTCCATGAACTGCTTGCTCACGCCCTCGGCGGTGGCGGCGTCAACCTCGCGGTTGAAGGCGATGATGCCGCCGAAGGCTGATGTCGGGTCGGTGGCAAAGGCCCGCGCGTAGGCCTCGGCGGGTGTATTGCCCAAGGCCACACCACAAGGATTGGCGTGCTTGACGATGACGCAGGCGCCCGTCGCAAAAGCCTTGACGCATTCCCACGCGGCATCGGCGTCGGCGATGTTGTTGTAGCTCAGCGCTTTGCCCTGCAGCTGCGTGGCGCCGGCGATGCCGCCCTCCGACGCCTGGGCGTCGCGGTAGAAGGCCGCAGCTTGGTGCGGATTCTCGCCATAGCGCAGCGTCTGCAAACGGTCGAAACCGAGCTGCAGACGCTCGGGGAATGTGTCCGAAAGGCCGGCTCCGTCAGCACCCGGCGCGCGCGCCGACAGCCAGTTGGCGACCATGCCGTCATAGCGGGCGGTGTGGGTGAACGCTTTGACGGCGAGGCGGTAGCGGGTCGCGGTGCTTAAAGCGCCACTGCGCAGCTCGTCGAGCACCGCAGCGTAATCATCTGGATCGGTGACGATGCCCACGCCACCGGCTTCGCCACCGTGGTTCTTGGCCGCCGCACGCACCATCGCCGGACCACCGATGTCGATGTTCTCGATGGCGTCATCCATGCTGCAACCCGGCTGGGCCACGGTCTGCGCGAAGGGGTACAGGTTGACGGCGACGATGTCGATCGCCGGGATGCCGTGCTGCGCCAGAGTCGCCATGTGCTCTGGCAGGTCGCGGCGCGCGAGGATGCCGCCGTGCACGCGCGGGTGCAGCGTCTTGACGCGGCCGTCGAGCATCTCCGGCGACCCGGTGTGCTCGGCGACGTCAGTCACCGCCAGACCGGCGTCACGCAGAGCCGCTGCGGTACCGCCAGTAGACAGCAGGGAGAATCCGAGATCGGCCAAAGCGCGCGCGAAATCGACCACGCCGCGCTTGTCCGACACGCTCAGCAGAGCCCAGCGGGTCATTGATCGAGTCCGTGCTGGACCAGTTTCTTGTGCAGGGTGTTGCGACTGATGCCTAGAACTTGCGCCGCGTGCGTCTGATTGCCGCGGGCGTGGCGCATCACCACCTCCAGCATCGGCTTTTCAACGCAATCGAGAACCATCTGGTAGACCTCTTGCGGCGGCTCACCGTCAAGCTGCGCAAAGTAATCCTCGAGCGCGCGGCGCACGCAGTTGGAGATCTCACCGCCGCTCATGCTGCCAGCTCCGTCGCCACGGTCTCATCCGCTTCGAGCTCGTCGTAGACCAGCCGCTCGCCGGTGTGGCCGAGGCTGGCAAAGAACTGGTCGATGGCGGCGCGCTGTTCGGCGACCGTCTCGAGCTGGTTCATGGCGTGCCGGAAACTCGCCGACCCGACCAAGCCCTTGGTGTACCAGCTGATGTGCTTGCGCGCGACGCGCAGGCCGCGCTCGATGCCGTAGAAGCCGTAAAGGTCCTCGATGTGCGCGACCATCACCCGGTGGATCTCGTCGACGCGCGGCGGCGGCAAGATCTCGCCGGTCTTCAGAAAGTGCTCGATCTCGCGAAAGATCCACGGCCGGCCCTGCGCCGCACGACCGATCATCACGCCATCGGCGCCGGTGTGATCGAGCACGAACTTGGCCTTCTGCGGCGAGGTGATATCTCCATTGGCGATCACCGGGATGCTGCGCTGGCTCTTCACCAGCTTGATCGTGTCGTACTCGGCGTCGCCCATGTACTGATCGGCGCGCGTGCGGCCGTGAATGGCGATGAGCTGGATACCCGACTCCTCGGCGATGCGGGCAACCATCGGCGCGTTCTTGTTCTCGCGGTTCCAGCCGGTGCGGAACTTGAGCGTAACCGGCACCTCGGGCACAGCATTAACCACCGCCGCAAGGATGCGGCCGACCAGAGGCTCGTCCTGCATCAGCGCGCTGCCGGCCATCACATTGCAGACCTTCTTGGCCGGGCAACCCATGTTGATGTCGATGATCTGCGCGCCTTGGTCCGCATTGAAGCGGGCGGCCTCGGCGAGCATGGCCGGGTCGGCGCCGGCGATTTGCACCGAGATCGGGTCGACCTCGCCGGTGTGGTCGGCACGTCGACGCGTCTTCTCCGAGCCGTAGAGCAGCGAATTGGACGTCACCATCTCGCTCACCGCCACGCCTGCGCCCAAGGTCTTGCAGAGCTGACGGAATGGCCGGTCGGTCACCCCCGCCATCGGGGCGACAAACAGATTGTTGCGGAGGACGTGGCGGCCGATTTGCACAGATGTGGTGGGCTGCGGAAAGCTGGCAAGTCTAGCGCCAAGCCCCTGTTGCGTGAAGTGTCATGTTCGCATCAAACATGCAGCCCGAACACACTGCGCGCCAACAGACGCTGGCGCGCACCGGGCAGCAGGTCGAGCGCGGCAAGCCCCAACCCGCGCAGGGTGCGCAGAGGTCCCGCATTCAAACCGGCGACGCGGATCAAGCCATCGGTGTAGGCCACACCGCCGAGGCGATCGCTGCGGCGCAAGCGGTCGAAGTGCGCCAGCATCGCCGCACCACCGCGCTGCTCAGCGGGCGTGTCGCACAACACAGCAGCCAGGTCGACGGCGTCGCGCAAGCCCAAATTGAGGCCCTGCCCCGCAATCGGGTGCAGCGTCTGCGCAGCATTGCCGACCACCGCCAGACGCGGGGCGGTTCGCGGCTCGGCCACTGCCAACGTTAAGCTGCGAGTGGCCCGCGAGTCGATGTGCAACACCGCGCCCAAGCGTGGACCAAGCCCACGCTCGATAGCAGCGGCCAATTCGGCATCGGACGCTACTGCCAGTTGCTGAGCGCGCTCCGGACGCACACTCCAGATCAAGGTGTGGCGCAAACCGGCTGGCGTGGCTCGCGGCAAGATGGCCAACGGCCCCTCCGGGGTAAAGCGCTCCCACGCCCAGCCGGCCGTCGCCGCCGCGAAGTGCAGGTCGACCAACAGTGCGACGGCGTCATACGGTTTGGCATACCGCCGAATGCCCGGCCACTGGCCCTGGCCATCGGCCACCACCACCAAGCGCGCCTCTAAAGACTGCTCGCCGTCGGCGGTCTGCAGGTGTAAACGCGCGAACTGTCCGTTGCCGGCCGGCGGCTCCATCGCGCTCACTCGCACCCCCGTGTGCAGTGCCGCGCCAGCCGCGCGGCGTAGAGCCGGCGCAATGTCGCTGTAACGCACGGTGTAGCCCAGTGCCGGCAGTCCGGCGTCGGCTGCCTCCAGCACGGTGCTGCCCGGCCGACCTGCTTCGGACACATGCACGTGATGCATCGGCGTCGCCTCGAGCGCCGACCAATCGACGCCCAAGCTCGCCAGCGTTTGCCGACTCGACCAGGCGATGGCCAGCGCGCGCGCGTCCGGTTCGACAGCGGTGCCGGCTTCCAGCAGGGCCACCGAGACGCCGCCGCGCACCAACAGGGCAGCGCACGCGCAGCCGACCGGCCCGCCCCCGACGATTGCGACGTCGACCGGTGATCGCATCAGCGGTCGCGCATCAGAGCCTCGATGTCGGCGAGCGACTTCGGTGCGTCCTGCGTCAGATTGTCGTGACCATCAGCCGTCACCAGCGCGTCGTCTTCGATACGAATACCGATGTTGTGGAAGCGCGCATCGATGTCATCGGCCGGCCGGATGTAACAGCCCGGCTCGATGGTCAGCACCATCCCTGGCACCAGCGGTCGCCAGTCGCCGCCCACCTTGTAATCGCCGGCGTCGTGCACGTCGAGGCCGAGCCAGTGGCCGGTGCGGTGCATGTAAAAGCGGCTGTAGGCCTTGCTCTCCAGCACGCCGTCGAGTGAGCCCTGCAGCAGGCCAAGGTCGATGAAGCCCTGCGCCAACACCTTCACCGCGGCGTCGTGTGGCTCGTTCCAGTGGCGGCCGGGTGCGGTGGCGGCAAAGGCCGCCGCCTGCGCCGCCAGCACCAGCTCGTAGCAGTCGCGCTGCGGCCCGGAGAAGCGGCCGTTGACCGGAAAAGTGCGGGTAATGTCACTCGCGTAGCCGTCGACCTCACAACCGGCGTCGATCAGCAGCAAATCGCCGTCGGCGCAGACCGCGCTGTCGGCTCGGTAGTGCAGGACACAGGCATTGGCGCCGGTGGCGACGATGCTGCCGTAGGCCGGACTCTGCGCCCCGCCCATGCGGAACTCGTGGAGCAACTCGGCCTCGACCTGGAACTCGCGCACACCCGGACGGGTAAACCGCATGGCACGGGCATGGGCGCGGCAAGAGATGGCCGCGGCACGGCGCATGGTCGCCAGTTCGCTGGCGTCCTTGATCAAGCGCATCTCGTCGAGCAGCACACGGACGTCGCGCACGGCCTCGGGCGCTGTCACGCCGGTGCGCACCAGTCCGCGAACGGCGTTGAGCCAGCCGTTGAGCCGCGCATCCCAGGCCGCGTCGTGCCCGAGCGAGTACCAGACCGCATCGCGGTCAGCCATCAACTTGGGCAGAACTTCGTCAAGGGCGTCGAGGGTGTGGGCCGCGTCCAGCGCAAACGTGTCACGGGCCGCATCGGGGCCGTAGCGGTAGCCGTCCCAGATTTCGCGCGTCTCGTCTTTGGGCAAGCAGAACAGGATGCTTTGCGGCTGTTCGCCGGCAACCAGCACCAACACGGCATCGGGCTCGGTAAAACCGGTGAGGTAATAGAAATAGCTGTCGAAGCGAAATGGGAAGTGCGCGTCGCGGTTGCGCAGGACCTCGCTGCCGGTGGGAATGACCGCCACGCCCGAGCCCATGCGCCGCAACAACTCGGCGCGGCGTGCAGCCCAGGGTGTGGCATCAAAAGCCGGGATGTCGATCTGCGGAATCTGCGCAGTGGCAGGCACGTGTTCGAGTCTCATGCCGATTACTGTAGCAGGCGGGCGCACGCGGGGCAGCCTGCGTGCACCAGAGTCCTGCCGATCAGTCGCAGTGGTTTTGGACTGTGGATGCGATAGTCTCACGGCTCATCTGCACTCGGTTTGGATCCTCGCTATGACACACAGCCGCAACCGCCTGCCGCCAGCTGCCGCCGGGTTCGCCATCGCCGTACTGATCCTTGGCGCAGCCGGTACGACCTACGCCGACGACTGGGCTTTGCACGGCCACGACCTGGGCGGTCAGCGCTTCTCGCCGCTCACCGAGATCAACCGCGACACCGTGTCACGCCTGCAACCGGCTTGGACCGTCAATACCGGCGTCAAGGCGACGTTCCAATCGACGCCCATCGTGGTCAATGGCGTGATGTACGTCTCGCTACCGGGCTCGCATGTGCTGGCACTTGACGCCCGCACCGGCGCCGAACGGTGGCGCTACACCCACACCCTGCGTTGGACTCGACTGTGCTGCGGACCCGCCAATCGCGGGGTTGCAGTGGACGGCGGCAAGGTCTACGTCGGCAGCGTCGATGGCCGCCTGATCGCGCTTGACGCCGCCAATGGCAAACCGGTGTGGGACGTCTCGGTCGCCACCTACCAAGGGCAGCGCGAAGAGACCAAGCAGCTGGCCGAAAACGACCCGCTGGCCAAAGTCGGCGACGTCGGCGGCACCGGTGTCGGCATCGCCATGGCGCCGATGGTCTATCAGGGCAAGGTGCTGGTCGGCATCAATGGTGTTGGCTACGGCCTGCACCCGGACGCGGGCCTGTCGGTGGTGGGTGTGAGCGGCAACTATGGACAATCCGGCTTCATCGCCGCCTTCGACGCCGAGAAGGGCGGCAAGCTCTGGCAGTTCGACATCACCCAGGTCGGCTGGGAAGGCGGTTTCAAAGGACTCACCGATTACGGGGTGAACCTCAACCGCGACATCGCCGGTGAAAAAACGGCAGCGGCGCGATTCGCTGACAGCTGGAAGTACGGTGGCGGCTCGATCTGGGCCACCCCCACCATCGACCCGCAACGCGGCTGGCTCGCCTTCGGCAGCGGCAACCCCTCACCGCAGATGGCCGACGCGTCGCGGCCCGGCGACAACCTCTACACCTCGTCCCTGATCGTTCTCGACCTCGAAACTGGCAAGCGCGTTTGGCACTACCAGCAAGTGCCGCACGACCGCTGGGGCTACGACGTCGCCAGCCCAGCGGTGATGTTCGATCTCAAGACAGGGAGCAAGACCATTCCCGCCATCGCCCACGCCAGCAAGATGGGCTGGGTGTTCGTGCACGAGCGCGAGACCGGCAAGTTGATCACGCGCTCGGAACCGTTCGTACCGCAGTCCAACCTATTCTCGCCGCCAGCGCCCGGCGACGGCGTGCTGGTGGCACCGGGCATCGCGGGTGGCGCCAACTGGTCACCGACCGCGATCGATGGCGCGCAGCAACTGATGTTCGTCGCGGCGCTGAACTTGCCGACGCGCTACATCGCCAACTCGGTGAAGCAAGCCGACGGCTCGATGCTGAGCTATGCCTCGACCCAGGAGGGCAAGGAACGCTCGGGCACGCTGAGTGCCGTCGACCTTGGCTCAGGCAAGATCCGCTGGCA
>Ga0214921_10007009_pt1 | contig 15171 bp, 14 predicted proteins | sample LL1505_MetaG_FD_177992 | JGI IMG/M metagenome (GOLD analysis project Ga0214921, IMG submission 177992) | Freshwater microbial communities from Lake Lanier, Atlanta, Georgia, United States - LL-1505 | ecosystem: Environmental > Aquatic > Freshwater > Lake | place: USA: Georgia | collected... | reverse complement strand
GATGGCGTTGGTCTCGTTGGTGTCGCCCAGCGGCGTCGACGTACCATGCGCATTCAAATAGTTGATTTGGTCGGGATTCACCCCGGCGTTTTGCATGGCGGTCACCATGGCACGGCGCGGCCCATCCATGTTGGGTGCTGTCATGTGTCCCGCATCGGCACTCATGCCAAAGCCGGCCAACTCAGCGTAGATGCGCGCGCCGCGTGCCTTGGCATGTTCGTATTCTTCGAGCACCATCACGCCGCCGCCCTCGCCCAAGACAAAGCCGTCGCGGTCTTTGTCCCAGGGACGTGATGCCGTCGCGGGATCGTCGTTGCGGGTACTCAGCGCCCGCATCGCCGCAAACCCGCCAACGCCCAGTGGGGACACTGTGGCCTCGGATCCGCCGGCGATCACCACATCGGCGTCGCCATACTCGATCATGCGACCGGCCTGTCCAATGCAGTGCAGTCCTGTGGTGCACGCCGTGGCAATCGCGAGATTCGGGCCCTTGAATCCAAAACGCATGGACACATGACCCGCGGTCATGTTGATGATGGACGCCGGAACAAAAAATGGAGAAATACGCCGAGGTCCCCGCGCCGAGTATTCGACATGGGTGTTTTCAATCATGGGCAGGCCGCCAATGCCCGACCCAATAACGCACGCTATGCGAACGGCTTGGTCATCGCTCAGTGCGTCACCCGTAGGTAGGCCTGAATCTTCGATCGCCTGGACGGCGGCGGCAATGCCGAAATGGATAAAAGTATCCATCGCCCGTGCGTCTTTGGCGCTGATGTAGCGCTCAAGATCGAAGTCGCGAACCTCGCCCGCGATTTTGCAGGCGAAAGCGGACGCATCAAATTTGGTAATCAGGCCAATGCCCGATTTCCCTGCAAGCAAGTTGGACCACGCCTGGTCTACCGTATTTCCTACGGGACTGACGCAACCCAACCCAGTAACTACCACGCGACGACGGGACATATTCACCTGTATTGAACTTTGCTGCAATAAAACGCTGCAGGACTTGCAGTCGTTAACCAAGCCCCGGTTTCGTGGCTTTTCGTCCAGCAACCAGGGGCCCGTACGCCTACCTGTCCCGCAGGCGCCGCCTCAGCGGCGCCAACGCGTCAGGCCTTTTTGTGGGTCGTGGCGTAGTCCACGGCATTTTGCACCGTGGTGATTTTTTCTGCGTCTTCGTCGGGAATTTCGATGCCGAATTCGTCTTCAAGCGCCATTACCAGTTCAACGGTGTCGAGGGAGTCGGCACCCAGATCGGCGACAAAGGCCTTTTCGTTGGTGACTTGAGACTCTTCAACGCCGAGTTGTTCGGCAATGATTTTTTTGACACGTACTTCGATATCGCTCATGGATTCCCTCTGAGGGTTGTAAAACAGTCCGTAATTTTACCAGCGCAAAGTTGCAGACTCAGCACCAGCGGTCGAACGGACACATCGACCAAAACAAGACGCGTACTTTACATGTACATGCCGCCATTCACGTGCAACTCTTGGCCCGTAACGTAGCTCGCATCGGGCGAGGCGAGATAAACCACGGCGTGGGCAATGTCCGAAGGTTTGCCCAGATGGCCCAACGGGATCTGGCTTTGAAGTGCAATTTGCTGCTCTTGGGCCAGCCCGGCGGTCATGTCGGTCTCGATGAAGCCCGGCGCAACACAATTCACCGTAATCTTGCGGGATCCCAACTCGCGCGCCAACGCGCGGGTCATGCCGGCCACCCCGGCTTTGGCGGCGGCGTAATTGGCCTGCCCCGGATTTCCCGAAGCGCCCACCACCGACGTGATATTGATAATGCGGCCGTAGCGCTGTTTCATCATGGGGCGCATTACTGCCCTGCTCATGCGAAACACACCCTTTAGATTGGCATCCATCACAGCATCCCAATCGTCGTCTTTCATGCGCATAGCCAGGTTGTCGCGGGTAATGCCGGCGTTATTGACCAGCACCTGAATTCCACCCCACTCTTTGACCACCGCATCCACCAAGGCATCAGCGGCCACACCATCGGTCACATTCAGGACCCGCCCGGCGCAGCCCGGGAACGCAGCCAGCGCCTGTCCAATGGCAACAGCGCCTGACTCCGAAGTCGCCGTTCCCACCACACGCATGCCCTTGCGCGCCAATTCCAAAGCGATGGCCGCCCCAATTCCGCGGGATGCACCGGTGACCAAGGCCACCTGGCCTTCAAACGTGGGCTGGGTCATGCCAACACTCCTTGAACCTCGATCAGCGAGGCCGGATCAAAAACCGCGGCGCCGACCAATTCCGCGTCAATGCGCTTGACCAGACCCGCGAGGACCTTGCCCGGCCCACACTCCACCAAGTGGCCGATGCCCATGGCCTTTAGCGCATGGACGGTCTCTACCCAACGCACCGGGCCGAAGGCTTGGCGGTAAAGCGCATCCCGAATTCGAACAGCATCGTGCTCAACAGTGACATCGATGTTGTTGACGAGGGCGATTTTGGGCGCCGAAAACTCAATCTCGGCCAGCCGTTGTTGCAGTTTTTGAGCGGCGGGCAGCATCAAAGAGGAGTGGAACGGCGCAGAGACCGGCAATAGCAAAGCGCGCTTGGCGCCGTTGGCCTTGAGTACATCACAAGCGCGATCGACCGCCGCTTTGCTTCCAGAAATGACGGTTTGGGTCGGATCGTTGAAATTGGCAGCCTCCACCACTTGCGCCGAGTTGGCCCCGAATTCCTGGCTGACTTCAGCGCACAGCGCCGCCACCCGCGACGCCTCCATCCCCAAAATCGCAGCCATTGCACCAACCCCCACGGGAACGGCATCTTGCATGGCTTGGGCACGAAGTCGCACCAGAGGAGCGGCCTGGGCCAGAGACAGCGCACCGGCGGCCACCAGCGCAGCGTATTCACCCAGAGAATGCCCCGCAACTGCTTGTGGAACCGCGCCGACTTCGGACATCCAGACCCGAAACGCCGCCACACCGGCGACCAGCATCACGGGTTGCGTGTTGGTGGTCAGGGCCAAAGCTTCTTTGGGCCCGTCGTGAATAAGCGTGGCAAGGTCTTCGCCGAGTGCCTCGGAGGCCTCCTGCACGGTGTCACGCACAACAGCATGCGCTCCCCAAGCGTCCAGCATGCCGACAGATTGCGAACCCTGTCCGGGAAAAATAAAGGCAAAAGGTTTCATAAGGTTGTTATGCAATAAGGCAAGGACCTTGGCTCGAAGTGTGAGAGAGCGGGCTAATACTCCACCAGCACGGCGCCCCAGGTGAATCCACCTCCCACGCCCTCCAGCAGCAGGGTCTGGCCGGGCAAGATTTGACCACTGCGCACGCCGTGGTCCAGCGCCAGCGGAATCGATGCGGCTGACGTATTGCCATGCTCACCGACCGTCACGATCACTTTCTCCAAGGGTAATTTGAGCTTTTTAGCGGTACTTTGCATGATGCGTATATTGGCCTGGTGGGGCACCAGCCAATCAATGTCCGCTTCGGTCTTTCCGGCCTTTTCAAGCACTGCCCGCGCCGCGCTTTCAAGGACGCCCACCGCCAACTTAAAGACGGACTGTCCCGCCATTTGCAACAAAGGTACGCCCGACACCGCCCCGCCACTGACATGGCCCGGCACGCATAACAAGTCGACGTGGGTTCCATCGGCATGGAGATCACTCGCCAAGATACCGGGGCGTTCGGATGCCTCCAGGACGACTGCGCCGGCACCATCACCAAACAACACGCAGGTGCTTCGGTCGTTAAAGTCCAGAATTCGCGAGAAAATTTCAGCGCCCACCACCAGCGCACACCGTGCGCCGCCCGCCTTAATGAGTGCATCGGCCACCGTAAACGCATATACAAAGCCGCTGCAAACCGCTTGAACGTCAAACGCCGCGCCACCCAACGCGCCCAATTTGCCCTGCAATATGCAAGCCGTGGAGGGAAACACCATGTCCGGAGTGGACGTGGCCACAATGATGAGGTCCACGTCTTGAGGGACCCGACCCGCGGCTTCCAACGCTTTTTTTGCCGCCTCAAGGCCCAGGTCGCTGCTAAATACGCCCTCGCCAGCAAAGTGCCGGGCGTGGATGCCGCTGCGCTCAACAATCCATTCGTCAGAAGTCTCAATGCCCTTGGCACCGAGCTGCGCCACCAGATCGTTGTTCGTGAGTTTATGGGGAGGAAGGTAGCTTCCGGTACCGGTGATGCGTGAAAATCTGCTCATGGGACGGCCGCAACGGCGCTTTCAATGTCGGAGTTCAATCCCGCCAACAGCGGGGCCGCGTGGATGAGCCGGGACTGGACCCGCTCAAGCAGCTTGTTTTCGACGGCATCATACGCCCGCAACAATGCGTTTTCAAAGGCTCCGGTATCGGCTGAGCCATGGCTTTTGAACACCACGCCCCGCAAACCCAGCAGCGCCGCCCCATTGTGGCGACCGGGGTCAATTCGACTTTTCAGTGCGGAAAGCACCGAATACGCGATCACCGCCGAGATTTTGGTAAAAATATTCTTTGAAAATTCGGCTTTCAAAAAACCGCCAATCATGCTGGCCAAGCCTTCTCCGGTCTTGAGCGCCACGTTGCCCACAAAGCCATCGCAAACGACGAGATCGACCGTTCCTTTGAAAATATCATTGCCCTCGACGTTTCCGAAAAAGTGCAAGTCACCCGCCACCGCGGCAGCGCGCATCAAGTCGCCGGCCTCTTTGATGGTCTCATTGCCCTTGATAATCTCGGAACCGATATTCAGCAATCCCACCGAAGGGTTGGGCTTGTTCTGCGTCACCGATACCAATGCCGAGCCCATGACGGCGAACTGGAGAAGTTGTACGGCAGTGCAGTCAACATTGGCCCCAAGGTCCAACACCGTGGTGGCGCCACCCAGCGCGTTGGGGATCTGACCGGACAAGGCCGGGCGCTCGATTCCGTCCAAAGTCTTGAGCAGGTAACGTGATATGGCCATCAAAGCGCCCGTATTTCCGGCCGAAACTGCCGCTTGCGCCCGCCCGTCTTTGACCTGCTGTACCGCAACCCGCATCGACGAGTCTTTTTTCTTGCGCAAGGCCACCTCGAGCGGGTCATCCATCGTGACGACTTCGCTGACCTCAATGACCGTGGCGCGCGGATGCGAAAAATTGCACATCGCATCGGGTAAACCCACCAACAGGAGAAAAGCCTGAGGGCGCGCCTCCAGGAACTTGCGGCATGCGGGCAAGATCACCGCGGGCCCGTGGTCACCGCCCATGCAATCAACGGCAATCGTGATCATGATTGCAGGGCTTTACGGGCAAAAGGAAAAAACACGCGCTCAAAAAAGACAAAAGCCCGACGCCACACAGCATGCAGCTTCGGGCTTGTCGCCTGATTGGAAATTAAGCTTCAGACTTTGTTTTCAACACTTTGCGGCCACGATAAAAACCGGTGGGGCTGATGTGATGGCGCAGGTGAATTTCGCCAGTAGTCGGCTCCACGGCCATTCCCGGCACCACCAAGGCGTTGTGCGAGCGGTGCATTCCGCGCTTGGAAGGAGATTTTTTGTTTTGTTGAACTGCCATGATCGGCTCCTGGTCAAGGGTGCTGCGCAATCCGCAGCACGGTGGGGTGGGTAAAAACGCACTGCCAGATTGAACCTAAGCCGCGCGGTAAGCCCATGATTATAGCCCAAGGTCACCCGCGAATGAAGACCCGCGTATTGGCGGGTGGAGCTATCCCTTGGGCACTCTCAAGCCCGCAAGCGCGGCAAATGGGTTGGGTTTGTCTTCGGGTTCCTGGTAATCGGCGTCCGCCACCTGAAGTTTCACCGGACTCGGGCAAATCGCGTGCTTGGGAGCAGCGGGCAGGTCCATCAGAAGTTCATCTTCCACCAGCGCCAGCAGATCAAAATCGGTGCTCAGCGCCAAGACGTCCTCCTCAGAATCTTCGTCTTCGAGCTGCGCTTGCGCTTCCGATTCGACGAACCGAAACTCCCGATCAAACGCCACGGTCACTTCGACCGGGCCCAGGCACCGTTGGCACACCAGCGTGAGCCGCGTGCTTGCAGACAAGCGTACCCAGGGCGCCAGGGCACCCGAGGCTGTGCCCTGCATTTCCCCTAGGGCATGAAATTTCACTTCGCCCAATGCCGCCCCAGGCTGCTGAAATTCATGCAATCGGTCAAGCTCAGCCAGCAAAACACGGCCCTCCAGGCTGCCCTGAGACTTGGCGAAATTCAAAATGGCGAGTTTGCGCGGGTTAACTACTGGTTTCATTGCGGCAGTGTAAGAGAATCACACCATGAATTTGCCTCCTTATCGCCCCCTCGTTTTGGGTTCGACCTCGGTTTACCGCCGCCAGTTGCTGGAACGGCTCGGCCTGCCCTTTACGGTACAAGCCCCCAACGTCGACGAAACACCGCAGGCCGGCGAATCGCCGGCCGCACTGGCCTCCCGGCTGGCACTGGCCAAAGCCCGTGCGGTGGCTGCCAGAGTGCCTGGGAGCGTCGTCATTGGCTGTGACCAAGTCGCTGACCTTCTGGGTGCGAGCCTTGGCAAGCCAGGCGACTACGCGCGCGCAACAGAGCAGCTGCGACGGATGCGTGGTCAGACGGTAATTTTTCAGACGGCGATGGCGGTCGTCTGCGAAGAATCTAATTTTTGCAGCGAGACATTGGTGCCGGTGCGTGTGCAATACCGAGATTTTTCGGACCAGGAAATAGATTTCTACCTGAGGACTGAGCAGCCTTACGACTGCGCTGGCAGCTGCAAGAGCGAGGGTCTGGGTATCGCACTCCTGAGCGCCATCGAAAACGATGACCCGACGTCGCTGGTCGGTTTGCCGCTGATACGCCTGTGCGCCATGTTGCGCGCGGCGGGCCTGCCGTTGCTGGGCGCCGCATGAGTGCGGGTGTCGGCCGACTTTTTCTGGTTCCTGCGCCGCTGGACTTTGGCTGTGCGGTGCAGAGCCCGCTGCAGGAATCCATGCCAGAACAGACCTTGCACATCGCGGCCTCGTTACAGCATTGGGTCTGCGAAAACGCCAAATCCACCCGGGCCTACCTCAAGCGCGTGGGCGAGAGGACTCCACTGACGGCACCGATTCAATCGCAGTCGATCGTCGAATTACCACGCGAAGTCCATAAAAAAGGGGACCACCAGGCAGGTTTTGACGCGCGTCCGTTGCTCAACCCCGCACTGCAAGGCCACGACATGGGATTGGTCAGCGAGGCGGGGATGCCGGCAGTGGCAGATCCGGGAGCGTCGGTGGTCCGGGCGGCCCACCTGCTCGGGATCACCGTGCTGCCTTTGGTCGGACCGGTGTCCCTGCTGCTGGCGCTGGCGTCCAGCGGCCTGAACGGCCAAAGCTTCGCGTTCGTCGGCTATGTGCCCAGTGCCGCGGCGGAAAGGGCGCAGCGAATCAAAGCGCTGGAGAACCTGGCCCTGAAAACGCAGCAGACCCAGCTTTTTATTGAAACGCCCTACCGCAACCAAGCCCTGCTCGCCACCCTGCTCCAGACCCTCCAGCCCACCACCCGCCTTGCAACCTCCAGCGGGCTCACGTTGCCCGACGCCAGCAACCACAGCGGCGACATAAAAACCTGGAAAGCGCGGGGGTGGACGCTCGACAACGCCACGCCCACCGTGTTTTCCATCGGCCCCTAGCGCAGCGCTGGCGCGGTGCGCAGGGCCTGGGCCATGGACTCGCCCATCGATGCACCGAAACGTTTGACCAATCGCTCGGCCACGTTTTCACGCCGGGTGTAGTCGATGATCTCGGGCGCTTTGACAATTTCGCGGGCAACGAAATCCAAATTGCCCAGTTGGTCCGCCAGTCCCATTTGGACGGCCTGGTCGCCGGTCCAGAAAAGGCCACTGAAGGTCTCGGGTGTCTCCTTCAATCGGTCACCGCGTCCGGCCTTGACCGCGGCAATAAACTGCTGGTGAATTTGGTTGAGCATGGCCTGGGCAAATTCCCGCTGTTTTTCCGTCTGAGGACTGAAGGGGTCCAAAAAGCCTTTGTTTTGCCCAGCCGTCATCAGGCGCCGTTCCACCCCGAGCTTGTCCATCAGGCCGGTAAAGCCAAAACCGTCCATCAAGACGCCAATACTGCCCACCACACTGGCCTTGTCGACAAAGATCTGGTCGGCCGCCACCGCAATGTAGTACGCCGCCGAGGCGCAGGTTTCTTCCACCACCACGTAGACGGGTTTCTTGTGCAAAGCCTTCAGGCGACGAATTTCGTCGTTAATGATCCCGGCCTGTACCGGGCTCCCGCCCGGGGAGTTCACCAGCAAGACCACGGCTTGGGCACCCTCGTCCTCAAAGGCGCTGCGCATTGAGGCGACGACCACCTCTGCATTGGCCTCGCCACCCGAGGCAATCTCGCCTTTGATCTCCACTACCGCCGTGTGTGGGCGACTGATGTCGGCGTTGTGAACCGTCCCCCGATCCACGCCCAGCCACGCCAGTGCCACCAAGAAAACCAGCCAGGCCGTGCGCAAACCGTATTTCCAGCGCCTGGCGATACGTTGCTCGGTCAAGTTGGCGTCCATCCATTTTTCGATGGCCGAGCGCTCCCAGTTTGACGGCGGGCTGCCGGCATCCGCTTTCGGGCGCTCAGGCGTTGCGGCGGCGGAGGGTTCTAGCGATGGCTCGTGGTCATTCATATTAGAAAGCGGTAGGCTGAAGTTGAGGGCCAGTATGCCAGTGGACGAAACCGTCTTTTTCAGTAAGGGCGATTTTGACCAGGCCACGTCGACACGGCCCCGACATACAGCGTCCCGTCTCCGGCTGGTACAGGGCCCCGTGGGTGGCACAAATCAGCCAACGCCCGCTGGTATCAAAAAACCGGTTGGGTTGAAAGTCCATCTCCATGGCCACATGGGCGCAGCGGTTGAGGTAGGCGTGCACCTGGCCGTCAAACCGAATTGCGAAAGCCCAGCAGCTCAGGCCCTGGTAGTTCACGTCAAAAGACACCGCCAACCCGCTGTCTACCAGTTCAGCCGATGGGCACAGGACGATACGGTCAAATTCGGTCGACACAATCCAGGCTCAAGCGTGGTCCAGCATCCACTGGTGCAATTGATGGGCAGAGTCCGCAACAAACAGAGGCTCTAAAGCCGCCAAGGCGCTCGTGTCATGGGCTCCATAACTGACGCCCACGGCGGCGCATCCCGCGTTGATCGCCATCTGCAAATCATGGGTGGTGTCGCCCACCATCAGGGTTCGTTCCGGCGCCACACCGAGCTCCGCCATCAACTCGCGCAGCATGCGGGCGTTGGGCTTACCCGCAGTTTCGTCCGCTGTGCGCGTGGCGTGAAACAAGTCTTTGAGCGCAACATCCGCCAGCGCTTGGTCCAGACCCCAGCGGCTTTTTCCGGTGGCGACCGTCAAAAAGTGCTGCCGATCTCGCAGCGCTTCCAGCATCCCCAAGACGCCTGGGAACAGACTAATGTCGTTTCGATGCAAAGAATAGTGGTGTTTATAGCGCTCCCCCAACAAGGGGTATTTTTCTTTGGGCACGTTCGGCGCGGCATGGGCCAGCGCCTGCATCAGGCCCAACCCAATGACATAGGACGCATCCTCGTCGCTGGGCACCGTACCGCCCACATCCCCGACCGCACGTTGGATGCTGCGCGTAATGATGGCCGTAGAGTCAAACAGGGTGCCATCCCAATCAAAAGCGATCAGATCAAAACGGCGCGCACGCGCAACGGGTTTATTCAGGTTCATGGGCGGTGGGACCGGGGCCAGCGGCCCCCGTGTGTTGAAAAGAAAGGCTGGCGCCAGACGGTGCACCGGGTATGGCATCTCCAATGCGCGCTTCCGGCATTACGCCTTGCAAGAACAGGTCGAGCTCGGGCGGCAGCGCGGCGTGCAGCTCCAAGCGTTGGCCGGTCGCCGGATGGTCACACTGCAAGCGCCAAGCGTGTAAAAACATGCGTTTGAGCGAACGCGCGCCCTTGACCCGGGCCAGCGCTTTGTTGTGCTCAAAATCCCCATACTTGTCATCACCTACGATCGGCATGCCTTCTGAGGCCAGATGCACCCGGATTTGGTGCGTGCGCCCCGTCTTGATGGTTACCTCTAGCAGTGAGTAGGGCTGGGAGACACCGTGCGCGGTCGTACGGTTGACCTTCACCAAGGTGAGCGACGGCATGCCATTGGGATCGTCTTTGGAGACCACCCGGACGCGGCGCTCCCCCTCCCCCTGACCGCCTTCGGTCTCCAATAAGTACTTGTGCAGGGGCTTATCCAGCACTTTCTTATTGCTCGGCCACTGGCCCAGCGTCAAGGCCAGGTAAGTTTTACCGGTTTCCCGGTCTCGAAATTGGGCTTGCAAGTGCTTCAGCGCGCTGCGCTTCTTGGCAATCAGCAATATCCCGCTGGTTTCGCGGTCCAAGCGGTGCACCAACTCCAAGAAGGGAGCCTGCGGTCGAGCCATGCGCAATTGTTCAATGACCCCGAAGCTCACGCCCGAGCCCCCATGCACCGCCAGGCCTGCCGGCTTGTCAATGGCCAGAAAGTGCGCATCCTCAAAAATCACTGCGAAATTCTTGGCCGGCACGTGGTGCGTGACGCCATCGGCGATGGCATGGGCCTTGTCGGCGGCGCGCTCGGACAGGCGCAGTGGCGGCAGGCGCAACAGATCACCGACTTGCAACCGCGTATCGGCGCTGGCACGGCCCTTGTTGATCCGCACCTCGCCGCTGCGGATGATGCGATAGATGTGCGTTTTGGGCACGCCTTTGAGTTCCCGCATCAGGTAGTTGTCCAGGCGCTGGTCCGCGCTGTTTTCATCCACCGTGAGCCAGCGGACCGCGCCGCCTGCGCCTGGCGGCGCGGTGGCGAGGGGTGCTGCGGGATTGACCCCTATAATGTGTTTCACTAGCGTTTTGCTGTAAGTGGTTGATTTGGTTGGAGTTTAGTCCACCCCCATAAATTGCCGCGCTAGCCGGTCGATGCCGCCTTGCTGCATTGCTTGCAAATCACCCGCCAGTTGCGGTTGGTGGCCAGCACACATCACGGTCAAGCCGAAGAATTGAACCCCTGATACGGAATACCCCAAATTCCCAGACCCGCTCGGTCTGGGAATGGAATGAAACGAGAGATTTGTGCGTAAGCCCTTGAAAAACCTGTGCCTGCGGAGCGTTTGCGCCCCGTTTGTCGGCGCGTTTGAGGCCTTGCCAGTCGGCTGCGGAGCACCCTGTGCTGCCCGCCGAGCTGCAATAACCGAAATCCATTTCCTCGTCCCCATCCCTGCGCCTACGCTTCGACACCTCGTGTGAATCGAAGTTCTCCGGCAATTCCTCCTCAGTTCATTTCTTCAGTTCAGGCATCGTTGGCCCATTTTGGGCAGCTGAAAACTGAAAAGGATGCACTCCATGAAACGGATGCTAATCAACGCCACGCAGGCCGAAGAACGCCGCCTGGCGATCGTCGATGGACAAAAACTCCTCGACTACGAAATCGAGATTGAGGGACGCGAACAGCGCAAGGGCAACATCTACAAGGCCGTCGTGACCCGCGTCGAGCCTTCGCTCGAGGCCTGTTTTGTGGACTACGGCGAAGACCGCCATGGCTTTTTGCCCTTCAAAGAAATCTCCAAGCAGTATTTCCAGCAAGGCGTGGCGGTCAACAACGCCCGCATTCAGGACGCGATCCGCGAAGGCCAGGAATTGCTGGTTCAAGTGGAAAAAGAAGAGCGTGGCAACAAGGGCGCTGCGCTGACCACCTTTGTCTCGCTAGCCGGGCGCTATGTGGTGCTCATGCCCAACAATCCCCGTGGCGGTGGCGTGAGTCGCCGCATTGAGGGTGACGACCGCGCCGACTTAAAAGAGGCGCTGGACCAGCTCGAGTACCCCAACGGCATGTCCATCATTGCCCGCACTGCCGGCATCGGGCGCAGTGCGCCAGAGCTGCAATGGGATTTGAACTACCTTCTTAAGCTCTGGAACGCTATCGACGGCGCATCCAAGGGTAGCAAAGGGGCCTACCTGATTTACCAGGAATCGAGCTTGGTGATCCGCGCGATCCGGGATTACTTCAACCACGACATCGGCGACATCCTGATCGACACCGACGACGTGTACGAACAAGCGCAGCAGTTCATGGCCCACGTGATGCCGGAGCACGCCGCCCGCGTCAAGCGCTACCGCGACGACGCGCCGCTGTTCAGCCGCTTCCAGATCGAACACCAGATCGAATCGGCCTACGCCCGCACCGTGCAATTGCCCTCGGGTGGCGCCATCGTGATCGACCACACCGAAGCGCTGGTCAGTGTGGACGTGAACTCGGCCCGGGCCATCAAGGGAGGCGATATCGAAGAAACCGCAACCCGCACCAACCTGGAAGCCGCAGACGAAGTGGCGCGCCAAATGCGCCTGCGCGACTTGGGCGGACTGATCGTGATCGACTTTATCGACATGGAAGAAAGCCGCAACCGCCGCGAGGTGGAGAGCCGCCTGCGTGACGCCCTGCGTCAGGACCGCGCCCGCGTGCAGTTTGGCACGATCAGCAAGTTCGGCCTGATGGAAATGAGCCGCCAGCGCCTGCGCCCTGCTCTGTCCGAGGGTGCTTCCATCCCCTGCCCGCGCTGCGGCGGTTCCGGCCATATCCGCGACACCGAGTCCAGCGCGCTTCAAATTCTGCGCATCATCCAGGAAGAGTCCCTGAAAGACAACACCGCTTCCGTCTTGTGCCAGGTGCCGGTCGACGTAGCCTCCTTCCTGCTGAACGAAAAGCGGACTGAAATCGCCAAGATTGAGCTCAAACAGCGTATCAACGTGCTGATGGTGCCCAACAAAACGTTGGAGACACCGAACTACAAGCTCGAACGCCTGAAACATGACGACCCGCGCCTAGACCACATCGAAGCCAGCTACAAGATGGCCGACGATATGGAAGAGGCCACCGGCGTGACGCGCCGCTCGCAAGAGCCCACCAACAAGCAAACGCCCATCATCAAAGGGGTGCTGCCCGACGCGCCTGCGCCTCAAGCGCCAGTCAAAGTCGAAGCCTCTCAACCGGCGCCGGCCGCAGCAAAACCTGTGGTGGCAGCACCGGTGCAGGCGGCGCCTGCGCCCGTGGGATTTTTTGGCTGGATCAAGAGCTTGTTTTCGAGCCCTGCCAGCGCGCCCGCGCCCGTTGTGGATGCGCCCGCTGCCAAGCCCGAAGAGCGTCGCGATGGCCGCGGCAACCGTGACGGCGGGCGAGACGCCGGCCGTGACAGCGGTCGTGGTGGACGGGGCGGCGAAAGCCGGGGCACCCGCAGTGATGCAGGCAGGGGCGAAGCCCGCGCCGATGGCCGTAGCGATGGCCGCAATGGTGAGCGCGGCAGCCGTGGTGGCCGTGGCCGCAACGGCGAGCGCGCGGGCGACCGTGGCACCCAGCGTGAGCGCTTTGACCAGGATGGAAAGCCGGTGGCTGCCGAGGTGGATGTGGTGGCAGCATCCGCCGACGGCGAAGGCGCTCGCCAAGAGCGCGCACCTCGCGGAGGCCGTGGCCGTGGTGGCGAGCGAAGCAATGAGCGCAACGAATCTGCTGAGCGCCAAGAACGCAGCCCAGAAAACACGGGTGAAAACACCGGCCCTGAGGGCGTGACTACCGAGCGTGAACCGCGCGAGGGCCGCTCGCGTGGCGGGCGTGGTCGTCGTGGTGACCGCGCCCCGCGCGGCGAAGAAAACAGCAGCGACGCCCAATCTAGTGTTGCGACCGACGCCGCCAGCAGTGCGGAAACTGCCAGCGCATCCGGTGACAGCCAAGAGGGCAGTGAGCCAGGCCAGCGCCGTTCGCGCGATCGCTACGGTCGTGACCGCGGAGAGCGCGGAAGCCGAGGCGACCGCAATGAGCGCGCTGACACGGCAAACCAAGCCAGCGTCACCCCGGCGCAGGAAGGCCAAGAAGTCGAGCACGTCGTGCGCGCCTCCTACTTTACCCAGCCCGCTGCGACACCGGCGGCTGCCGCCTCTGCCGCGCCAGCCGCTTCTGCCACACCTGAGTCGACCCCGGCAGAAACCACCGCAGCGCAGGCAGCACCAGCCTCGGAGCAGGCAGTTGCGTTGCCTACCGCTCCCGCTGACGCTGCCCAAGCACCTGCTGCCGCCCCAGCAAAGACCCAAGCCGCAGTGGGTAGCGCATCGCCGGTGGCGGGTGGAATGCCCAAAGTCTCGGCCTTTGCTCTGCCGATCGAAGACCTGAATGGCGTCGCGCAGCGCTCTGGCTTGCAATGGGTGAACTCAGACCCCGCCCGCATTGCCGCCGTCCAGGCGGCCATTGCGGCCGAGGCACCCGCGGTGCACGTACCCCGCGAGCGCCCCGCCCCGGTGCAAATCCACGAAGGGCCGCTGATCTTGGTAGAGACCAAGCGCGACTTGGCAAAGCTGGATCTGCCTGTCGTCGAGTAAATCGCGAGAACTCGCCGGCGCTGCCGGTGTAACAAAAAAGGGCACCTCGGTGCCCTTTTTCATGGGTGGTGCCCGCGCTCGAAGTCGCCCTAGCTCTGTCGTTGCACCACGGCGTCCAAGGCACGTTGCGCATCGCGCTTGAGTTCGAGGTCGCTGGTGATGGCGACAGACTGGCGAAACAGGTGCTGCGCCTTGCCCCACAAACCCAGACGCGCGCACATCACGCCGGCAAGGTATTGCAACCATGCATCACGCGGATCCGCCTTTTGGGCGGCTTCGATCCGGCCTAACCAGGCGGCGTCAGGGTTCCCGTCTTGCTGCGCAAAGCCGCTTTCAATGGTCCGCACCAATTGCCTGCGCTGTGCCACGCTGACATCCTGAGGCTGCTGAACCATGCGCTCCCAAATGGGCAGCAACCAAAGACGCGACTGCGCCGCGTCGCCCCCCAGCGCCAGCCAGTGGCGGGCCGCACCCAGGGCCACATCGGTCATCACCCGCTCAGACGCCTCCAAGGAGTTCCAAGCTTGCGCGATCTGGCTCTGGTCTTTGGCTGCGAGCACCAACTCCAACGCCAGCGCCTTGGACAGGCTTGCCCCATTGTTTTTGGCCATGGCCCGGTGCTTGACGAGCAAGCGCACCGTTTCTAACGCCAGTGCGGTTTTGCCTTGCATGCGCGCTACGCGAAAGCGCAATCGCAGCGCCACCGTACGGCGGGCTGCGCCTTGGGGTAGCCGGTCCAGCCATTGCATGGCCGATCCGGCGTCGTGGTCATCGAGCGCCCATCGGGCAGCCCGCAAGAAAAATCCTTCTTGCGTGTTGGCCACGTCCGGGTT
>Ga0214921_10007008_pt1 | contig 15175 bp, 15 predicted proteins | sample LL1505_MetaG_FD_177992 | JGI IMG/M metagenome (GOLD analysis project Ga0214921, IMG submission 177992) | Freshwater microbial communities from Lake Lanier, Atlanta, Georgia, United States - LL-1505 | ecosystem: Environmental > Aquatic > Freshwater > Lake | place: USA: Georgia | collected... | reverse complement strand
AGGTATAACACCGCCTGAAATATATAGTAGAAGTTATAAACTGGAATAATGAGAGTTATCAACCGCTACTGTATGTTGTTCTAGTAGCTGTCAAATGATAACCTGTATCCTTTGGATATCTTTTAGGCATGTGTTTTAAATAGCGCTCGTTTATTTAAGGATATGCCTAATATTAAGCTTTGGTTCAAGTCCAACAGATTTATCCTTACATTTGAACTCAATATAATCAAATGCACACTTTGGATTAGTTTTACACAATTTAGCCTTTCTTATATCAGAACAGGACACTGGTGCAGCAGGAATTGCCGGAACCTTATTATTATTATTTTTTTTATTTACTGGGCTTTTCATTTTGCTATTCCGTTTTTCATTCCATTGTTTATTCTTTTTTGTTTTCTTGTTAATAAATGCTGGTTTTTTACTAGCCTTTGCGCTAAGTGCAAGTGGTTGTAAAAGCATTTGCAAATTACCCAAATTTGTAATTGCATTTGCATTTGCAGTTACAGTTGTAGCCTGCTTTGCAGATACCCTACTATTATCTTGATTATTTTCATTTTTAATCTCTATAACAGTATCGTTAGATTTTCTATGACTTTTCATAATTTCATCTTTTAATTGAGAAATACTTAATTTCTTTACTCCATTAGAATTATCTCTTAGCACCATAGGTGATGGTACCACCGGTAATTCCTCTAGATTTATTTTTATTGTATTAGCTGTATTAGCTGTGTCAGCTGTATTAGCTGTATCTTTTTTTGCAAGTGTTTCCAAAATAGTATTTACAGCAGTTTTAGATTTTTTTTTATCACTATTAGTATTTGCATTAGAGATTGCAAATTTTTCTAATTTTTCTGCAGAACGTTCATCTTCAAATTTTGCTACTTCTCGACCTTTATTATACATTTTAATAGTAGGAAATCCTTCAATCTTAGGGTTGTGTGATAACTTCTCTATAACATCACTTTTAACATCTGCAACATTTATTTTACCTGAATCCTTTAATTTTTCAATTACTTTTTGCCATTCTGGTTTCATTGCATTGCAATGCCCACACCATTCAGCATAATATAGCACCATCCAATCGCCATCTTTTAATAATTCTGATAACTTATTTGCAGCATCAGTAGTTTCTACTTTTAAATACATTTTATCTAATGTGATTCAATATTTCTAGAATATAATAATATTTTTAATAATGCATATTCTAGATAATTCAAAAGAATTATTTGGAAGAATATCTAGAATATCTTTAGAAAACCACATCGCTCATAAATACAAAATGAATCAATCTGTTATATTTATGATTGCAGGAATTTGCCTGCTATTGGTTATGTTAGCATTATATTATGTTTATTACTATTTACCTAGCCAAAGTAATGTAGGAAAATATCAAATTCCAATTCTTACATCAGAAACTACCTTAGATGAAACTTTTTCAGAAACTACACAAATTGCCAATCTAGTATCTAATAGACCCACATTAATGGTACCAAAATTAGGATATGGTATAACATTTACCTGGGAAATGTATATTCCCAATCTAGCCGGAAATGCTGCCTGGGAGAATAATTACAGTGTTATTAAGCCTATTTTCTCTATGCAAGATTCTCCACAAGTTGGTTACAATCCAAAAAAGAATTATTTATCAGTGATTACTAAATATCGCGATAATCCATTTTATGCACAATTCTCCGAAATTAAAGTACCGGATATAAAGATACAAAAATGGTGCAAATATATTCTAGCTATATCTGGACGCACTATACAAATTTGGATTGATGGAATAATTATCAAGACTGAATATTTACCCAGTCTTCCAGTATTCTATGATATACAAAGTGCAATTACCGTCGGGCAAATAAATAATAATTTTCACGGTAAAATACGGAACCTAATAATGTATCCATACCCATTAAGTTATACAGAATTACAAAACATCTAGAAACTAGAAACCATAATCTGGTTGTACGTTCTGGTCTTTTTAGTTCGTGTCTTTTTTCTTTTATCATAATAGTAAAAGGCCAAACTAGAATATCGCATATAATTAAAAATGAATCAACAAACTAATAACTCCGTTAGGCGTAATAACCAAACTACACCACGATTAAACAACACATCAGCACCTAGTTTATATCAACCATCATCACGTTCATTAAATTCTAGCTCTAGCTCTAGCTCTAGCTCTAGCAGTGGAAGTTATTCTGGTTCTAAAGTGATTGGTATTGTTATTCTAGTAGTAGTACTTGTATTACTAGTGGGAGCTTGCTATTGGCTATACACTATTTATTCCAATCGTGTATTTCAGACTACTGTAGAAACTGAAGTTATGCCAGATGTAAAAGATGCTGCAACTAATTTTAATATCGGAAACGGTAGTATTCCTAGCTCAAAATACAGCAATGAATACAGCATTAGTATGTGGCTGAATATCGATAATTATACTTATAATTACGGAAAGGAGAAAGTCATTCTTCGTCGTGGCGATAAAGGGGATGGTAATCCTGAAATTGTTTTAGATGCTAAGACAAATGACCTCATTGTCCGGCTTAAATTACAAAATAGTGGTTCTTCTAGTAATCAACTTATTGTGTCTAATGCTTCTAGTGCTTCTAGTGCTTCTAGTGCTTCTAGTGCTTCTAGCGGCAGCGTTTCTAACTTCGCAGATATCCCTAAACTAGCGACATCTACAAATTCTTTAGACAAAGTAGGCTGCAATCTAGTGGATTACCCAACAATCCAATATCAACAATCTAGTGGTTGCGATAATGCTCTAAATACTCTGAAACCAGATGATGCAATGACTATAATGATTGAACAGGCCGCCCGGATGAAGGAAGGATTCAAAAATAATGGGGAATACGACCTAGCACGTGTCGATACAACTCGGCTATCTGATAATTCAGCACCGCTAGAATCTCGTAATGTTTATCATAATGATTATTTCTCCCAAATATCGGGTAATGAAGTCCAACTTAACCGTAAGGTTTCAGCATTAAAAGAGGGATTTGATGCAGTGAGCGATTTAACTAATGCGTGTATCGCAGTGATGATAGATATGTGCAAGCTTGCTAGTGCTATGCAATCCCAAACAAATGCCGATAACCAAGTAGCAAGTATGAATACTGCATTTCAGTCCCTAATTGATTCAATTGAGAGCGCTCGTGGTAATGCAAAAACAGTAGAGGATATATCAGCAGCATTAGAATCATCAATAAATAAAATACCAGATGTATTAACACCAACTGCAACATATAAACCACTTATTGATAATCTTATAACTAATTTACTTGCACTTATGGCTGCTAGTGCACAACCCGGCGCCGATAGTATTAGTTTAACTGATATCCAATCTGCAGTAAATTCTAAATTATCTAGCATGAACTGCCCCCTGACACTAAGTGGCAGCAATGATGTTGATATAACAGCCAACTTTTATGAATCATTTATTAATATGGTTAAAAAGAGTCTGTATACCTATCTCAATAATATGGGTCCTGGATTACAACGGGCTATGCCAGAACTTGCCAACAATACAAACGCATCGTGCCTTATTCAAAATATGACAAATCCTGACCCTACGGTTGGAACTTGTATATATCGTTCTATTCCATTACAAAAATGGGTTCACGTGATTGTGAGTGTTTATAATCAAGTTGTAGATATCTTTATTGATGGACAACTCGCATCTAGCTGTGTATTGAAAGCATACCCCGCAATCAGTACTAACGATGTAGTAATCACACCAGATGGCGGATTTGCAGGTAAAATTAGTCGGGTTGTATTTTCTAACACTGCAATGACGGTTCAACACGCAAAGCAATTATATTATGCAGGGCCAATAGTGTCTAGAAGTCTCTGGTCAATGATTCCTAATTGGGTTTGGTATGGTATTATATTCTTAGTTATCATAGGAATTGGGGTTTCCGTGATGATGTGATAAATGAAATTACTTGTTTTTATTATGGTTTTTTATTATGGTTTTGATTTATTTATTTATAAAAAAATACAATTATTATATAGATATAATATAATACGCAATACTTTTGCTAGATTAGGTAATTATGGCAGAAAATATCAAAATAAACACCACTCCATTAAGTACATTTATTACTAACACTACACCTAGGAATAATACTACATTTAAGAATAACACCCCTAAAAACAATACACCTAAAAACAATACACCCAAGAATAATTTATTAAAAAATAATGCATCAAAAACTGGTAATGCAGCCACCAGTACTTTAAGCAATGCAAATTTAAACAAAGAAATAAAAAATATTCTTGGTGAATCAGCAACTACAACTACGGCTACAACCACGAACAATGCTTCAAAAACAAATAAGAACAATGCTAGTAAATCTGCCGCAGCGTTGAATATTAATAACAACAATAACAACAATAACAATAACAACAATAACAATAATAATTTGGATGAAATTTTAGGTACAAATGCAGGGAATGCTAGTAAAAAAAATCAAAATCAGAATAAATCAAAATCAGATGAGCCTAGTATGGTAGAAAAGGGAATGGATAAATTGGGTGATACTTTTTCCAATATTAAAAATTCTATACTAGGAGCACCTTCTGCAGTTCAGAATAATTCCCAAAAGGAATCTGCAAATAGGGACGCTAAGGAATCTAGAGAGAATAAGAATAGGGCTAATCAGGAGAAGATGAATAGGGAATTAGTTCGTGAGCCTGAACAAGGTGAATCCATATGGATGCTAGTTATAAAAGTAGTCATAATGGTAATCATCCTAATTGCCATCTATTATATTGGTAATTATCTTCTCACTAGGTATATGAATTCTAGTGCTAATTCACCTTTGTTACTCAACACCACTAAGAATGCCAAACACGCGATGGTGATTAGTCAAGACCCATCATCTGTTAACTATATACCAATTCTGAAATCAGATGGCCAAGATGGTATTCAATTCACTTATGGATTCTGGTTTCTTCTTGAAAATATGGACTATAAACCTGGAGAATGGAAACACGTATTCCATAAAGGTAATTCCTCTAGTTATCCTAATCGGGCACCCGGCGTATGGTTTCATCCAAATAAGAATTCTATTCGTGTATATATGAATACACAAGAAAATATTCTAGAATATGCCGATGTTGATGATTTACCTATTCGTAAATGGGTTTATATGAATATCATTCTCAATAATCGCAATCTCGATCTATACGTTAATGGATATCTTAAAGTACGCAAAGAACTCAGTAGTATTCCTAAACAGAATGATGATGATTTCTGGGTTAATATGTATGGTGGGTTTGAAGGATATCTGAGTAACATCCGTTATTATTCATATGCTATCGATTTCAATGAAATTTATAACACTATAAATGCGGGACCTAGCACTAATAACTGTATTGATACGGGTGAAGTGCCGCCATACCTAGATGATAACTGGTGGTTTAGTTATAATGGCTAGGTTAAGCTACGTTCGGCTACGTTCTCGTTCTCAGATTCTTGAATAGTACTAACGATATTTTTCTCTATTAACTTATCTAGCAGAATCTTATCATTGTTAAGAAGATTTTCCATATCTTTGGTAATTATATTTATTTTGTCATTGAGTTTTTCATTGAGTTTTTCATTAACATTATATAGTGCACTTTGCATACTATTTTGTAATTCTGTTATTCTAGAATCTATTCTAGCTATATCTAATCGTAATAAACGAATATCTGCATCTATGCGTTGATTCATACGATTTTGTTCCGATGATTGTTCGCTAGAAAGAAATAATTCATAACGTGGATTATTATTTCTTGATTTACTAGAAAATGAAAACAAATTACCCATAACTGGCTGCTAGGTATCTAGTATCTCTAGAATCTCTAGAATATAAATATCAAAAAAATGAATAGTGAAAAACGATATTTGTTAATGATTCCTAGATTCCAATTCCGCTCTAAGCCATAGAATTTCATCCTGTAAATCCTTTATAATCATCTTATCGCGTTCGCGTTCTTCTAATGCGATTTCACTAAGCTATTTCCAGACTTATGGATTTTCCATCCATTCCTTTCATTATGATTTGCATTGTTGTTTTATTACTATTTATTTTTTGGTATTTAGTATTTAGTTAGTCTCTGTGTTAAAAAATCAATTTTTTACATTATTAATTAAACTCCCCTCTCTAGATAATCGGTGGCACTTTGCTAAGTAGTTCCTGTATCTGTTTTCGTATATTTATATTGGGGTCATATTTATAAAAGTCCAAGTCTTTTTTAAATTTATTTATCTCATCCTCCGTCATAAATATATGATCTGTATTATAAAATTCCTCTAGGTCAATAAGGGATTGAATAGGTATTTCCTCACGTTCTTTAAAGAATTCAACACGGCTTTTATTACCACCTAAATACCGATGAATTAATTCTAGAACAGTTGCAACCCGTACCCATTGTGCATTATTTTTTCTATATTTATAAAGCATACGTGTCATTATTAATAATCCTATTGGAGTAATAACACCTTTGAATGCAGAATCTGCATATTTCTTACTTTCATCTAGAATTTCATCAAAACTAGCATATTCATTTAGTTCATTCTCTGGTAGCATAGGAACATCACTACCTCGATATCCCATCTTTGTTTCTAGAATCTTATCAAAATCTACATTAACATATTCACCTACACGTTTAAATATTTCGTCTGAATTCTTCATTTTCCCGGCACTTTTGTCTTTTTCATCCATTTTAATAGCCTCACGAAAGGTATTAAAAAGGTTATTAAGATTAACACCAATTAAAAATCCACCCTGTGTCCTTTTCATATCTCGTAATATCTCTTCACTTATTAAATCTGAAAATACATAGCCAAACACTGTTGGTTTATGGGCTCCAAATTTTAATTTCCTTTTTTCTTCTTTTTTCTCAATATCCTTATACTGCGCATAAGTTGGTAAATCCATCATCGCCGGAAATTTTTTCGTTTTATCTGGTGGTGGGGGAGCCATACCTGTTTCCATACCACCCGGTGCCATACCACCCGGTGCCATTTCAGGTATACCACCTGGAGATTGTGATAATATTTCTAGAATAACTGGCGGTACTGGTTGTCCTTGTTCTTGTGCTAGTTGGGCTATTTGCTCGGGCATTATACCTTGTTGCATAAGTGCCTGGACATCTTCAGGTGTAAGACCTTGTAAATCCATAGGTGCGTTTCCACCACCACCCACCGCTAAATACTTTATAGGATTATTATATTTGTTTGGGTTCTTTATTGTTTTTTTATGTTTATTTTGATTTATTTTATGCATATGGCAATGTGTATATCTAAATAATATCTAGATATATTTTACACTTTTGCAAAATTCAGAACCACCAATGCGCGAAGGTAGATTATTTATAAGCATCTTACCTGGATATGAATATGAAATAACAGAATTGAGTAAAAAGTGGAATTAAAAGTAAAATGATTTGTGATTTGTGATAGATTTGTGATTGAAAATAAATATTTTCTAACTAGATAATAACTACACCATTATTTATCCCCGTTTTAATGGAAACTATATATTGGGGTCCAGCTGGTTGGCGATTTCTCCACATTCTAACATTTCTTTATCCGGAATCACCTGACACCGGTGATAAAATACTTATGCGTGATATGATGAACTTATTACCCGATATTTTACCTTGTAAATATTGCCGTGCCAGTTTTACTAAATATATGACGAATCTAGACATTACACCCGCGCTTGAATCCCGCGATCTGCTAGTTGAATGGCTTTATAAAATGCATAATAAAGTTAATAAGAAACTCCGGTCGCAGGGATTCTGTCATCATAATAATCCTACTCTAGACTACGTTCGAGACTTATATGCACCCAAAGTCGCAAAAGTTCATCATCTTCTAGAGAGTGGTGAAGGTGGTACTACTCGTGCGTTGCAGTGGATATGTAATGAAGGTCGTGAATTTCTCGGCAGTATAATATTCAATTACCAAGGATATTATGCAAATTGCCATACCAGCGAGGAGAAAAGTAAAATTGCTGTCTCATATCATAAGTTTTTCAACATAATACCTCTCCTCATTAGGCGGTGTTTGAATCCCACCCGAGACTATAAGTTAGATCCAATTAAGAAGTTCCGTATCCGCAATATGCTTCAACAGAATGAACCTTATTCTCGTTTGAAGCGATGGTTTTATGAATGTGATGAATTATGCACACTACAAGAAAAGTACAAAACGTATTCAGAATATGAGGCAGAATTTAACAAGTATCAAGTATCATCTTGTAATAATCCTAAAGCAGAAGATATTAAATCTTGTAGGAACGAACCACGTTTTGGTAATTCTAGAAATGCTAGTAATGCTAGAAAGAAGATGACTAAGAAAACAAAATAAATAAAAATTGAATAAATTATTTCTAGAATAATAATTAGATATTTCATAAAACATAAAATATAAAACATAAAATATAAAACATAAAACATCATAATAATGCATTACGAAGTGATTAGTAAAATGGGAAAACATACACGATTCCCAGATATTACTAGCCTTCAAGCTGTCTTATCTGCAGATACTAATACACTAATTTCACGTCGTATCCACGTAATATCCATAATTAGATCAGCATCAGAATCTGCATCAAAATCAGAATCTGAATCAGAATCAGAATCAGCATCGGAATCTGCAAATACCCATATGGATGATTGGTATTTTAAGCCAATAAGTGAATCTTGGTATCCAGAATCAGAGAGCAAGCTGGCGGAATTATCTAGTGAATATCGTCAGATGATACAATCCAACACACCCAACCATGTCTGGGTATTTAGAAATTATAATTCAGAAAAAATGCAAGACATTAATTATAAACTACATATCACTAAAGATATTGATATCTATGAATATCGCAAACAATTTGATGCTATAAGCATTGAAAAAGTCATCAACCATCATGACTTTATGGCGTTGTTATGTGAGTCAGGTAACAACTCGACTCTCTAGATAGGTTTTAAGTCTCTTTACATAGAGTTTTGTTTGTTTCTGATTGGTGTTTGCTTATGAATATGCTAGAAGAAATGTAATGAAAAAATAAAAACTAATTTGAATATTTTGCATTTTGCATTTTATTTTGTGTCATTCTCATTATCATTCTCATCAGTTTTTGCATCTTGTATTAGTGTTTGTTCTGGTATCTGTGTTTCTTTTGAATCTTTATATCTTTTAAGCCTATTTTGCATAATTGCTACAAATGTTTTGCCGATTTCAGCGAATGAACCAACCATTTCTGTGCGAAACATAATTTGGCTATAATTCAAATAATGAATACTTAATACAAAATTAATTGTCTGAAAATCTTTGTCTTCTAGAGATTCATATCGGTTTATAGCATCAGTTAGAATACCTAACCAATTTGCTTTTGCCGATTTCATCTCAGAAGTATCATAGGAGTTACAACTTTCAATTTCTGTTATTGCTTTCGTAATTTTATCTAGCGGTATTGATGATGACATTTTGAATTATTTTTTTGGTATTGGAATTTGGTATTGTTATATGGTTTGGATTTATATTTACCGATAATCAATTTTTTAATTTAAAAATTTTTACTTTAGACAAATATATATCAGATTGATTTATTACGTGTTTTCTTGGATACTATTTTTTTAGTTTTATTATTTGCATCTTTTTTAGATATTTTTATAGTCTTATGACCTTTTTCCCAACCAATTATATCACCATTTAAATCAAGATATTCTATTGATTTAGAATCATCAAATACAACATATGAATCATAATCTTTCTTGTTGTTAAAATGTTCTTTCATCGTTTTATCTATATCAGCACAAGTAGAAATTAGTGTTTTTAGTATCTCTAAATTTTCTTGATATAGTTCTTTATTAGCTTTGTATTGTTTTGCTTTTGCAAATGCTTTGACACAATTTTCTACTTGTTTATCATTATTAACTATCATTATAAATTTAATATCCGGATGATTGTCTTTGCCGGTGGCATAAGATTGCAGTCTTTTACGAATATTCTTAGTTCTTCCAAGTTTAAATATATTTTTATTTTTATTGACTAGCAATATATAAATATATTTATGTGTTTTTGTTAAATCAATTATTTTATCTGCAATATGTTGTTTGTAATAATCAATAAATTTACGAAGCATTATGAAATAATCTCTGTATTCTTGGCCTTTCCTAGTGTTTGATGCCATACAAATCTTTTCAAAACAATCAAAAGATAACATATAGTGAACATTTGATATACCTTTCATAGCTTTTTGTTCTAGTCTAATTATTTCATAATCTAGTCTTAATTCATAATTACGCCTAATGCGCTCAATAAATTTTTGTTTATCAGTAATACCTAGATATTTCATTACTTTCTCTAGCGGTATACCATTTTTATTGTCCTTACATAATTCATAAAATTCCCAATATTCATTAATAAATTTTTGAGGTATAGCAGTATATGTTTCTAGAAAATATTTTAAAGTTATTTGTTTATTTGCCATTTTTATAACTAATTTATATGTTAGATATTTTTTTTGTGTTTAATTAGCTATACCCCTATGGTGTGGGTATACCTAAAAAACAAAAAATTTAAAAAGATATTTTTTTAATAAGTTGCCTTACTTATAAACTGTGTTGCTAGATTCTTTTGTATTGTTGTCATCCGGAAAGAGAACGTAATGCACGTATTACTAGTATCTCCCGTATATGCACTTCCGAATTCGAATGGACTCCCATCCGGTAATAGGAGATTAGTAGTAATCTTATTCAAATTAATACGTGGATTATAAATTCGTGATACCGTGTTCTCAGCATAATCGCCAGTAATGCGATAATATCGATACTTTCCAATAAGGGAATATTCTGTTAGAATTGCAAATGACCGTGATATATTATTATTGGTACCAAAGTAATTATTTTGCAATTCATCGAACTGTAGGAGTAGATATGGATAACTAGCATTGCTAGTATCACTAGAGTCCGGTTGGTCGCTAACATCCCGGATGATTACATTCATTAATTCACACGATTTTACATTACCAAGGCCGCGATCAATGTATCCCTTACGGGTTTCACCCGCGGCGGGTGGTGCCGGTGCAAAATCAATAACAAATTGATTTGGTGCTGGATACTTTACCGGATCGCGGTCTTTAGAATCAATCGTAATGTAATAATCATATTCCCGCACTTCTGGAATCATCATATCCGTTTGTTTCTCCCGGTCTCGAATCGGAAAATCCTCACTAAAAGGATCTGGCTTTGCTATTGGCTTAGTATCATTTACTGGTGCCATGCTTGGTGGTAGCTCTGCTTCTATGGCTTTTTCACTACTATCTAGTAGAATGGCAACTTTATTGGAATAATTCTCTAAATACTTATCCATAGGTATCTTACTCTCGGTATCCGTGGTAAATGCTGCCATATCCCATTGTACCCCGGTGCGGTTTTCACTATGTGCGGTAGTCTTGAATTTCGCATCAATTACATCTATTACCTTTGAAATCCCACGCTCATCTAGCTGACCGCTTGGAATCCGGCTAGATATCTGTTCAATAATCTTCATAATAGTTACAGAGGAAAAGCCAGATGCATCTATCAATGCCGGGTATTTAGCTTTGAAATGGGTATGGATCCGGGCGGCAACACGTTCTAACCGTTCTTGTTTTTCCTGCTTTTCTCGTTGATTGGCTTGATGTTGCATGGTCGGATGAGTAGGTAATCCAGATGGCCGGGTGTATGTATCTACATTAGCGGGATGGGTAGTCGTAGTTTGCTGTTGTGAATGTTTAAGGCTCGTGTTCACTGTTCTAGCATATCCGTCGGATATGGCAGGAGTGGGTTGATAAATAGTTTTATATGGTGGGTTATTCTGACGGGATGGGTCATATGTGTAATCAATGAGGGAATCTTTCTGATTGGCTGGATTTATAGATTGTGTACGAGCTTTTAGCTGATTTAGCATTCTAGAAGTTGCTGGGCTGGTGTTGCTAGATGTCTATAATTAAGATGGATTTATTACTTGATGTAGGGACGTATTTATTAGGATTAAAAAGCAATTCATTCTAGCAGGTCAGATAAATAGAACAAAAATATAAATATTTATTAAACCAAATAATGGGTGCCAATTTATCATTGAATGCAGAATACAAAATAACTATCCATCCTAAAGTCTGGCTAGATACAAATACAGCTGCTAGATTAAAAAAAACTAAAAAGACTAAAAAGAATAATCAAAAAGAAATCAAGACTTTCGAAACAACATATTTAGAAGGTTCTGAGAAAGCTAAACATATCGAGCGATTCATAAAAACATACAAATTCAAAAAAATTATACAACAAGCAACACACATAACCAATATGGGTGATTATGTTGAAAAGAAACTGAAATTCAAACCTAGCAAGATTACCTATAGCAACGTGGAAAATAAGCTTGTAGTAAAAGGTATTTGGACGGTTGGAAACGGTTCAAAAGTAGCTATGGAATTGCACGATACGCCAGAATCACGCATTGCTGATGCAGTAAGGGATGGATTACATAAGGCAGGATATGCGGGAGAAATTATTATTGGACATCTTCCAATTGGTGCAGTTTATTTTGGTACGCCTGCTAGAGAGATAAGTTTAGAGAAAATATCTTCTTAAATATTTGTATTTTCAACTTTACTTTATAAATCAAAACAGTTATAGCCTAATTAAGGCTAAAACTAATTTTATAAAGTTAGTTTTTGGAAAATATAATTATTGATTAATTATATATAAAATTATGAATAGGGTTAGCCTTTATAAGGTTAAACCTAGCATATTTTTAATTTTTTTCTAACTATAATTTAATTGAAATAAGTTTTATAAAATATGGTTAAGCTTACTTTGAAAGAATTTCTTATAAAATTTACTGCTATTCCTGAAAAATTTATTAATGAATACTATAAATTTTATGAACTATGTGCAACAGAAACATTTGGAATACCTCTGGAGAAAACTATGAAATATTTAGGTTTGAATAATCAGTTAAAATTTGAACAAAGAATTCGTGAAAATTATAAATTAATGGCTGATTATATAATTATCCCTTAACTGATTGTTTATGATGATTCCAAAACGATTGAATATCTAAATTTGGATGGCGAGGTTATTGGTATGGAAAAACCTGGGACACGTAAAATTAGGCATTCTAGCAGACCTTCAAAATTCATTACAAAAAACACAAAAACAAATCTAAAAAACCATAATATCTATAATCACGAATGAGAAACCTCATACAAAAAACCCTGATTCTTTAACAACTTACGATTAACACTAGTGCTTTGTATAAAAATGCGATATTTAGGTAAATCACCTGGTTTTATTTTTGCCTTTTCTGCATTCGCACCTATACCTGCAATAGCACGAGCGACATCCCCTTCATACAAATCACCAGTTTCACGATTCATTAAAACTATTTCCTTTCCAGGTTGTACGATTTCCGGCTTAATGAATTCATAAAAGCCGCGTCCTTTTGCAAAACGAATACTCATCAATTCACAGAATTCCTTGATACCGATATCATCAGACACATTAAACACTTGGAACTTAGTAGGTGGACAAGGATGTAAATCACGCTCACCATCTAGAGTAGGCGCTGCCGTGGCAGAACCGCCGCTACCACTGCCACTAGAATGACTTCGGCTGCTAGACCGGTGATATCGCTCAGCATATCTATCGGGATGCATTTCGGCTTCTACTTCATCTCGTGTTTGATTACTGAATATTTACTTGTTGATCCAAATACAATACAATATCTAAAAGCAAGAATAGAATCATAACCTTAAAAAAATAAATAAATATTTAATATCATTATAATCTAGAATAATCTATAATAATCTAATTATTATATAATTATGTCACGTACTAAATTAACAAAGAAAAGAAACAAAAGGAATAAGAGAAAAACAATCCAAAAAGGCGGGGCAGCTGCTGCTGCTAGAGGTAATGATGGAATATCAAAGAATGAAATTCCTGAAATTGATGAAAGCAGTTTTGATGGTACTTGGGAATTTCCCATTATATCTCAATTTTCACCTGCAAAACAACAAACAACGCAGGAAGCACAAAGACAGCAAATAGATAAATTTATTGCAAAATATAGGGCAAACGAACATATAATGTGGAGTTTAAAATTAATGTTGCAAAGAGAACATTTGCATAGTAATGGTGAATGGCAGGTATTTTATCATTCATATGCCGATGCACATATTTTATTTGACGTGCAGACTGCAATTTATGAATTAATTTATGATTTAGAACCTGATGTTAATCGTGTTATTTTAAGGCTATTTAATAAAGAAGATTTCATAGGTGTTAATATAAATAGTATAAAAAGTCAATTGGGTAATATGTCGGAGACAAGTAATCGTAAAACTAATCGCGATAAGAATATTCGTAAATTATTACTTAGTGCGGTTTGCTCTTTATTTATAAGAATTTATAAACAAAACTTTACTGATATATTTGTTTATGGTTATACTTGCAATGATATAAATTATACTGAAATATTGACTAATATATTTGTATTTTGTGGTATTAATAGAGCAGACGCAATTATTTTAACTAAAACAATTTCGAGTAGTGAATATATAGATGAAATAACTAAAAAATTTTATGAAGATCATACATGTGCAAGAAGACCTAAAGAAAGTTCTAACGGACAATTATTACAAATATTTGTTAAAAAATCTATACTTAATAAAATTACTTATATATCAAAGCGACTTGGAATACCTGATGAATTCACTACTAATTGTAATATAGACAACACACAAGTGCGCATTTTGTTATCTCCTAAATATTTTTTTGATCCTAACTTAGTTAAAGTTTATAGATATGCAGCAAACGAAAAGACATATAAAATAAGAGGTGAATTTATCAAATTTATTAAAGATCTTTTAATCGAAAAGATAACAGAACCAGCAAACAAAAAAACTTTGCAAACAAAATTAAATACAGAATCATTTGGATTTGATGATGAAGATGAATTTGGATTTGGATTTGGAAATGAAAGTGAAAATGAAGAACAATTTGGATTTTGATAAGAGTTTAACCAATATAATAAAAAGCTTGAAAAATAATAAAAATAAAAGTAATATTACAATTTAAGGATATGCCTAATACAATTTATATTCGTATGTTTTTCAACTCTTTCTAAATA
>Ga0214921_10007007_pt1 | contig 15177 bp, 13 predicted proteins | sample LL1505_MetaG_FD_177992 | JGI IMG/M metagenome (GOLD analysis project Ga0214921, IMG submission 177992) | Freshwater microbial communities from Lake Lanier, Atlanta, Georgia, United States - LL-1505 | ecosystem: Environmental > Aquatic > Freshwater > Lake | place: USA: Georgia | collected... | reverse complement strand
CATTAATTACTCTTATACCTCTAAGATTTGCAAGCGCAGACTCGGTCCAATCACTGGAAGCATCATTCACTACAATTACTTCATAAGAAGTGAGATCTGTATTAATCTGTAAAGCGCGCAAACATTGAAGAGTTAGATGATACTTGTTATGCACTGGGATAATGATGGAGACCAACGGTTCAAGTGATGTTTTGAGTCCAAAGCCGCGATCAATATTGAAAGATGTTGAAATTGCGAAGTGATCTTGCGAACTAACTATCCAACCATTGGACTCTAGAATTTTCTGTTTGAATGAGTTTGGAGAAAATCTCCAAAATCTCCTCAAGAATTCCCGACGACTACTGTTTCGTGGCGCGAACTTTAGCACTTCAGAAATAACCCACTTGCTCAGAGACTTCTTTTGAGTTTTTTCAGATCTTAGGGTCCTAAGGCTATTGGCTAAACTTTCAGTCTGATAGATACCCCTCAGTCGGGAAATTTCAATCTCATCTATTTCTAGAAGTGGCTTTGCCTCAATTACTTCGAAAGTCATTTTCTAAGTAAATTCCCGTCATTCATCGACATCAAGGCTTCATACTTTCTATTTTCAGATCATTTTGAACCATGATGTCTACTAATTGGTCAAAGCTAGTTGTTGGCTCCCATCCAAGAACCAATTTTGCCTTTGAGGCATCACCCACCAATAAATCAACCTCAGAAGGTCTTTTCATTTTAAGGTCATAGTCAACATAGTCTTCAACTACACCACTTAGACCAGCAGACGTTAATGCCGCTTCAACGAAGTCACGAACAGAATGCGTTTTACCTGTAGCAATTACGAAATCATCTGGCGTAGAGTTCTGTAACATCCTCCACATAGATTCCACATAGTCACCTGCATATCCCCAGTCTCTCTGAGGATTCAAGTCTCCCAATGAGAATCGAGACTGTTTGCCAAGTTTGATCCGTGCGACATTAGATGTAATTTTTCTTGTTACGAACTCATATCCTCGATGTTCGCCTTCGTGGTTGAAAAGGATTCCAGTTGCAATGAACATTGAATAGGCTTCACGGTAATTAACACTTGTGTAATGTGCAAACGTCTTAGCAACACCATATGGTGAGCGAGGATGAAATGGCGTCAACTCACTTTGGGGAACTTCTCTAACTTTCCCAAACATTTCAGATGATGACGCCTGATAAAACTTTATAGAATCTTCCATGTGTAGTTGGCGGACGGCTTCTAAAAGTCTTAAGCAGCCAAGTCCGGTTACATCCGCAGTTAGTTCAGGCTGTAAAAAACTAAGCCCTACAAAACTGATCGCGCCTAGGTTATAAATTTCATGGGGGCGAACCATGTCGAGAACACGAATTAAGCTTGACAGGTCAGTCAAATCTGCATGGTGAAGCGATACCTCTGGAAACATAGACTGAAAGTCAATGTGTGGGGCATTCTTTTGCCCATTGATAACACCATGAACTACATAACCCTTTCCCAGCAATAATTTAGTTAGATGGGTTCCGTCTTGACCCGTAATCCCGGTAATAAGTGCGATACTCAATTTTCACTCCTAATTCCTGTGCACATGAATCATAACGAACCTCAAGCGCCATTAGTGCAGGTAACACGAAGTAGATAGAGGATTTGCCAACTTATCGACCCTTAGCCCAGTTAAGAGATCACCAACTTCAGCAATATGGATGGTCAGAGTAGAAATTTCTTAAAGAAACTCACCTGAATCGACTAAGAACTATCTTGATTGAGGAATCTCCATGAATTGTATATTTTGAGTAACATCTTGATTGATTGGACCGTCTATGAAGATCAAGAAATCATTGTCAATTTTCTCTAACTTTTCTTTGAGCTCCGACTCCGACAGTACACCGTTATTCCAATAAGCAGAGAAACATTCTTCGCTAATTATTTTTCTCGATACAATCGCGTTGAGCCAGCGACTACTTAAGTCTTTGTCTGTAAATTGATCGTTGGCTCGCCAGATTAGACATTTATTACCAATATCAGCTGGCATTTTGTTGATCTGAAGAATTAACTCCGCATTCACCGGATCAGTACTCCAACCCGTTGTTGAAAAAGTGTGCACAATTACATTTGGTAGTACGCCCATATATCCAGCAGTATAAAATATTGGAAATGCCATTGGATATATCAGGAGTGAAAGAATCACTCCATTTACAAAAAATTTAATGCGCGAGATATTTAAATTTATTACTGTGTAAATTGATGAAAGAAAAAGCGTTAAATATATTTGCTTGATCGCGTAGTATTGGAGGTTTCCGGTGCACAAAAGTGTCAAGATAGATAGCGCCCCCGAACTAGCCATACCTGAAATCACAATCAAAGCAAGGGGATCATTAAGAACGTTGCGACGATTTAGAATCAAAAGAGTGAGGGTAATCGCAAACAAAGAAGTAGTTGTTACGAGATTGATATTCTGCAGACCACCCGGTTGTAGCAGTTGACGCCATCCAAGCCCAGCACTTGAATTCTGAAATGAGAATAGTGTTAACGCGCCAAATAGGATGAATGGACAAATATTCTTGATAATCCGACCAATTTCATTGGTATTTAAGTTAACTCGGAACTCTTGAATTGAATATACTAATGCTGGGAAAAAGAGTAGAGTTGCGGGCGCGGGGGTTATCTGTGAAACGGAATAAATACAAAGGGAAAGTGAGAGGTTCCTTAACAAACGATTTTTATTCTTTGCCTCAAAATTAATCCAGAAAAGAATCAATACAAGACACCAAAAATATGGTGCAAAGCCATTAACTAACATTGTAGATGCCACGCAAGTGACCGTTATTATACTAAAAATACTTCTTAAGAGTCTGGATGGATAATCCACACTAAAGCTCTGATGCAAAAATTGATTCACTAAAAAAATTAGCACTAAGATTGAAAATATTTGAAACGCTGCATAGATAACGATTAAAGTCTCAGTTTTCAGATCCATATAGGTAAATGGATGCAAAATAAAGCTCATCATCGCAGAATGACCCATGGGGACATCTTTGAACAACTGAAAATTGGTGAACCAATTCTCGAAATCTACATTTGGATACCAACTTGTTTGGCTGAAGCCACGAAAAGCACTAAATTGGAAGGCATTGTCGTACCCAAATGAAAGGAACTTTAGCGCTCTTTGAGGATTATTGACAAAAGGAAGAAACGATAAAGATAAACTGAAAATAAAATAGAGAATCAATTTCTTCTGAATCCAGATAGAAGATAAATTCTTCAGGCCGGCAAATAGAATTATGTAAACCAAAAGTGCAAGCCATCTGGATGTATTATTGATCTTGAAATTGAATGAAAACAAAGTTACAGCAAAAAATAATGAAGGGGACTTAATGATGTTTAAACTTTGCCAATAGTTCGATTTCCCCCGCACAAAAAAAGTATACATTACTGACGTGTCAAATTATTTACCTGAAAACTCGAATAAACTAGTATTATGCATTTATGAAAAGTGTCGGAAGGGCCGTGCTGGTTCTGCCGCATCCTGATGATGAAGTATTTTGCCTTCATGTCTTGCGCCATTTTGAAGACTATCATCTTACATTTATATATTTGACGAATGGTTGTCCAACAAATGATTTGGAGTCTGTTACGGTCAGACAAATCGAATCCCAAAGAGCTATCGAAGTCGCATTTAACGGGGCAGAGATTTTCAACTACGGATCGATTACAGGATTAACTGATGGTCAATTAGCGAGAGAGTTCTCTAAAAGTGACATTGATCGAATAAATGATTTCATTGGGCAGGGTCCAAAACCTAATACTTTCATCTCACCAATTTTAGAAGGTGGGCATCAAGATCATGATGCAGCTTTCATGATTACTGAAAATCTCCGTCTCTTGTGGGGAGCGGATCATTATGCATTCCCTCTTTATTCTTCCTCTCGTTTTCCCTTCCCATTTTTTCGAACCATGAAGAGATCTTCGGGGTCTATCACTCTTCATCAAAGCTATAAGACAAGATGGAGTTTTGTACGAACGGCACTTGCGATGATTAAAATATATAAGAGTCAGAAGAAAACCTGGATCGGCTTAACGGTTCCCGTATTATTACATTACGCTCTTAGCAATCCCGCTTTTTACATTAATCCCACCAGAAGAATTGAACATGTCAATAAATTCCTTTACGAGTCAAGGGGTTATGAAACCAGGGATGCCCTTACTCATTTTCAGAATGAGTTGTTACCTGATTCCTGATGGTCTTTATCAACAGACAATTACGTTGCATTCAAAGGATGTCGGTATCAAAAAGTGTTAGATGAGATTTCTTAAAATTGTTATGGAGAGTTTCGTCGCCATTCGATAGATAAAATTTTACTCGCTCTGGCAAAAATCTTCTAGGAATAGTCAGACCTTTATATTTTCCGAGGGCGCGATTTTTGTGGAGTAAGTTCGATACACAAAAACAAGCCACCACCCCTGGGGACGATTTCATAATTTCCCTTTTTATCCTATGAATTTCAAAAGTGCTTAGATTACAAATTATAGAGTCAACAATTAAGAGGATTCTTATTCCAATAAAGGTTCTTTCGCACACCACTAAATATCCTGCAATTGATCCTTCTTTAAGAATCTTAACTCTGTTGTATAGAATTTCATTCGAAGGGTTGAAACGCCAATTTAGAATTTTGGAACTTCTCTTACCAAAATATATCTCTTCTTTTTCTAGTTTTTCAAAGAAAGGATCGATCGATTCATCAAATCTGGGAACGAACTGGATCTTAACATTTTTATGTACGACTTTTTCGTTGTCACTGACAAAAATCGGGGCAATATTGGTTTGAAGCTTGAAGGGTTTAATCAAAATTCTAAAGAGTGAGTCTATGCTCAAATACCATAGTTGAAAATCTAATTCGACGACAGGTTTGATTTTAAGGATTTGAGTATAAATTTTATCGGAATCTTTATTGCTGAAGTTTAGGAGAGCAAAATTATTTGCCTTACTCTGTTGAAGCGCTTTTCTAAATATAATGAGGCTTGCCCCTGGGAAATCAGCTTTTGAAACTAAATCAGAAGCTACCAGAATAGGAAATTGTTGACTATCAAAAACAAAACATCTTCTGACAAGAAATATATGACCGCGGATCTGTTCTTTTTGAACAAGTTGAATTACTAATGAGTTCTTAACTGGATTATCGATGTGCTTATTCTGTAAATACTCCCTGCTTGTGACCGGGGCATTAGCTCTAATCTTATCTTCTTCATTTCCATAAACAAGTTGCGAAGTTTCAATAGCTTCAACAATTTTTGAAATACTGAATTCTTCGATATTAATCTTAGTGTTCACTTTTGATGGTTCTGATTGCTAATTGGATCGCTAGTTCTTCGATTTTTCGCGCTTGGCGAGTAACTGTGGTGGTAATGTAAAACATGATTGAGGAAATATAGATAACTGATAATGCTAACAATCCATCTGCAGGATTCTTGAAGCCAATACCAATTAGCAAATTCGAAGTAGCCCTGGGTATTAACAGAGGTATACTTGCGAAGAATAAAAATAATAGCCATAAGAAAGTGAACTTCAGACTATTAGTATTATTTCGTATACTCCTAATGACATTTAGAAGAAAAAGGGCTAAAATTAATACGACAAATTTCATTCAAAGACCTCCGTCTCGCCAAAATAGAATTAAAGTTGCCGATAGCATAAAATATTTTATCCGCTGAATTAATCCTTGTGAAGATTTGCCGTGTGCTCTTTCTGACATCGGTGTGAATATCTCAGAAACCTTAAATTTGTGATGCTTGGCTTGAATAGTCGACCCGATTGTGTCAGACAAGAAGTTTACAGGGTAAGTTTCCGAATAAATATCAATTAATTTTCCTTTACTTGCTCGAAATCCGGAAGTTGGATCCGAAATCCTTAGTCCGTGGAATGACCTGATTAAGAATGAAAGAAGTATTTGGGCACTTCGAACGTGTAACTTTATCGGATAAGGATTTTTTCCTAGATATCTTGACCCGATGACTAAATCGCTGTTGCGCAAATGCTCAAGCATGGTAGAAATGTGAAGGGATGAATGTTGGCCATCAGCGTCGAAGTGAACCACTTTAGTAAAGCCCTGTTGCTTTGCATAACAATATCCGGATCTTATGGCCCCACCCACCCCCAAATTGATAGGCAGATCAATTAAAGTTACTGGGTGCTTAGCTGCAATTTGGGCGGTTTGATCCTTTGATCCGTCGTTGATAACGCAAATTCGTAGCTCGAACTGGTTTATTTCCAGGGAAGTAACTTCAGTTAGCACTTTTCCCAAAGACGCTTCCTCATTAAATGCAGGAATCAATACGAGCACTCTCTCTTGCATGGAACGGATTTTATCACCTCATGTTTGGGAATCTTTTAGTTTCCTTGATATTTCAAGGTATTTAAGTCATTGAATAGTAATGGCTTGGGTATTTTGAGTTTTCACGATTGTAAGATTGGATAGAGTTATACTAAGAGGAGAAAAAATGGATATAAATGAGTTTTATGAAAAATACTATAGATCCAATGGTGAGTCTTGGATTGTCAAGAAAAATCATGCCTACACACATCAGAAGTTAGAAAGTGGCGTCAAGAGTACATTCGAGAATGTTCTTGAATTAGGTGCCGGGAATGGTGAACATTTTCACTTCGTTCGCCACCCTTTTGAAACATATCTGCTCTCAGACTTGAGGCAGAATATCAAAAATGATATTCCAGACTCCAGAGTGCGCTTTGAAAGTTTTAATGCTGAAAAAATTCCGCATGCTGATAATACTTTTCAAAGAATAATAAGCACGTGCTTATTGCATCATGTTACTGATGTGCGCACTACTCTCGAGGAGATGAGGCGGGTTTCTGTACACGGAGGTTTAATCTCAATCAATATTGCAGCAGACCCAGGTTTAGCTTATCGTTTAATCTGGAAGCTTACTTCAGGGCGAAGGTTGCGTAATCAAGGTCTAAGATTTCCCCTCAGTGTGCACTACCAAGAACACAGAGGACACTATGTTGCGATACGAGAAATTGCTCGAGAAGTCTTTCAGAGTGATGTTATTTCCTTAAAGTTCTACCCGTTCTCAATAATTCCAAATCATCAACTAAATATTTTTGCAGTCATGCATATCCAGGTAGATAAAATGAACTTACAAAATTAATGTCGAGATGCGCAACTAACTTTCTACACATTTTAAATCCAATACAAAATATCATTTGACCATGAATCAATAGCTCTTAAAAGGACGATTTCGGTATTAAGGAACGTAGGCTAAAATCTGAACGCTACGCGATAAAGATTCAATCAAATTGAATCCATCCCAATTAACAGAAAAATCGAGAGATTTTCCGATCGGGACAATTCTATCAATGCCCTTAAGATTTGAACTCTCAATAAATTCCCTTAATTCCCCAAACTGAAATCCATAATAAACCATTGTTTGATAGGTACCAGTGACAGTCTCGACTAATTTTTCTAAACTCGGAAGTTTTACTTCGTAAAACAACCCACTATGAGACTTGAATTCTTCAAGATTTATTCCAATTTCTTGAAGTTCAATTCTAAATATCTTGTTGTCGTCACTCCGAATCAACTTGACCAATGGGTGCCCACTACTAAACCGAGCGCTTGTTACCAATTTATCCATTATTTGCAGTGGTTCGATTGAATAGCGTCTCGAGATTATCGGTTCTAGATTCTTCCAAAAAATCTCAGACGCTTCGGAGCTGAGTTTTGTTTCGCCGATCCAACATATTAAATGCGGAGCTGTGCATGCATTCTGGTCAAAAAGATACGTATCATTATAAAATCCCTGTGCGATTTTTACCTTTTCGTTCGATTTTAGATACCTCTCGGAATTTATAACGCAAATTGAAAATCTGTCCGAGAATGTAATGTCGAAAGCTTTGGCGGAAATACTTGACTTTCGGATCTCATGAATAGTCTGGTTTCCACCCCAAATTACTCGCACATCACACATCTCAGAGAAATAGTCTGTAATTGCACTTTCTTTTGGGTACCTCACAAGAGCAAACAAATTCCTAACTTCTTCATGTACTTGTTTGTTGATCAATGTTTCTATTTTAATCATTAAATATTCAATTTGTTCGAACCTCTTGCTTGGAAGTCTCACAATATTAACGTTTCCGCTTAGCAAACCAGTAGCAAGAGAGTATGCAAAATTGACTGGTACATTCCCCGGGGTGATGTGAAATACTAAACCTCTTCCACGGCGATAATTACTTATATCTAGTTGGACATTTTCATCTATTTCTCTGCACCATAAAGCAAAAGCAATGACATCGGGGAACATTCGAGATTCCCTGTCAATCAGAATAATCTCGGCCAACTCTTTTAGAAACTTAATCACTTTTTCGGAATAAACTTCTTGAGAAGAATTAAGCAATAACGAATCAATTGACCCATCTTTTGGACAACACAACTCGAGCTTTGAATTAATTAATTTGGAATGTGTCACTACATCCTCTTATCTCTGCACGCTTGACTCGGCCTTCAATTAGGAAATAAGAGCCCAATTTTCCACACTTACAATCGTCAACACCAATCTGACGCCCCAAATCTTCCGTTAGTAATACATGTCCAGGATAGCTCCTTGGGAGAATGGAAATTGTTTCGATTAAGCCGGTTTCATTTAAGCCATTAATCCCATGAGTCAATTGGTTTCTGATCAAAATCTCAGAATATATAGATGTATGCATATAGCCAAATTCACATTCAACCAATATAGAACCTGTCTGTTCGGCCATTCCGTAGTAATCATGAACTTTAGCGGTGCCAAATTTTTTGTGAATTGTATTTCTGAAATGCTCTTTGGTCACTTGATCCATTTCCGCGATTTTTTTCCAACCTCCTCCATGAAAAAAGGTTGCTCCACGCAATTCAAGATTTATATTTGCAGACTCCATAGGCTTGATCAAGTGAAACCAGACAATAGACGTGAATCCAAAAATAAGAATCGGATCACTGCCATTGTTGTCAGTAAACTCTAGAATCGCGTCCCAATTCGGTGACATATCATCATTCAATGCATAAGTTACAGTTGTTGAAAATTTGGAAAACCCTAATATCCCAGCGGCACGTGCTGTGAAAGCGGTGCGATTCTTGATTGTCGAAGGTGCATCGATAACTAACAGTGGGAGGCGCTTCTTCCCCAAATAGTGCGAAATAATCTTTGTGAGTGCTTTGTTTTGAAAACTCGAAGTTTCAGCATCAATATAGATTTTTGATTTTAATTGACCTGAAGTACCACTCGAATTTAGACTTCGAGTGACTGTGTTTTGAGGATTTGTTACTAATTCTATTTCTTTGAATAATCTAACGGGTATAGATGGGAAATCATTTAAATTGTTAACTCTTTTGTAGTCATAATCTATGGAGCTTAAGATATTTGCGTAGCTCAAATTGTTCTCTAAGTGATATTGAGTAAGAGAACCAATACCATCTAGTAAAAGTCTAGACTTTTTAACGTGAGGCAAAGAGTAAGGATCAGTCATGAACATTTGATCGATAACTTCAAGATATTTATTCATGAATTAGGTTTTCTAATTCCTTGTAATTTATCTTGCCATTCTCTAAGCGTGGAAATTTTTCCATGACATGAATCCTAACCCCTAACGGATTTACATTGAATTTCGAAGTCACAAGATTTTTCAATTTTGAAACATCTGAAACTTCTGATTCTCGCAAAGTATAGATCTCCAAATGATCATCTATTCCTGAACAAACTATTGGATTTGATTCGGTGCTTAGGATAGCCTCAATTTCGTCCAAATTTAATCGTTTTCCGTGAATCTTGAGGAATCTTTTCTTCCTGCCAACAATAAAATAAAAGCCATCATTATCAACGGTTGCGATATCTCCTGTCGATAATTGACCTTTAAGTTCATCATTCTTTGCAAGGTCAAGTCGATTTTCCGCATATCCCATCATTACATTAGGCCCTGAATAAATTAGTTCACCTGAGGCATATGTGCTTGAGGTTGCATCATTCTCCAAAAAGTCTATTTTAAGCTGACCACCTGGTATAGCTTTTCCTATACTTCCGATCTTTAATTTAGTGTATCTAGGGGATAAGTAACTTATTCGTGCCGTCGCTTCCGTCTGTCCATACATAACATAGAAAGAAATGTCGTTCTCTTTCGAAAATCTGTCGACCTCTAAGATCAATTCGTTTGTCATCTTGCCACCAGCCTGTGTAATGACACACAAAGAATCTTGTGGCCTTTTTGTGAAAAATTTAATGCGTCGTAATAATTCAAATGTAAACGGGACACCCGAAAGAGATGTGGGGTTATATTTTTGGAACTGTTCCCAAAATCCTCTTTCCACAATGGATTTACTCGTCAAAATTATCGAAGCACCTGCAAGGATATGGCTATTGATAATCGAAAATCCAAAACTATAGCTTAGCGGAAGAGTAGTAATAGCTCTGTTTTCTGCCGTAATTTTTAAGTACTCTACTATTGCTCTTCCATTGCTAATAATATTTTGATAGCTAAGACGGACAAGTTTTGGGCTTCCCGTGGAACCTGACGTACTCAGTAGTAAAGCTAAATCAGGATTGGGGGGGATATCGCTATGCTCGCCAGTTTTTAACAACACAAATTCCCCAATTTCTGCAACAGCAAGAAGGTTCGATAATGAATTGTGAGCATCTTTCCTGGCGAAGATGTATTCAATTTTGTAAGTTTTTATTAAGTTATGGATAAATATAGGATCAGAATTTGATTCCATTAATAAAGGTATTTGTCCATTCATTAAAAAACTAACTAAACCCATAACAGCGCCGGAAGAATTTTCGCACAAAATAAGAACTAGTGCGCGAGAAAATATATTCTTTTGAAATTCAAGTTGAACTTTAAAAAAAGTTGAATAATCGATAGAATTTCCTTGTTCATCAATGAGAAAAACATTGCAATCTATATTCTCGGGAAGCTTATAAAACATCACTTACTCTATGTTGCCTTATATGTCGATATCGCTATATTTTAATAGGAAATCTTTGGGTAGATCTTTTCGCATTTTTTTACCAATCACTTTATGTAAATCGGATATTTGAATTCCATCACCGGGGCGTTTAAAGACAACATCCTCCATTTGTAGAATTTCTCCAACTTTTAAGTCTTTAGCCGATACTAGACTTCTTCGCATTATTCTACGTTGTGACATTTCAGAATCTGAAACAATTCTTTCTACGCGCCCCATTGAAACGTAAGCATCCTTGCATCCTAAAATCATATCTTTCAACTGACTTGATTCCATCGCCATTTGATTATCCATTCCAATTTTAGTTCTATCGAGTGTAAAATGTTTTTCAATCAAGGCAGCTCCGAGTGCTGTTGCGGCAATTGCTAGTGCTGATCCTTCCGAGTGATCAGAAAAACCAATTGGGAAATCTCTAAAAATCTCTCGTAGGCCAAGAATGTTACGGAGGTTCATTTCATTTGTTTGGGTGGGATATAACGATACACAATGAAGAATGCAAATTTTGTCATTTCCATTCATGGTAATAGTTTCTATCGCGGTTTTAATTTCTTCGATTGAGCCCATCCCAGTTGATAAAACTATGGGTTTCTGTGATTTAGCCATATGTGTTAGCAGATCTAGGTTAATTAAATCCATTGACGCGACTTTTAGAAAGGGTACATCACATTTGCTTACTAAGAAGTCCACTTCCTCTTTGGAGTAGGGGGTTGAGGCAAAATCTATTTCTAGGTATCGGCAGTATTCAGAAAGTACATAAAGCTCTTGGGCAGAAAATGAAAACCGTTTTATAAATCGCCTCGCCATAGGGTTCTCGGTATAGAAAGTTTCCGAATAAAGACTTTCCTCACTCCAAGATTGAAATTTGACGCAATCACATCCAGCATCTTTTGCGGCAACAATCATTTCTTTAGCCTTTTCAATATCCCCGAAGTGGCTAGTATTTAATTCTGCGACAATGTATGGCATCTGAAAATCGCCAATGCTTCGAGACGAACTGAAATAAATTTCGCTCATATTATTTCTCACTCAATGAGGGTTGCATAGTATCTTCTACAAATGGGAATTGTTCCTCGATTGGCATACGTTGAAGTTTCCCATTCAAGTCTTTCTTACGTGCAATTTGAATGTATTCCTGATCTTTGATGCCCTGAACCTCAATAAATAGAGCTTCTGGGGTATTCTCAGATTGCTTAAGTATGGCTTTAAAATCCGCCAGGTTGTTAGCGCTCATATATTTCAACCCGAAACATCTAGCAACTTCTTCAAAGTTTGGACAACTTAATCCATTTGAGGAATCTGTTCCAATGGTTCTTCCCCGAAATAATTCAGACTGCCTTTTTCGAATTATTGCGTATGCATCATTATTCACTACGATGATTACGATCGGAATTTTATTATGTCTAATAGTTTGCAGCTCTTGGATATTCATCATTATTGAACCATCTCCAATAACCGTGTAAATAGTCTCGCCGCTTGCATAATGTGCACCTACAGAAGCTGGTAAGGCATATCCCATCGCTCCTTGTGACACAGGATGAAGACACCTTTGACCGTACTTAAATTTAATATTTGTAGGAAGTATCAACTCTATTAGTCCAGAATCTGTTACCAGTACGCCGTTGTCTGGCAAGAATTCAGAAATAGAATTCGCTAATTGATGTAAGTCCACCCCATCGCTTCGTATCATAAATTTTTCAAGCACAGAAGATTTACTTCTTAAAGATTCGCAATGATCAATCCAGGATTCTGGGGACTTGTAAGTTGTTTCGGCTAGGATTTTTCGCAGAAAATTCAGAATATCTATCTCGAGAAAAAGGTCTATTTTTCTACCTGGTTTACTATGCTCTATTGGATCGATGTCTACTATGACTACCTTTGCATTTCTACCGAAGTCATTAAAATCAGGCCCTGTTACCATCGAATTCATTCTTGAGCCCAGAACAATCAGCAAATCCGACTCTTGGAGAGCCTGAGCGGCGGAACGCGTGCAACCCATCATTCCAATCGAGCCAACACTCCCAAAATTTGCGGATCCAATTATGTCCACAGCAGAAGCTGTGAAGATCAGTGGAATCTGTGTTTTCTTTTGTAGGGCTTGCAATTCCGGGATCGCGTCTGCAGATCGTACGCCGTGTCCAACTAGAAATAATGGTGATTTTGATTCTTTTAAAAATGATTTGAATGACTCTAATTTAGAATTTATCAATATAGTCTGATCAATCTTTGTGTGCGTCCATCTGACTAAATTATCTGGATCGATCTGCATGCTTTGAATATCAAGTGGGATGTCAAGCCAAACTGGTCCCTTTCGACCAGCCATAGCAGATTCGATTAGCCTGTCCATCTCAATCCCAATATTTTGTGGATCGGTAAGCATGACCGCGTACTTCGTAATAGGTTGTACCAAAGAAATGATGTCAGCTTCTTGCTGACCAAATGTTCGAATTGGAATCCCAGTGTAACGAGTGGTTTCTGCCAAAGTATTTTGACCAGAAATAAAAAATGTAGGAATTCCATCTTGCCATGCTGAAAGTGCCGGAGTAACAGCATTGGTGCTCGCACACCCCGTAGAAACCAAACAAACGGAAATCTTGTTGGTGTATTGAGAGTGAGCCACAGCTGCATAACCTGCTGCCTGCTCGTGGTGTGTGGAGATGTTTTTGAGATTTTCATTCTTGGCAACAGCATCTGTCAAGAACAAGGCACCGCGACCAGTAACTGAGTAAGTGTGGGTTAATCCGACTTCGACTAGTCTTTGAAAAATGTAGTCAGCAACTCTCATAAAACTAATCTTACCGGGCTTATTTAAGGTTGTTGCCGGAAGGACTATATTTTGCCAAAATTTCAGGTATCGCAATTGTGAACGATGCTGAAATTGCCGGTTCGCCATTAACATCGCTTTCGGCAAAGCCCTTTGCTATGCCGCGCTTGAAAGTTTCGAGTTCGGCATAAATATTCAGAGTTTCGCCAGGAATTAACTTTCGTTTAAATGTTGCGTTGTCCAGTTTTACAAAACTGGTCTTTTGACCAGCATGTCCCTCCAATGTTAAAAAAGTCATCAAAAAAACTTGAACTAGCGACTCAATTTGAATAAACCCCGGAACATTTGGATCACCCTCGAAGTGCGCCGGGAAGTACCATTCGTTATAACTAAAGGCTTTCTTCCCTCTTGCAAATTTACCTGGTACTACATCCATGATTTCATCAATGAAGAGAAGTGGATAACGATTTTGTTGAAAATTCATTATTTCCGGAATTCCAAAAGGTGGCTTTCGAATTCCCATTTCGGCTGCCATTCTAGATCTGTACTCCATACTTCGCAAGAATACTTTTTCCCGCTTCAAAGCTTGAGAAATCAATTATGTCGTCAATATCCATTTCTATTGAAAAGGTCTTCTCTAAGATTGTCATAAGTTCCATGTGACTTATGCTGTCCCATTCGGGAATTCCTTGATACACAAGCGACGAAAGTTTTGTGTCGTCAATATCAAACAACTTTTTGAATGACGCTTGATATGCCTCTAGATTTTCCATTTGTCCTCATTCCTATTTATTAGACTCACTTTACAACACTCTTGAATGGGACTAGAAAATCCACACAGACTCGGTGTGTAAAAATCCTAATCCAACCTCACGACACCGTTTGGGGTAAATAGGTCAACAGTTACAATTCCGTACTCACCATCATTTGCCGACGGGTCAATAAACTCGACATCCGCTCCATTTAATCCACCAAGGATCTCTGTCTTAAACCATGAATCAGCAAGGTGATCAGTGTCGGCAATTGTAATCTTTTCAATTGAAGCAACAGCTTTTCCATCTTGTGATGGGTGATCAGCTGTTAACCATTGGATGAAGAATGGAAGTTCACGAGAATCGGTAATCTCATTAACTCCGATTTGCTTCCACTTAAGATCACTGCCATCTGGACGTGTGCGGTGACCTTCGATTGCACTGCGGCCAAACTTCTCTTCAACCTTTGAAATATCTTCAGTAGCAAAAACCCATGTAAGCCATCCGCCGCCTTCTTGTGCTTTCTTGCTAACAGCTTTACCCCAAGGAGTCTGCTCTGTTGCTGGGTGATCTAGTGGGCACACAACTTCGATGTATTGGCCGTTTTGAAGAGGCATTGTGAAGTTGCGAGTGCCAAAGCGTGGGTGGACTCCGCCATCTACGAAGGTGCTGCCAAGG
>Ga0214921_10007006_pt1 | contig 15178 bp, 23 predicted proteins | sample LL1505_MetaG_FD_177992 | JGI IMG/M metagenome (GOLD analysis project Ga0214921, IMG submission 177992) | Freshwater microbial communities from Lake Lanier, Atlanta, Georgia, United States - LL-1505 | ecosystem: Environmental > Aquatic > Freshwater > Lake | place: USA: Georgia | collected... | reverse complement strand
ATCCGCGGGGGTGCGGACACCGTGATGGATCTGTCCACCGGCCGCAACATTCACGACACGCGCGAATGGATTTTGCGCAACTCCCCCGTGCCGATTGGCACCGTGCCGATTTATCAGGCGCTGGAAAAGGTGGGCGGCATCGCCGAAGACCTGACATGGGATGTGTTCCGCGACACCCTGATTGAACAGGCCGAACAGGGCGTGGATTATTTCACCATCCATGCGGGCGTTCGCTTGCCCTACGTCCCCTTGGCGGCAAAGCGCATGACCGGCATCGTGTCCCGCGGCGGTAGCATCATGGCGAAATGGTGCTTGGCGCATCACAAGGAAAGTTTCTTGTACGAACGCTTCGACGAAATCACCGAGATTATGAAGGCCTATGACGTCGCCTATAGCCTTGGCGACGGCCTTCGCCCCGGCAGCATTTACGACGCCAATGACGAGGCGCAATTTGCCGAACTCTATACGCTGGGTGAACTGACCAAGCGCGCTTGGGCCCAAGATGTGCAGGTGATGATCGAAGGCCCCGGCCATGTGCCGATGCACAAGATTAAAGAGAATATGGAAAAGCAGTTGGAGGCGTGCGGCGAGGCACCATTCTACACGCTTGGACCGCTCACCACCGACATCGCGCCGGGATATGACCATATCACCAGCGGCATCGGCGCGGCGCAGATCGGTTGGTATGGCACGGCCATGCTCTGCTACGTCACGCCCAAGGAGCATTTGGGCTTGCCCGACCGCGACGATGTGAAGGTCGGCGTTGTCACCTATAAGCTCGCCGCCCATGCCGCCGACTTGGCCAAGGGCCACCCCGCGGCGCAAGTGCGCGACGATGCATTAAGCAAAGCGCGTTTCGAATTCCGCTGGCGCGACCAGTTCAACCTCAGCCTCGATCCCGAAACAGCCGAGCAATATCACGACCAGACGCTCCCTGCGGAAGGCGCAAAGTCAGCGCATTTCTGTTCCATGTGCGGGCCGAAATTCTGCTCGATGAAAATCAGCCAAGAAGTGCGCGATTTTGCCAAGCTGCAAAACCAGTCAGCTGATAGCTTTGTCGCGGCGGAAGAAGCCGAGGCGGGTATGGCGCAGATGAGCAAGGTCTATGATGAAACGGGCCGGGAGCTTTATATGGGTGCTGGTGATCGGGAGCATGATTGAGGATGATTTCAGGGCGGCAAGGCTTGGCGCATCGGGGCGTGTCCGTTAGCATCCCCTCAAAAGGGAGGATGTTATGGGCAAAGTGAGCGAAGCCGGGCTGTCGCCGCGCTGGTCGTGGATGTTATGGGCCGCTGCTGCCTATAATCTGGTCGTCGCTGTTCCTGCCATTGCTTTGCCGGGCACGGCTCAAGGCGACCGGGTCACCGCTGTGCTGGTTGCCAGTTTTGGTGTCCTCTACGCTTTGATCGCTCGGGCGCCTGCGCTTTATGGGCGCATGCTCTGGGCGGGGGTGCTCGGGAAGGCGGGGATCCTTGCCATTCTGCTGCCCGCCCTGTTGGACGGGCGTGCGCCGGGGGCGACGGGATATATTCTCGCCGGGGATGCGCTGTTTACCATTGGCTTTCTGGCCTTGCTCTTTGGCCCGCAGAGGCGCCACCTCGCCTGATCCTTCCAAAAAGGGCGGGGGGCAGGAACCTCTGCCCCCCGTCTAGGAGCGGGTGGACCAAGATGGCGGGTCCGCACCCTTTCTCCGATGTATGTCGCATCTATACAATTTTTAGTTAATCCGAAACGGAGTTTTTTTGGGTCGCTTGCCAAAAAGCGCCAATTCGCGTGGTTGCGCGGAGCGGATATGGCCCAAAGCATCGGTGCAAATAGGGGGGACTGGCCCCGCGTCTCAGGCTTGACCGGCCTGTCCCTCCCCCGCCAAAGAGAGAGGATGTGCAACCTTTACCGTCTGGATGCCCCGGCGCATCAGATTGCCGATATATTTGACGCGCAGGCGGGGGGAGACCCTTGGGCGGGCGGCTATGTCGCGCCGGGGCGGCCGGCGCCTGTCATTGTGCGGCAGGATCGTGGCCGGGTGATCGTGCCGCGCATGTGGGGCGTGCCGCCGCCGCCCAAGGGGGATCATCCCATCACCAATATCCGCAACCTTGCCAGCCCGTTCTGGATCGGCACCTTGCGCCATATTGGGGGGCGCTGTCTGGTGCCCGTCACCCGCTTTCAGGAATGGGGCGGGCGGGCAGGGGCGCGCACGCAGCACTGGTTTTCGCTTCCCTCTCAGCCCATCTTCGCCTTTGCCGGGATAATGCGGGACAGCGAAGTGCCAAGCTTTGCCTTTTTGACGACGGATGCCAATCCACTGGTCGGCTCTGTTCACCCAAAGGCCATGCCGCTTATTCTCCACCCAGAAGATTATGAAAGCTGGCTGGCTGCCGATTGGAAGCGGGCGTCCCAATTGGTTGCGCCCTTTCCATCGCAACTGATGCACATGGACAGCAGTCCAGAAGCGGCCCGGACATCGGAAAACCGGCGGGCTGGCGGGGGCTTGCCCATTGACCTTTTTGGGACTGGCGGGTAGGGCCGCCCTCGTCCGACCGATCTGGTGCGTGTGAGTCCTGCTCACAAACCCTAGGACTTTCGGGCATTACATAGCGCTTGAACACTGTTTGTGCGGGGATTTCCTCCGGGCTTTTGCCTTGGGGGTGATTCGTGTTTTCCGCAAGGAAGGCACCATTGCCGGGCATCAGAGTAACTTCGTAAAGGTGAAGGGCTTCATGCCAACAATTAATCAGTTGGTCCGCAAGGGCCGCGCCCCTCAGAAGGCGAAATCAAAAGTTCCCGCGATGGAGCAGAATCCGCAAAAGCGCGGCGTCTGCACGCGCGTCTACACCACGACCCCGAAAAAGCCGAACTCAGCCCTCCGTAAGGTGGCCAAGATTCGTCTGACCAATGGTCGTGAAGTCATCAGCTACATCCCCGGTGAAGGCCACAACCTTCAGGAGCACTCGGTCGTGCTGATCCGCGGCGGTCGTGTTCGCGATCTTCCCGGTGTGCGCTACCATGTGCTGCGCGGCGTGCTCGACACGCAGGGTGTGAAGGATCGCAAGCAGAGCCGTTCGAAATACGGCGCGAAGCGTCCTAAGTAAGCCGGTATATATTTAGAAGGATAAGCTGATATGGCTCGTCGTCGTCGTCCCGAGAAGCGGGAAATTCTGCCCGATCCCAAGTTTGGGGATGTGGTGCTCTCGAAATTTATGAACTCCGTCATGCTTGATGGGAAAAAGTCGGTTGCTGAAGGCATTGTTTATGGTGCCCTTGAAGCCGTTGAAGCCAAGGCGAAGAAGGAACCGCTCGGCGTGTTCCATGACGCGCTCAACAATGTGAAGCCGGGCATCGAAGTCCGCTCACGTCGTGTTGGTGGTGCAACCTATCAGGTTCCGGTTGAAGTCCGCACAGAACGTGCCCAGGCTCTGGCCATTCGTTGGTTGATTTCGGCGGCGCGGTCGCGCTCGGAAAACACCATGGCTGCCCGCTTGTCGGGTGAGCTGATGGATGCCGCCAACAACCGTGGCAATGCTGTGAAGAAGCGTGAAGACACGCATCGCATGGCAGAAGCCAACCGTGCCTTCTCGCATTATCGCTGGTAATCGCGCTGTAACAATCGAGGCGCCTTAACGGGCGCCTCACCCCTTCGGAGAACTCCTCATGGCACGCAGCCATCCTCTCGAAAAATACCGTAACATCGGTATCATGGCGCACATCGACGCGGGTAAAACCACGACGACTGAGCGTATCCTTTACTACACCGGCAAGTCTTACAAGATCGGTGAAGTCCATGAAGGCACAGCCACCATGGACTGGATGGAACAAGAGCAAGAACGCGGCATCACGATTACGTCGGCTGCCACGACCTGCTTTTGGAACGACCACCGCATCAACATCATCGATACACCCGGCCACGTTGACTTCACGATTGAAGTTGAGCGTTCGTTGCGCGTTCTCGATGGTGCGGTCGCCTGTTTTGACGGCGTGGCCGGCGTTGAGCCGCAGTCCGAAACCGTTTGGCGTCAGGCTGAGAAGTATCACGTCCCGCGCATGTGCTTTGTGAACAAGCTCGATCGCACGGGTGCCAATTTCGAAATGTGCGTGGACATGATCAAGGACCGCCTCGGCGCGCGTCCGATCGTCCTCTACATTCCGGTCGGCATTGAAAGCCAGCTTAAGGGTCTGGTTGATCTCGTGCACAACCGCGCAATCATCTGGTTGGATGAATCGCTCGGCGCGCAGTTTGAATATCAGGATATTCCCGAGGATCTGAAGGCAAAGGCTGCACAAATGCGGTCGGAGCTGATCGAAATGGCCGTCGAGCAAGACGATGACGTGATGGAAGCCTATCTTGAAGGCAATGAGCCGGATATCGATACGCTGAAGAAGCTGATCCGTAAGGGCACGCTGAACTTCTCGTTCGTGCCAATCCTGTGCGGTTCGGCCTTTAAGAATAAGGGTGTTCAGCCGCTGCTGGATGCTGTTGTCGACTATCTGCCGTCGCCGCTCGACATTCCTGATGTCGAAGGCCTCAAGCTGGATGGCGAAACGCCGGATACGCGTCCGCCGTCAGACGACGCGCCCTTCTCGGCACTTGCCTTTAAGATCATGAACGATCCCTTTGTCGGAACGCTCACCTTCGCACGTATCTATTCGGGCAAGCTCGAAACCGCGTCGCAGGTGATGAACTCGGTCAAGGATAAGAAGGAAAAGGTTGGCCGCATGTTGCTCATGCACGCCAATGACCGCGAAGACATTCAGGTGGCTTATGCCGGCGACATCGTCGCTCTGGCAGGCCTGAAGGACACGACGACAGGGGACACGCTGTGCGCCATCAACGCGCCGATCATCCTTGAGCGTATGGAATTCCCGGAGCCCGTTATCGAGGTTGCGGTGGAACCCAAGACCAAGGCTGACCAAGAAAAGATGGGCATCGCGCTCAATCGCCTTGCACGCGAAGATCCGTCGTTCCGCGTTACATCCGACCATGAATCGGGCCAGACGATCATCAAGGGCATGGGTGAACTTCACCTAGAAATCCTTGTCGATCGCATGAAGCGCGAATTCAAGGTGGAAGCCAATGTCGGTGCGCCGCAGGTGGCCTATCGCGAATATCTCGCGAAGAAGGTCGACATTGATTACACCCACAAGAAGCAGTCGGGTGGTTCGGGCCAATTCGGTCGCGTCAAGTTCACGGTCACGCCGGGCGAACGTGGTGCGGGCATTGTGTTCATCGACTCGGTGAAGGGCGGTAATATTCCCAAGGAATATATTCCGTCGGTTGAAAAGGGCATGCGCGAAACCGCAGAGTCCGGCTCGCTCATCGGCTTCCCGATCATCGATTTCGAAATCGAGCTTTATGATGGCGCCTATCACGATGTTGACTCGTCAGCATTGGCCTTTGAAATTGCCGGTCGTGCAGCAATGCGCGAAGCGGCTCAAAAGTCGGGCATCAAGCTCCTCGAACCGATCATGAAGGTCGAAGTCATCACCCCGGAAGATTATCTGGGCGATGTCATCGGTGACATGAACTCACGTCGTGGTCAGATCCAGGGCACAGACACACGCGGCAACGCGCAGGCTGTCGAAGCCATGGTCCCGCTGGCCAATATGTTCGGCTACGTCAATCAGCTGCGGTCCTTCACACAAGGCCGTGCGCAATACTCAATGCAATTTTCGCATTATGACGAAGTTCCGGCAAATGTGGCGGAAGAGGTCAAGGCAAAGCTTGCCTAATCGAGAAAGACGGATTAAGGCGCGCGCCTGAATTAGCAGGCGAGCGCCCGCAATCCTAAACATTGAACCAATCGAAGAACGAGGGTTAGAAAAATGGCGAAGGCTAAATTTGAGCGGAACAAGCCGCACTGCAACATCGGCACCATCGGTCACGTTGACCATGGTAAGACCTCGCTGACCGCAGCGATCTCGAAGATTCTGGCTGAAACCAATGGCGGTGTCGCCGTTGACTTTGCCAACATCGACAAGGCTCCTGAAGAGCGCGAGCGCGGTATCACGATTTCGACGGCACACGTCGAATATGAAACCGACGCACGTCACTATGCACACGTCGATTGCCCGGGCCACGCTGACTATGTGAAGAACATGATCACCGGTGCCGCGCAGATGGACGGCGGCATTCTCGTCGTTTCGGCCACAGACGGCCCGATGCCCCAGACCCGTGAGCACATCCTGCTCGCCCGTCAGGTTGGCGTGCCGCAGCTCGTCGTGTTCATGAACAAGGTTGACCTTGTTGACGACGCCGAAATCCTCGAGCTCGTCGAAATGGAAATTCGCGAGTTGCTCTCCAACTATGACTTTGACGGCGACAACATCCCCGTCATTCAGGGTTCGGCGACATGCGCACTCAATGGCGACAAGCCTGAAATTGGCCGCGATGCCATTCTTAAGCTGATGGCGGCTGTTGACAGCTTCATTCCGCAGCCGGCGCGTCCGCTCGACAAGCCGTTCCTGATGCCGATCGAAGACGTGTTCTCGATTTCGGGTCGTGGTACGGTTGTTACCGGCCGCGTTGAAACCGGCGTTGTGAAGGTTGGCGAAGAAGTCGAAATCGTTGGCCTAAAGGACACGAAAAAGACCGTCGTCACCGGCGTTGAAATGTTCCGTAAGCTGCTCGATCAGGGTGAAGCTGGCGATAACATCGGCGCGCTCATCCGCGGCGTTGGCCGTGAAGAAGTTGAGCGTGGCCAGGTTCTCTGCAAGCCCGGTTCGATCACGCCGCACACGGAATTCACTTCGGAAGTGTATGTTCTGTCGAAGGAAGAAGGCGGCCGTCACACGCCGTTCTTTGCGAACTATCGTCCGCAGTTCTACTTCCGCACGACGGACGTCACCGGTGAAGTTGTTCTTCCCGAAGGCACAGAAATGGTCATGCCGGGCGACAATGTTCAACTTGCTATCAAGCTGATCGCACCGATCGCGATGGAGCAGGGTCTCCGCTTCTCGATCCGTGAAGGTGGCCGGACCGTCGGTTCTGGGGTTGTCGCTTCGATCTCTAAGTAATATAGCTCAATCAACACCGCCCGATTCTCTTCATGAGGATCGGGCGGTTTGCTTGTTTAATGTTTTTGGCTCTTTCTCATCGGTAAACGGACATGGAAACGCAGAATATTCGCATTCGCCTGAAGGCATTCGATCATCGTGTGCTTGATCAGGCAACTGGCGACATCGCCGAAACGGCAAAGCGCACAGGTGCTTTAATCCGCGGTCCCATTCCGCTCCCGACGAGAATTGAGAAATTCACGGTCAACCGCGGCCCGCACGTCGACAAAAAGTCGCGCGAGCAGTTTGAGGTTCGGACCTATAAGCGGTTGCTCGATATCGTGCAGCCCACCCCACAGACAGTCGACGCTTTGATGAAGCTCGATCTTGCTTCTGGGGTTGATGTTGAGATCAAGCTCGCCTAAGGGCTCTGTCTCTCAAGAGATTTGGGATACCGCCGGACATTAGTTCGGGTCTGCGTCCCCCGTCTTTTCGGTCTGAAATGGCTGGAAATTAGCCCAGGCGGGGCGATGCATTACAATTTGGGCTCACATGCCCGCGGGGAATGGGTCTCCGTGGGCCTCTGTATTAGGGAGAAACGGATCATGCGCACTGGCGTGATCGCGAAGAAGGTCGGCATGACGCGCATCTTTAAAGAAGATGGTCGTCACGTTCCCGTTACCGTTCTTTCGCTTGAAAATTGTCAGGTCGTGTCGCAGCGCACGCTTGATCGCGACGGTTATGTCGCGGTTCAGCTGGGTGCAGGCGCGGCTAAGGCTAAGAATGTTGCCAAACCGCAGCGCGGTCACTTCGCGAAGGCAGAGGTTGAGCCCAAGGCTCGTCTCGTCGAATTCCGCGTTGCTGAAGATGCGCTGGTCGATGTTGGCGCAGAAATCGCAGCCGATCATTTTGTGACGGGTCAACTCGTCGATGTTGCTGGCCATACCCAGGGTAAGGGCTTTGCAGGCGCCATGAAGCGTTGGGGCTTCGGCGGTCTGCGCGCGACCCACGGTGTGTCGGTCTCGCACCGTTCGCACGGGTCGACGGGTCAACGTCAGGATCCGGGTAAGGTCTTCAAGAACAAGAAGATGGCCGGCCACATGGGTGACCGTCAGCGCACACAGCAGAACCTCGAAATCGTCCTCACGGATGTTGAGCGCGGTTTGTTGTTCGTGCGCGGTTCGGTGCCGGGTGCCAAGGGTACCTGGTTGACCGTTATTGACTCCGTTAAGGTGTCGCGTCCCGCCGACGCTCCGTACCCCGCCGCGGTTCGCTCCGCTGGCGCTCCGGTCGAAGCTCCCGCTGAAACTCCGGCTGAAGTCGCTGATGCGCCTGAAGCTGCCGAAACCCAGGAGGGCTAAGCCATGAAGCTCAAGGTTCAGACCCTCGATGCCAAGGCAAAGGGCGACATTGATTTGGCGGACGACGTGTTCGGCCTAGAACCACGCGCAGATATTCTGCACCGTGTTGTCACGTGGCAGCTTGAAAATGCCCGTGGGACAGCCCGTGGCGCGCGTGAGCGTGCTGATGTTGCCCGCACCGGTAAGAAGTTTGGTCGTCAAAAGGGGGGTGGTACCGCCCGTCACGGCGATCGTCGCGCTCCCGTCTTTATCGGCGGTGGTAAGGCTCATGGCCCGCGTGTTCGCGACTTTAACCCGTCGCTGAACAAGAAAATCCGTGCGCTTGGCCTGAAGATGGCCCTTTCGGCGAAGGCGAAATCTGGCACGCTCATCGTGTTGGAAGACCTTGCTGTGAAGGAAGCCAAGACCAAGGCGCTTGTCGGCACGCTCAGCAAGCTGGGCTTCGGCAGGACGGCACTCGTCATTGACGGTGAGAATGTGGAAACGAGCTTCGCGCTTGCAACCGCCAACATTCCTGGGGTCGACGTTTTGCCGGCCATGGGCGCCAATGTTTACGACATCCTTCGCCATGACACGCTGGTCTTGACCCGCGCTGGCGTTGAAAAGCTGGAGGCGCGCTTCAATGGCTAAGAATCAAGTGGATATTCGCCACTATGATGTGGTGCTCGCGCCCCACATCACAGAAAAGGCGACCATGGCGAGTGAGCAGAACGCAGTTGTGTTCCGCGTCGCCAACGACGCCACCAAGCCGCAGATCAAGGCGGCCGTTGAAGCTCTCTTCGACGTCAAGGTGACGGGCGTGAACACCATCGTCCAAAAGGGTAAGACCAAACGTTGGAAGGGCGCAGCCTACCGTCGTTCGGACTTCAAAAAAGCGATTGTGACGCTGGCTGATGGCCAGTCGATCGACGTGACCACGGGGATCTGAGAACCATGGCACTGAAGCATTATAACCCAACCAGCCCGGCCCGCCGTGGCCTGATCTTGGTTGACCGCTCCGCGCTGCATAAGGGCAAGCCTGTTAAGGCCTTGACCGAAGGCAAGCGCAAGACAGGCGGCCGTAACAATAAGGGCCATGTGACATCGCGCGGCATCGCCGGTGGCCATAAGCAGCGGTATCGCATCATCGACTTTAAGCGTCGCAAATGGGACGTGGAAGCGACGGTCGAGCGTCTGGAATATGACCCCAACCGCACCGCCTTCATCGCGCTTGTCAAATATGACGATGGCGAACAGGCTTATATCTTGGCGCCACAGCGTCTTGCTCCTGGTGACAAGATCATCGCGGGTAAGAAGACCGACGTGAAGCCGGGCAATTCCATGGAACTCGCTCAGATGCCGGTCGGCACCATTGTCCACAATGTGGAAATGAAGCCGGGCAAGGGTGGCCAGATTGCACGTTCGGCAGGCACGTATGTGCAGGTCGTCGGTCGCGATCGTGGCATGGTGATTGTTCGTCTGAATTCGGGCGAGCAGCGTTACCTGCGCGGCGATTGCATGGGCACTGTTGGTGCCGTGTCGAACCCCGATAATGGGAACACCAATCTTGCTAAGGCTGGCCGTAACCGCTGGCTGGGCCGTCGTCCGCTGACGCGCGGTGTTGCAAAGAACCCAGTCGATCACCCCCATGGTGGTGGTGAAGGCCGGACTTCAGGTGGTCGTCACCCAGTGACGCCATGGGGTAAGCCGACCAAGGGTGCGCGCACGCGTTCCAACAAGTCGACTGACAAGATGATCATCCGGTCGCGTCACGCGAAGAAGAAGAGGTAAGTCATGGCCCGTTCCGTCTGGAAAGGTCCTTTTGTAGACCTGCACCTGCTGAAGAAGGCAGAAACCGCTGCGGAGGCTGGCACCCGTGCTGGCCCGATCAAAACCTGGTCGCGCCGCTCGACAATCCTTCCGCAGTTCGTTGGCCTGACGTTTAACGTCTATAATGGCCGTAAGTTCATTCCCGTTACGGTGAATGAGGACATGGTTGGCATGAAGCTGGGTGAATTTGCGCCGACGCGCACCTTCCCGGGCCACGCCGCTGACAAGAAGGGCAAACGCTGATGTCGAAATCTGCATCTCCCCGTCGCGTTGGCGATAAGGAAGCTCTGGCTGTTGGCGCTATGATCCGCGGCTCGGCCTATAAGCTGAACCTTGTTGCGGGCCTGATCCGCGGTAAGAAAGCCAGTGACGCTCTGAACATCCTTCAGTTCTCTACCAAGGGTATGGCTGTTGACGTTCGCAAGGTTTTGGCATCGGCAATCGCCAATGCTGAGAATAACCACAATCTCGACATTGACGCGCTTGTCGTCAGCGAAGCGAGCGTGGGTAAGTCGCTGGCTATGAAACGCTTTGCGACCCGTGCACGTGGCCGTTCAACCCGCATCGTCAAACCGTTCAGCCGCCTGCGTGTGGTTGTTCGTGAAGTGCAAGAGGAGGCATAAGCCATGGGTCAGAAGAGCAATCCAATTGGCCTGCGCCTCCAGATCAACCGCACCTGGGACAGCCGCTGGTACGCCGATGGCGCGGACTATGGCCGTCTTCTTTTGGAAGATCTGAAACTGCGCAAGTTCATCTTTAAGACGTTGCCGCAGGCCGCGATTTCGAAGGTGGTCATTGAGCGTCCGGCAAAGAATTGCCGCATCTCCATCTATGCTGCACGCCCTGGCGTGATCATCGGCAAGAAGGGTGCGGACATTGAAAAGCTGCGCAAGACGCTGGCTGCCCAGACATCCGGCGAAGTTTCGCTGAACATTGTCGAAATCCGCAAGCCGGAAATTGACTCCAAGCTTGTCGCACAGGGTGTGGCAGATCAGCTGGAGCGTCGTATCGCTTTCCGTCGTGCTATGAAGCGCGCGGTGCAATCGGCGCTTCGTCTTGGAGCCGAGGGTATTCGTATCACCTGCGCTGGTCGCTTGGGTGGTGCTGAAATCGCCCGCACCGAATGGTATCGTGAAGGCCGTGTGCCGCTGCACACGCTTCGCGCCAATGTCGATTATGCCGAAGCCGAAGCACTGACAGCTTATGGCATCTGCGGTATCAAGGTTTGGATCTTCAAGGGTGAAATCCTTGGCCATGACCCGATGGCCACGGATCGCCTGATGCTCGACGCGCAGACGTCCGGCGTCCGTCCGGCCCGCTGAGTTTAGGATAGAGCAATGCTGCAACCGAAACGAACCAAATTCCGCAAGGCGCACAAGGGCCGTATCCATGGCGATGCCAAGGGCGGCACCAGCCTGAACTTCGGCTCTTATGGGCTGAAGGCACTTGAGCCGGATCGTATCACCGCGCGTCAGATCGAAGCTGCGCGTCGTGCCATCACACGTCACATTCGCCGTCAGGGCCGCCTCTGGATCCGCGTGTTCCCAGATGTGCCTGTGTCGTCAAAGCCTGCTGAAGTCCGCATGGGCTCTGGTAAGGGGTCGCCTGAATTTTGGGCGGCACGCGTTAAGCCCGGCCGTATCCTGTTTGAACTGGACGGCGTTCCCGGCCCGATCGCCGCTGTGGCGTTCAGCCGTGCCGCTGAAAAGCTGCCGATCAAGACCAAAGTTGTTGCCCGTCTGGGTGACTTCTCTCACCTGGGAGCTGCATGATGACAAAGATTGCCGATCTCAAGGTCAAGACCGACGACCAGCTGGTGGAGGAACTGACCAATTTGAAGCGTGAGCAATTCAACTTGCGCTTTCAGGCGGCCACAAGCCAGCTTGAGAAGCCCGCCCGCATCCAAGTGGTGCGCCGCGATATCGCCCGCATCAAGACGCTTCAGGCGCAGCGCACCGCTGCGGCTGCGGCCAAGTAAGGACCAGGTGACATGCCAAAGCGCGTGCTGACCGGAACGGTCGTATCCGACAAGACCGACAAGACGGTGGTGGTCAAGGTAGAGCGGAAGGTGAAACACCCGCTGTACGGTAAGATCATTCGTCGTTCGAAGAAATATCACGCCCATGATGAAGGCAATACCTTCAAAGAGGGCGAAGTGGTGCGCATTGAAGAATGTGCTCCTATTTCGAAACTGAAGACCTGGACGGTCATTGAAAAGGTCGGCGGCGCTGCTGCAATTGCCGATCCGATGGAGGGCTGATCCATGATTCAGATGCAGTCCAATCTCGACGTTGCCGATAACTCGGGCGCCAAGCGCGTTCAGTGCATCAAGGTGCTCGGTGGCTCAAAGCGTCGCTTTGCTGGCGTGGGTGATGTGATCGTTGTGTCGATCAAAGAAGCCCAACCGCGTGGCAAGGTGAAGAAGGGCGATGTTCATCGCGCCGTCATCGTTCGCACCGCTAAGGACATTCATCGTCCCGATGGGTCGACGATCCGGTTCGACGGTAATGCCGCCGTTCTCGTCAACAAGAACGAAGAGCCAATCGGAACCCGTATTTTCGGCCCGGTTTGCCGTGAATTGCGCGCGAAGAACTTTATGAAGATCATCTCGCTCGCGCCGGAGGTGCTGTAATGGCTTCGCTCAAGATCAAAAAAGGCGATAAGGTCGTCGTCCTGTCCGGTAAGGACAAGGGCAAGACGGGCGAAGTGACCAAGGCTTTCCCGAAGGATGGCAAGGTTCTCGTTGCTGGCGTGAATATCGCCACCCGCCACAAAAAGCCGACCCAGGCAGATCCGCAAGGTGGTCTGGAACGTCGCGAAGCACCGATGCCGGTGTCGAAGGTGGCGATTGAAGATCCGAAGACGGGCAAGCCAACGCGCGTTCGCTTCGAAATCAAGGACGGCAAGAAGGTCCGCGTGGCCGTGAAGTCCGGAGAAGTGATCAATGGCTGACAAATACAAAGCCCGCATGCAGGGCATTTATGAGTCCACGATCGTCAAGGCGATGACTGAGAAGTTTGGGTATACCAACGCACTTCAGGTTCCGCGTCTCGATAAGATCATCATCAACATGGGTGTTGGTGAAGCGACTCAGGACAAGAAAAAGGTCGAAATCGCGGCGGCTGAAATGGAGCTGATTGCTGGTCAAAAGCCAGTCATTGCCCGCGCTAAGAAATCGATTGCGCAGTTTAAGCTGCGTGAAGGCATGCCAATTGGTTGCAAGGTCACCTTGCGCCGCGAACGCATGTATGAGTTTCTTGATCGCTTGATCACCATCGCACTTCCGCGCGTCCGTGACTTTCGGGGTCTGAACCCCAAGTCGTTTGACGGCCGTGGCAATTATGCGATGGGCCTCAAGGAGCAGTTGGTTTTCCCGGAAATCAGCTACGACAAGATCGAAAAAGTGCGTGGCATGGATATCATTGTCACCACCACCGCAAAGACCGACGACGAAGCGCGTGAGCTTCTTCGCCTGTTCGGTTTCCCGTTCCCGCAAGACCAAGAGCAGCAGCAGGCCGCGTAAGCGGTGCTGCTCTGACGGAAGGAAGAGAACTTAAGTCATGGCGAAACTGAGTTCGATCAACAAAAACGAGCGTCGTAAGAAGCTCGTTAAGAAGTACGCGGGGCGTTATGCCCGGCTGAAGGCGATCGCAAACGACGAGTCCAAGGATGAAACGGAGCGCCTCATCGCGCGGCTGAAGCTTGCGGAAATTCCGCGCAACGGCAATCCGACCCGCGTTCGTAACCGGTGTGAACTCACCGGCCGTCCGCGCGCTTACTACCGCAAATTCCGGCTCTGCCGTGTTCAGCTGCGGGATCTGGCCAATAAGGGCTTGATTCCTGGCGTCACGAAGTCGAGCTGGTAAGGGGCTTTAGAAATGGCATTGACCGATCCCTTGGGTGATATGCTCACCCGCATCCGCAATGGCCAACGCGCCAAGATGGATAGCGTTTTGACACCGGCTTCTACGCTGCGTGTTCGCGTTCTCGATGTTCTGAAGCGTGAAGGCTATATTCGTGGCTATCATGATGAAGCGCTTGGCGCTCATCCCGGTATCCGCATTGAGCTGAAATATTTCGAAGGGCAGCCTGCGATTAAGCATGTCGCCCGTATTTCGAAGCCAGGTCGCCGCGTCTATTCGGGCTCTAAGGAGCTTCCGCGTGTTCGCAATGATCTGGGCATCACCATCGTTTCGACGCCAAAGGGTGTTCTGTCTGACGCGGAAGCGCGTGACCAGAATGTCGGTGGCGAAGTCCTCGCGGAGGTGTTCTGATGAGCCGCACGGGCAAAAGGCCGGTTGCGATACCGGCAGGCGTCACGGCCTCTATTGAGGGCGCTGTCATCGAAGTTAAGGGTCCCAAGGGGACGCTTTCGATGCCAAAGGCTGACGATGTAAGCTACACGCTGGAAGACGGTCTTTTGACCGTGCGTCCGGCCAATGAAACAAAGCGCGCGCGCGCGTTTTGGGGCATGCAGCGGACATTGATCCAGAACCTCGTCACGGGTGTGACGGATGGCTTCACCAAGACACTGGACATGACGGGTGTCGGCTATCGCGCAAATGCGCAGGGCCGCAAACTCAAGCTCCAGCTTGGCTATAGCCACGACATCGACATCGACGTGCCGGAAGGCATTGATATCAAGACCCCGGATCAGACGACGATCGAAATCTCTGGCGCTGATCGCCAGAAGGTTGGACAGATCGCCGCCGAAATCCGCCGTTGGCGTAAGCCTGAACCCTATAAGGGTAAGGGCATCCGCTATCGCGGCGAGTTTATCTTCCGGAAGGAGGGTAAGAAGAAGTAATGGGCCAGAAATTCTCAACATTCGAAAAGCGCCGTCAGCGCGTCCGCACCTCGCTGCGGGCCCGTGCTGGTCAGCGTCCGCGCCTTTCCATTCATCGTTCGGGTCGGCATATTTATGCGCAGATCATTGACGATAATGCCGGAAAGACTGTGGCTTCTGCCTCAACCGTCGAAAAGGACGCCCGCACCAAGTCGGGAGCCAATCTCGACGC
>Ga0214921_10007005_pt1 | contig 15179 bp, 21 predicted proteins | sample LL1505_MetaG_FD_177992 | JGI IMG/M metagenome (GOLD analysis project Ga0214921, IMG submission 177992) | Freshwater microbial communities from Lake Lanier, Atlanta, Georgia, United States - LL-1505 | ecosystem: Environmental > Aquatic > Freshwater > Lake | place: USA: Georgia | collected... | reverse complement strand
GCCCTATCTACATTAGCACCTAGAATTACAGGCGTAGTTGGAGGTCAAACAGACCTTCCAGCGTCAACGACTGTATCTGCATCCAGTACTATTGGTATCTGGGGAAGGTTTAAAACAACATGAGTGATGTAAGAACTAGCCTTGGAGTAGATGCTTCAGGAGCAGAAACTTTTGAACTTAAAGACGATAAAGGAAATGTAATCGGGTACGAAACCGTATATCCAGCTGAATAAATCGGAGCATCATGAGGGTAGCTGTTTACACAATAGCTTTAAATGAAGAGCAGTTTGTAAAGGACTGGTATGAATCAGCTAAAGAGGCGGATTACCTTCTTATTGCTGACACTGGTTCTACTGACAATACTGTTTCCTATGCTACAGATCTTGGGATCAATGTAGTCAGCATCTCCATTAAGCCTTGGAGATTTGATGACGCTAGAAATGCTTCTCTTGCGTTAATACCAAACGATATTGATTACTGCATCGCTCTAGACATGGATGAGCAGCTGCAACCAGGGTGGCGTAAAGAATTAGAAAAAGCTTTTGAAAAAAAAGCTACTAGGCCGCGCTATAAATATACCTGGAACTGGAACGAGGACGGGTCACCCGGATTACAGTACGGCGGGGACAAGATTCACTCTAGACACGGATATCGTTGGAAACACCCCGTGCATGAAGTAATGGTTACTGACCGCATTGATGAAGTTCAGGAGTGGGTTAGCCTAGAAATCCACCATCACGCAGACAACACCAAGCCTCGTTCTCAGTACATGCCATTACTAGCTCAGTCTGTAAAAGAAGATCCGTCAGATGACCGCAATGCTTTTTATTACGCCAGAGAACTTTACTTTTACGGCCAACACAAACAATCAGAGGAAGAGTTCAAACGTCACCTATCTTTGCCTAGAGCAGTGTGGCCACCTGAAAGAGCAGCCTCTATGAGGTACATAGCCAAGATGCAGACTAACGGGGATCTAAGAGAAGAGTGGCTACTTAAAGCTCATAGAGAATGCCCTGATCGTAGAGAAGCTCTCGTGGATCTAGCAAATTATTACTACGAGCAAGGTATGTGGACGGCGTGTTATCAGGCGGCAGAAAAGGCCCTAGCCATAGAAGATAAGCCTTTAGAGTACTTATGTGAGGAATTTGCCTGGGGATACATTCCGTGGGACCTGGCGGCTATCGCTCATTACAATCTAGGAAACTTTGAGAAAGCCCTGAATTATGGGGCTAAGGCTGTAGAATTGAATCCAAACGATCCGCGTCTTGTTAGTAACTTAGCGTTTTATTCGAAGGAGAGCCTAGATGGCAACGACTTATAAGATTCTCGCACAGAGTGCCCCATCGGCAACTACTCCAACCCTGCTCTATGGCCCAGTAGGTACTGGTATCTCGACAGTCATGTCTACCATTGCAGTGTGTAACCGTGGAGCTTCAGCACTAACTTATCGCATCTCTTTGCGACAAGGTGGGGATGCAGAAAACGTAAAGCAGTATCTAGTCTATGATGCATCATTGCCCGCAAACAGCACAGCTACTTATACCCTAGGAGTTACTCTAGCGGCGGCTGACGCTGTATATGTATACACCTCGGCTGCAAATGCTACCTTCCAAGCATTTGGTTCGGAGATCTCTGCATAATGGCCGTTCAATTAAATGGCCAAGAAGTTGGCCCAATTAAATTTACAGATAACAAGCCTGGAAAAACAGTTCACGTAGGTTTATCTGCCCCAGCAAATCCTGTAGACGGGGATGTATGGATTGACGCAGATGCTTTAAATAACGCTGGAAAGAATTTGCTTCAAACTATTGATCTATCTACGGGTGGATCTACAAAAACTTGCACAATTAGCCCAGAATACAAAGATGCTTACATCTTAATTAGAGGGTTAAACATCACTGCATTAGCAAACCTAACCGTAACAATCAACGGAGACACCTCTGCAAGCTATGCTGATTCTGTTGGTACGTCCACAAATGCGTTATTTACTTTACAGAATATCAAAGCAAGCGTTTCTACAAACCACGTTACATTTACTATTGTAGATACCTATGATTCCACGTCTCATGTTTGGGCAAAATGTGAAGGTTTTTATACAGCACACTCAACAAATCTTTCTTCAATATTTTTAGCTTATGGTTTATGGAGAAACACATCTCCTGTTACCTCAATTAATTTAACTTTATCCGCAGGTGCTTTTGCCGGTGGAACCGTTCTAGTATATGGAGTGAACTAATGGGACTACGTCGTTGGAATAGAGAAAATTCTCAGTGGGAGTCTTTTGGAACTCCGCAAACAAACCCAGCAACTATTGGTGCTGCACCAGCTATCCACGCAACACAGCATGCTACTGGTGGAACGGACTATATTTCTCCTGTAAGCATTGGCGCTGTTGCTGCAATTGCTGGAGTGGTTACTAGTGCTCCTACAAGTTCTACAGTAGTAAGAAACATAACAGTATCAACTTCGACTCCAAGCGGTGGTAGTGATGGGGACGTCTGGCTGAAGTATAGTTAAGCCATGGCAACATACATAAAGGTAGACGGGACCTGGCGTACTGTAACTGAAAACACAAGTGCAACTTGTGGGTACATAAAGGTAAATGGTTCTTGGAAAATAGTGGATGCCTCTTGGGTAAAAGTAGAGGGATCTTGGCGATCTGTATGTGCGCCTCTTCCTACTCCGACCCCTACACCAACACCAACTCCTACTCCAAGTCCTGGAGGAGGCGGACCAGTAGACCCACCACAAGACTCTTCAGTAAGCTCTTTATCTCCATCTAACGGCTCAGCTGCGGGCGGGTATACAGTAACTCTAAACGGATCTTTTCCGTCTAATATTACTAATATTGGTTTTTCACACCAAGCAGAAAATGCATCTGGCGTAACTAGAGTAAGCAGCACACAGTATACGTTTACCATGCCAGCAGGAACTGCTGGAAACTCAATACAGGTGCAGGCATATAACGGCCGTATACCTTTAATGAGCACCCTTACATTTACATACAACTCAGTTACGGTTACTCCTACATATAACTGTAGCTTATGCACAAGTATTGTTTACGGCGATGGAACTGTGCAGTCAGTAAATGCAGAAAACGGCACCTTTAACGGTTCAGTTCAAACTGAAGCTTGCGGTACAAACGGAACTCGCACTAAGGCCTATACCTGTGTAACTCCAGGAACTTGTCCTAATATCAGTGTTGCTGCGGGAACCTGTAATGAAGTTGTTGTAAACCCTTGTTCTAATCAATATGGTACTGGCGGATCCCTACCTGGATATCATCAATGTACTCAGGCTGACGTAGCCTCGCCTTACTCATGCTCTCCATGTACTTCTACCACGCAATGTTTAGAAAACGGTGCTTCTGGAGCTTCTTGTACACCGCCAGTAACCTGCACCTGTTCTTCTTCTACCAGCTCAGGAACTCGTTCTGTAAGCACTTCAATCTGTTCTTCAGGAATTATGAACACCACAACAACTACATACTCTGGTTGTACTACATGTCCTTCAGCATCTACCGTAGATAGTGGATGTTATGTAGCAGTTACCTGCGGAGCTTGTGGAGCTCAAAACAATATCCCACCAGATTATCAATACAACGTCTGCAATGGTGTTCAACTTTGCTCTACACAAACCACTACGTATCAACGCAAATATTGCTCAAACGGAAGCTACAGCTATGATTGTACTCCAGTAGTTACCTACAGTGGCTGCGTGAACTCTTCTGCATGTGGCTATGTAGCCCCTACACCAACTCCTAGCGTTAGTCCAACTCCTAGCTGCCAATGCGGTCCTTACACTACCTGCTATGGATCAAACTTATGTGATCCTATTGGATGCTGTGCGGGAACCAACTGCTGCTGTACATTAAATAGCCCATCTTGTTCTAGTCCAAGTCCAACTCCTAGCGTTAACCCAACACCTAGCGTTAACCCAACACCTAGCGTTAACCCAACGCCAACGCCAACACCAACTCCAAGTCCTGGAGGGGGAGGCTGTATAGTAGGCTCAACCCTAATATCAACTCCAAATGGATATGTGAAGGCTGAAGACCTAAAGGTTGGTGACATAGTTCACTCAGTGCGTTTTGAAGAATTAAGCACAGATGAAACTTCTTATAGCCTTCCAAATTGGACATCTATGAGCATAACCCCAGTAGAGATGCTTGAAACAAAGGTACGTGCTTTGGTTGTTAAAAAGGTTGTAGACGCTCAAATTTCAATTAACGGGGACCTGTTCTCTCCAGAACACCCTATTCTTGTAGAGAGTAACGGAAAGTATTTCTTTGCTCAAGCTGGAGATGTGGCCCTTGGAGATAAGGTCCTAAAGCGTACCGGAGATAACCTATCCGATCTCGTGTGGACAATAGTACTGTCAAATGATGTAATATTTGAGAGTGCTACGGTATACCTATTCGATACTGAGGATCAAGACGTTCTCTTTACGAAGGGCATGCTAACGCACAACTTTAAGCTATAAGGAGCATAATATGGGCGATGAAGAATTAACACCGTGGCAAAGGTTTAAAAAAGCTCAGGGCACAACTCGTCCGTGGGACTTATTACAATCAGATAATAAGACTACAGACGAAGTTGCAGAACAACGCTACGAGATTTGTAAGTCTTGTCCAGAGTTAATCAAACTAACAAAGCAATGCAAAAAGTGCGGTTGCTTTATGAATCTAAAGGTAAAACTAGCCGAAGCTGCTTGTCCTATTGACAAGTGGGGACCAACAGACGTTAAGGAATAATTATGGATATCAAAAAAGAACATATAGCTCCCGGAATCATCGCTTACTATGATGTTATGGAAGATCCTCAAAGTTTTATCTCTGATTTAGAAGGTTTAGTTGAGATTAAAAACCTTAGCTGGATTCCTGGAACTGTAAGAGAGGTTGATGACGGTCCCGGAGTACCACACAAGGTGTCTAGCAGTGTTAGAGATGTTGAGTCTATTGGCATTCCGCCATACGATAGAAACCCAGATCTTAGAGCTCAGGGTGGGGTAGCTTTACAGATGCATGACTTTCTTAATGACTCTTTAGGGCATATCGTATCTGACTACGCCAGGGAATTTGGAATCTTGTCTTACGCTAATGGAGAAAACTGGCAAATTCTTAAATATGGGCAAGGACATCATTTTGATAACCATATTGATGACAATAAGTTATTTCCTCGCACATTCTCTATGTCTTATTATCTAAACGATGACTACACCGGTGGAGAAATTGAGTTTCCTAGGTTTGACTTAAAAATTAAACCTGTAGCAAATCAGGCAATCTTATTTGCAGCCAATTACGTGTATAACCATAAAATTTATCCTGTTCAAGAAGGTACTCGCTATACCATAGTGAATTGGTTTGAATAATGAGACCTGACCCAAAGATAATTAAAAATCTTTTAGATCCAGAAAACTATGAGGCCCTGGTTAACTACCTTAGTTCAAAGGATAAAAAAACCTTAGAGTGGGCAGATCCATTTGGACGATACTTATTGGGAAGGGACGAGTTTTTAGATAAGATTTCGAGAGACCTATTACCTGTTGCTAGGGAGGTATTTAACAGCCCAACCCTATTGCCTTCATATTCTTTGTGCGCCATGTATGAAACTCCAAAAGCTAACTTATACCGGCATAGGGATGACAATGCCTGTACCTATACTCTTGATATGTGCGTGACCCAAAAAACTCCATGGGATCTTTGGGTAGACGATAAGCCGTATACCCTTCAAGAGAATGAGGCTTTAGCCTATTACGGAAATGACCAAGAGCATTGGCGCAATGAATTTACAGACCCAGAAAACAACCAAATAACCATGATTTTCTTTCACTATGTGGAGCCAGATCACTGGTACTACACAAAGGGTCCTGAATACCTGCACGTTATTAGAGCAGGCAAATAAGTCCACAGGACTTAAAATGTTCTTATGCGTGGAGAACAGGTAATCGGTAGATTCAACATCAATCATGAGCGTGCCTCTATCATTTCTGGTACCACAAAAGAAGTTGTTCGTACTGTGGGTTATGACATTGAGTGGTGGCTATATCGCCCAGACCTTACCTTTGTAGACCCAATCTATGACGTAGGCTCCTCTGGAGCAGACGGCGGACGTCATTGGCACGGCCCACACCACATTATGGTTATTAATGCAACCCTAACTCAAGGCGTTACCATACAGAATGACCGCGGTTTCTATAACACAGATATTCTGAGTATTACAATTAACATGGACGTTATTGACGGATCCTCCCTATCTGGGGGAGAGTCGCTACCTATCCCTGAGCTTAAATACCTACCTTCTAACCCAGATTCGTATATGCGAGATCGTATTGTGTTTAAGAACCAAGTCTTTACCCCTAAGAGAATTCTTCCAAAGGGAATTATCACTGACGACTACACCTTGTTTGATATTGACTGCTACCAGGTCAACCCTGAAGAGCTGGTCAATGACCCTCAATTCCAACAGTTTGCTAACTACTCTCCGTTTAATCCAAAAGACACTTATGCTAACGAAGGGACACCAGCCTAATGCCTTTTAAGTCTGAATCTCAACGTAAGTGGATGTATGCCAATGAACCTAAAATGGCCACTAAATGGGAAAAGGAAACCCCTAAAGGCAAACTTCCAAAGAAAGTAAAGAAGAAAGCGAAAAAAAGATAATGGCTAAAATTACTGTTGGTGGCGTAAAGCACACCATAAAGAAGACTAAAAAGGGCGATGTAGTTGTAGATCACCCTAAGAGCGCTAAGGCCGGAAAGAACGATAAGATTAACCTTACTAAAAAAGCCGGTGCAAAAACCGTAAAAGCTGGGGAACGAGCTACTCGTGCCTGGCACAGAAAAAATCCTCATGAAGGAGGAAAATAATGGCTAAGAATCCTTGCTGGGACGGGTACGTCCAGGTGGGTATGAAAACTCAAAACGGAAAAAAGGTGCCAAACTGTGTGCCTGAAGGTAAAGGAAAAGACAAAGTCGCTAAACCTAAGAAAGGTAAAAAATAATGTGTAAATCATGCGGATGTGGTTGCTCAAAGCCGGGATGTAAGGGTGCTTGCAAGAAAAAGGGCAAAGGCCTAACCCCTAAACAAAAAAAGCTTGACTCAAACAAGAACGGCAAGTTAGAAGGATCTGACTTTGCTGCCCTACGTGCAAAGAAGAAGAAATAATGTGCGCCACCTGTGGCTGCATGAAGCCAAAAGACAAGCACGGAATGAAGACACTAGCCGCTGCTAATAAGAAGTACGCTAAAAAGTCTGACTCAAAGGGTAAGGCTAAAAAAGCTAATATGGTTAGAAAGAAAGGCATGTAATGGCCCATGATGACAAGAAGTGGACCAAGGGCATGACCCCCGCTCAGAAAAAGAAGTTTGAAAAACAAGACGAAAAGAATGACGCTAAGCTAGCCAAAAAGGTTAAAGGCAAGGCAAAAAAAACTAAAAAGAAGTAATGACTTAGCCCCCTAACGGGGGCTTTTTCATTTATCCTTTGAATAACGCCGGAGGTGCCTCCGGAACCCTGCATGTCTCCCGTTGGAGGTTTCTAATGATTTACCTACTCGATAGGATGGCTCGAGCCGAAACTGAGGCTGATAAAGAGCAATTTGTCCGCGGTGTTTTAGGTCTAGACAAATTCCACGCTGGTTCAATGGTAACCGGTTGGATTGCAGGAAGTCTAATCTCTAAAGCAATCGTGGGCCGTAAATGAGATTATCTGAGAGACTTAGAAACTCCGTCAACGAAGGTGCCCGCCTAGATTCTGCGGCAACTACTAAAGCACTACAAGATTGGTGCCTGAAGTATGGGTGGCCTGCCGAGGTTGTAAATAACCTATCTGTAATTAATGACGGTGGAACCTACACTGTCTACTATCCACCCTACCTAACTTCTAAGGTAAACGATCTAGAGTATGGGACTCAGAACTCTGCCCCACAGTATGTTCTAAGACGCTTTTTAGATCAAGTCAACGACTCTGCCTATGCCATGGGTATCTTGGGGGCGATGTTCTAATGCCTTTTATTCTTAATGAAGATAAAGCAATCAAGTTAATGCTAACCGGTGTGACTGTATCTGATAGCGGTAATCCAACACGCCCAGTGGGTGTATGGTTTGGACAACCTGATCTAGAAATCCGTGCACAGTCATACCCATATATGACCATAGATTTTCTAGGATACAACGAAGATTTTTCTAGATCTCATCGCGGTGAGATTCAAATGCCGTACTTCCCAGAAGGAGCAAACACTTCTGAGCAGTATATGACAGAGTTTCCGATTCCAGTCTACCTTGACTATCAGATCACAACTTGGGCACGTCAGCCAAGACATGATCGACAGATTATGGCAGAGATGGCAACCGGACAACGCATACCTCTACGGTATGGGTTACTAGTAGTACCAGAAGATAAGACGGTTCGCCGTGTAGATTTTCTGGGCTTTGCAAAGAAAGATACTACAGACGAAAATGGAAAACGTTTATTTTCTAATGCTTATACCATTAGAGTAAGCGCAGAAATTTTGCCTACTGTTCTTTCTGAAATTGTCCCTGTGACAGAAACCAACGTCTCGCTCAATAGCCAGTCTACAGAATTCACCACAATATCTTCATAATACGGCACCCCAAAGAAAACCAACTAACCCTAAGGAGTAAACCAGATGGCTACATATAGCCGGCCAGGAGTCTTCATTAATGAAGTCGCCCTGCCTCAAACAATTGAATCTGCAAACAACGGTGCGTCTCGTGGCGCATTTGTTGGTAAGTTTGCAAAGGGTCCAACGGCATCACCAGTACTCGTAACAAGCTGGTATGACTTCGTTAAGACCTTTGGTGGACTATCAGATTCATTCCCAGCAACTTGGGCTCTCTATGCCTTCTTCGCTAATGGCGGACGTCAGGTATACGTAAAGCGTGTTGTGGGTGCTAGCGCTGCTGCAGCAACTGTCACTCTCCGTGACCGTGCAGCAACTCCAGTATCAACACTCACCCTAACTGCATCTAATCCAGGTGCTTGGGGTAACAGCCTAAAGGCAGAAGTTACTTCTGCTTCTACTACAACATTTAACTTGATCATTTCTGATGGAGATTCTGTTGTAGAACAACATACTGATCTAAGCATGTCCTCAACAAGCTCACGTTATGTTGTTTCATATGTAAACTCAAGTTCAAGTTATGTAACAGTAACTAACCTAAATTCTTCTACCGCTGCTCCTGGAAATCAACCAGAAGCTGCAGGTCAAAAGGCATTTACAAGTGGAGCAGATGGATCTGCACCTACTCGTACAAACTATCAAACTGCTTTGGCTACATTTGATCCTATCAATAGTCCTCTCCTGATTAACAACGCAGATGCAGCATATGCTTTTGCTTCAGGCGGAACTACAAATGATCGTGCAGCAGCAGTTCTTCTACAGGCAGACGTAGCAGGATACGCTGAAGCCCGTGGAGACGCTTTTGCTATTGTTGATCCTCCAGCTGGTTTAACTGCATCTGAAGCAATTACTTACGCAACAGACGTTAAAGCAGGCTTTGCTGCATCAGGCGATGGTGGAAACACCGCAACCTACTTCCCATGGATAGTAGTGCCAGATCAACTAAGCGCAGCTACTTCAGCAACACGCATTCTTCCTCCTGGCCCAGCAGCTATGGGTAAGTTCCTAGATACAGACGCTACACGCGGAGTATTTAAGACACCAGCTGGTTTTGGAACAAGAGTTGCAAATGCTGTAGCCCTAGAACGTTCTTTGACCAACACAGAGCTAGATTCTCTAAACGTTGCGGCAGCTCCAGTAAACGCTATTCGTAACGTTCCTGGTGCAGGAATTGTTGTAATGGGTGGTCGTACTATGAACAACACCCCAGGTGAGCGTTATATCAACGTTCGCCGTTCTATGATTTTCTTAAAGAAAGAACTTACTGACCGTAGTGCGTTCGCAGTCTTTGAGAACAATAGCGAACGTCTCTGGAACCAGATTCGTACGTCTTTGGGTAACTTCCTTCGTGACTACTGGTCACAAGGCGGTCTCCGCGGTACTACTCCAGCACAGGCATTCTATGTCAAGTGCGATGCTTCAAATAACACCCCACAGCAAATTCTTAGTGGTCGAGTTAACATTGAAATTGGCGTAGCCGTTGAATATCCAGCAGAGTTCATTGTGATCAGCATTGGGCAGATCACCGGAAGCGCTTCGGCGTAAGGAGATAACAAAAAATGGCTAATGCATTTACTAACGTATTGTCTACGTTAGCAACGGATCCAGTCCGTAACTTCCGGTTTTTGGTAGAATTCCTGCCTCCTTCCGGAACAGAAACCCCTACTTGGTCTTTTGATGCCAAGATGGGATTCACTTCTGTCTCAGGTTTAACTGTTGCAACAGAAGCTATTCAGTACCGTGAAGGTGGTTACAACACAACTGTTCACCAACTTCCTGGTCAAACCTCATTCAGCCCGGTTACATTTAGCCGCGGTGTGATGCTAGAAAACTCACAAAACTACAAGTGGATGCGTCGTCTGTTCTCAGTAATTAGCTCAGGTGCAACTGCTGGTGTTGGTGCAGATTTTCGCTGCGATATTGACATCAAGGTCCTAAGCCACCCAAATGCTTCTGGACTTACTGTTGGAGATGCCTCAAACGCATCAAAAGCAGGAGCAAACGCAGACCCACACGTAGCTCTACGATTCCGCATTTACAATGCGTGGATTACTAACCTTTCATACAGCAACTTGGATGCCGGCGGCAACAGCCTAATGGTTGAAGAAATGACTGTAGTTCATGAAGGTTGGGATGCTACATACGCTACTGATTACACAAAATCAGCAGCTGTATTCAATAACGGTGCTATTCAAGGTTCAGAAAACACAAATCAGTAACTAACAGAAGGTATATAAAATGACTACACAGACTTTAAATGCCGCAGAAAATCCGGCATTGGCAAATAAGATCGCTCAAGAAATTACTAAAGTTCAAGTTGAGGAGACGGTGGGATCGGTACCTACTATTACGATCCCATCGCTCCCCGACACAAACATTGAACTGCCTGGTGGATTTTATGATCCTTTGGATGATCAACTAGTAACTACTGCTGAAGTTAGAGAACTAACCGGAGCAGATGAAGAAGCTATTGTTAAGATTACCGAACCAGGTAAAGCACTTATGACAATCCTAGAAAAAGCTACAGTCTCTCTAGGAGGCAAACCAGCTGATAAAGAAACCCTAAGTATGCTTTTAGCTGGAGACCGTGAGGCTTTACTTCTAGCAATTAGACGAGTTACCTTTGGTAATGAAGTTGAGCTAGAAGCTGTTTGCAGTCGTTGCCCAGAACTACAGACTTTTGTAGTAGATCTGGAAAAAGACGTAGAGATGAAAACACTTGAAGACCGAATCAATGACCGTAGATTTATTCTTAAGTTAAAGATAGGTCAAGTAAAGGTGGCTCTCCCTACAGGAGATACACAAAACAAGCTCGTCAATGCTTCTAATAAGAACACTGCCGAGCTAGACACGTTGCTTTTGAGCAACTGTGTATTAGAAATTAACGATGTCCCAGTATTGGGTCAAGCTCAAATTCGTAACCTTGGTATAAAAGATCGTAGAACTATTCTAGAAGAGATTGCAAAGCGCAATCCTGGTCCATTGCTTAGTGAAGTAAAGAAGGCCTGTAAGACGTGTGGCCAGGAGGTAGAACTGCCATTAACACTGGCAGACTTGTTTCGTTCATGAGACAAGCTACCAAATGCTCATTGACTCTTATGATGTTCTAGCCCAGTTTTATCCGGGTTGGTCATTAACAGAGTTACGAAATTTGTCGGTAAGAGAACGATTAGTTTTCATATCTAAAGCAGCTGCAAGACCTAAGGTGGTGACATAGAAGTGGCAGAACGCGATCCCAAGGGAAACATTGGGTTAGACTCCTTCGCTCAACAGGGTAAAAAAGCTATTGAGGGTATCAATAGCACCATGGAGAAGGGTCTAGATGTTGCTGTCAAAAAAGCGACCGCATTAGAAAAACTCTACGACAAGATATATAAGACCGTAGATAAAACTGTAAAGGCTCAAGAAGGAAAGTCTTCTAGTAGCCTCGGCTTAGCTTCTATGGGACCTGGTGCCCAATCACTAATGAATGGCACATATGGCGGCGGCGGTATGGGCCGTGGCCAGATGCTTGGCTTAGCTGCAATTGGTTTAGGTGCCGGTGCTATGGGCATTATGCCAAGCACTATGACTGCTGTTACTCAGCGTCTAGCTGCAGAACAAATTGCTATGTACTCTCGTGGTGCTGGCGGAGCTCGTGGCGTAATTACTAACGCTAACAGCATGGTTGGTCGAGGAAACATGACCAGTGCCATGGGCCCAACTATGGCCATGGGACAAATTCTTTCTCAAGGTGGTTATGGAACAAATTCCCTAAGTACTAAAAATATTATGGGGCAACTTGGAGGAATGAGCGCAGCCTCGGGTATGTCAAACGAGGGTGCTGCAGGTGCATATGCAAGTCAGAACAGTATGGTTCTTTTACGCCTTGGTGTTCGTCTTAGAGATGCTCAAGGCAACCTACGTCAACCTAATGATGTCATAAATGATATCTACAATCGTTTATACCGGGGTAATGATCCTAAGAACCCTGAAGCAATGTTCTCTCCAAACACCATTGACTATCAAACAATCATGGCTGCTGCTGGTGGGGATCCTGCAACCTTCCAGCTCTATACAAGCATGCTCATGCTTAGATTTAAAAATAGAAAGCCTCTAACTGCAAGTCAAATGAAAAACGCTGGTGGCGTTTTAAAGACTATGGGCATAAAAGGAAGTATTCAGGGAAATAATTTTAATTATCAAAGCTCTCAAAACAGACTCCTTCAGTCAACTGAACAAGGAGCAGTAGCGGGTTATAACGCATCCCTAACTATGGCAGCTGGCGTCAATAATGGTATGGCTGCATTTGGTGAACTTCTACCCCCTGTCGTTCAAGGACTTGCCGCATTAAAGGGCGTACTAGAAACCTTGCCTATGGCTGGAGGAGCTGGAGCAACCATGTCTGGAGCTGCTGGCAGCTTGGGACAAATGTTAATGATGCGTGCAGCCTTTGGTGGAGGTGCTGGAAAAGCAGCCACAGGAGCTGCTGCAGCCGGTACTGGAGCAAAAGTGATAGGCAAGGGTATCCCGATACTTGGCGCGGCTTTGAGCGGCTTCCAGGGGTATCAATCAGGACGTGGCAGCAAGAAGTTTAGTATGAGCTCACTACTTGCGGCTGCAGCGCTTTCTGGCGGTGCTGGGGCAATGTTTGGCGGTTTGCCAGGAGCTGCAATCGGAGCTTTAATTGGTGGTGGATCAAACGCCATAGGTCAAGTACTTGGTATGAATCAAGGTGGCGGACAAACAGGTCAAGCTAGCGGAGCTCAAGCCAATCCATCAAATGCTGCGCTTATGAATCCTGGACAAGGATACGCAGTCTCTTCTGATTTTGGAACAAGAAAAGATCCTAACGGAACTGCTACACAGCACCATGGAGGCATTGACTATAAGATGCCTGTGGGCACCCCAGTTTTAGCGGCTGCAGATGGTGTAGTAGACACAGTCACTACACAAGCAAATTCACAAAGAAGTTTTGGACTTTACGTTGTTATTAAGCATGATGGTTTCTTTACTTACTATGCTCACTTAAGCAAAGCTTTAGTAAAAGTTGGAGACGTAGTACGACAAGGACAACAGATTGCCCTTTCTGGTGGAGCAAAGGGAGCTCCAGGATCTGGATCCTCTACTGGACCACACCTTCACTTTGAAGTAAGAAAAGATAAGGGCTCAAAGAGTGAAGATCCAAAGGGTTGGTTTGGAAAAGTAAAGTCTAGTATCTCTAACCTATTTAAGAGTAAATCAGATGCGTATAAAGATTTTGACTGGTCTTCTCCTAATAGCTTAGACAGTGGTTCTAAAAAAGATATTATGGGCGGAAGTCGATTAGCTCAACTAATTGCTCAAAAGGGACCGTTAAGCTATAACGACATATCTGATGGAGACATGCTGGCTTGGGCTAAAGCTCACAGTACCTCTAGCGTCAGTGATTTCTTAGATTCAGCTAAAGGAAATTCTGTAATGGATGCCGCATCAGGAGATGCAGGTGGTATGGCATTTGGTTCTAGAAAAGGCTTGTTATCTGCTCTGCATAAGCAAGGGTTTAGAGGCAAGTCTCTAGAAACAGCTTTTGCTGTTGCTCTTGCAGAGTCCGGAGGACGAGCAGGCGCTAAAGGAGATTTAAGTCTACAAAATAAAACTTGGGGTCCAAGCCTAGGTCTTTTCCAAATTAGAAGTTTAAAGAATCCGCCTAACACAGCTAGTGGTAAGTGGAGAGATGGTAAGCGTCTTCTTGACCCAGCATTTAACGTAAAAGCTGCATGGGCTATATCTAATCAAGGAACTAACTGGGAACCTTGGTCTGCATATAACAACGGTTCTTTTGCTAAGTATCTAGATGATGCTCAAGCTACTGCTAGAAAAGCCGGCATTAAGGTTGGCTTCTACGGTGCAGATCGCACAGAAGAAGGCTTGACCTATACTCATAAAGACGAAGTTCTTATGACTAAAATGGAAGCCGACCGCATTAGAAATCGTCCAACAAGTGGCGGTGGCGGTTGCGTAACTGTAAACATGAACGTACAGATTGCTCAAGCGGGAATCGGAGAAGTTCAGGTATTACTACAACGCTTTAAGTCGGCTTTGGAACAAGATAAAGTTATTCAGCAGATAGGAAGTTACTAATGGCTATTAAGTATTGGGCAGAAGTAACTCGCGTAACTCCAGAACCAGCCAGTGTTCAAACAGATACTGAGGTGGGGTATGAAGTACGAGTATTTGAAATAAACGGAGATGCTAGCACTGAGCGTCAATTACGTGGGCCGTCTATATTTGGAACTGGATACCAATATGCAGCGGTAGTCAGATTAGATGCAGCGGCTGATATTGTTGAAGGTAGCGTTAGCGTAAAAGATGATACTGAGTACGCATCTAGCGGAGTTACGGTAGGGGACGTTTTTACATTTACTGTACGAACAAGTAAGCCCCAAACCTATACTCCTTCTTTAACTATTATAGTAGTGCAGCAAAGTTTTACCACAATTCCTTGGCTAGGTAACATCTCTGCTAGACCTATTAGAGCTGCAAATAAAACTAAAATTGTTGACTTTGATGGAACAA
>Ga0214921_10007004_pt1 | contig 15182 bp, 12 predicted proteins | sample LL1505_MetaG_FD_177992 | JGI IMG/M metagenome (GOLD analysis project Ga0214921, IMG submission 177992) | Freshwater microbial communities from Lake Lanier, Atlanta, Georgia, United States - LL-1505 | ecosystem: Environmental > Aquatic > Freshwater > Lake | place: USA: Georgia | collected... | reverse complement strand
ACTGCTTGACGCGCTCAACCAACTCGAGCTTGATGGTTTCTACCGCAATCATCACCTTGTCTCGCGGGGTCACATAGTGGCTTTTTGGGTAGATCACAAAGCGCGGCACTTTTTGCCTTATGCGCCCGGTCAGCGGGTCAAACAGCTGCAGCGACTCGATCTCGTCGTCAAACAACTCCACGCGGATAGCCAACTCAGAATGCTCGGCCGGAAAGATGTCGATCACGTCACCGCGCACGCGGAAAGTACCGCGTGCAAAGTCCTGCTCATTGCGGCTGTACTGCATGCGGATCAAGCGGGCGATCACGTCGCGCTGGCCCATCTTGTCGCCAACCCGGGCAATAAACCGCATCTGCGTGTAATCCTCGGGCGCGCCAATGCCGTAAATCGCACTGACGGTGGCCACGATGATGGTGTCACGCCGCTCCAACACACTCTTGGTCGCCGACAGCCGCATCTGCTCGATGTGCTCGTTGATGGCGGAGTCTTTCTCGATGAACAGGTCGCGCTGCGGCACATAGGCCTCAGGCTGGTAGTAGTCGTAGTAGCTGACGAAATACTCGACCGCGTTCTTCGGAAAAAACTCCCGGAACTCGCTGTAAAGCTGCGCTGCCAGCGTTTTGTTGGGGGCAAACACAATGGCCGGGCGGCCCAAGCGGGCAATCACATTGGCCATGGTGAACGTTTTGCCCGAGCCGGTCACGCCCAACAATGTCTGGAACACCTCGCCATCGTTGATGCCTTCAACCAACTGCTCAATGGCCGTGGGTTGATCACCGGCCGGCTCGTAGGGCATGAACAACTCAAAGGGCGAGCCCGGGTAACGCACAAAGCGACCGGGCAGGGCTGCCCCCTCTGCATCGGGCAAGGGACTGAGCGCTTCGCTGACTTCTTGCATAGACCTCATTTCAGGCCCGCTAAAATTGCGGGTAACTGAGCAGAATACGACATTACAGCCCTCGCTGTGAAAGTCGTTGGAGCACAGCCCGCCGCTAAAGCGCCCTGCCCCGGCTGTTCTCTTTGCCAAGCTTGCATTTTTTCCTCTTTTTGAAAGATTTTCATGTCCATGTTCACCGCTGTCGAAATGGCCCCACGCGACCCGATCCTGGGTCTGAACGAGCAGTTCAATGCCGACACCAACACCCATAAGGTCAACCTCGGCGTGGGTGTTTATTACGACGACAGCGGCAAACTACCCTTGCTGCAATGCGTTCGCGCCGCTGAAAAAACCATGGCAAACGCACCTACGGCTCGCGGCTACCTGCCCATCGACGGCATTGCCGCCTATGACGCCGCCGTCAAAAGCCTGGTCTTTGGTGCCGACAGCGAAGCCGTCAAGTCTGCTCGAGTAGCCACGATTCAGGCGATTGGCGGCACCGGCGGCCTCAAGGTTGGTGCCGACTTCCTCAAGCGCCTGAACCCGAACGCCAAGGTGATGATCAGCGACCCGAGCTGGGAAAACCACCGCGCATTGTTCACCAACGCCGGCTTTGAGGTACAGACCTACCCCTACTACGACGCAGCCAAGCGCGGTGTCAATTTTGAAGGCATGCTGGCCAGCATCAAGGCGGCCGCGCCCGGTACCATCATGGTGCTACATGCCTGCTGCCACAACCCGACCGGCTACGACATCACCGCCGCCCAATGGGAGCAGGTGATTGCCGCCGTCAAATCCGGCGATTTGGTTGCCTTTTTAGACATGGCCTACCAGGGCTTTGGCCACGGTATTGCCGAAGACGGCGCCGTGATCGGCAAGTTTGTGGCTGCCGGCCTGAACTTTTTTGTCTCGACGTCTTTCTCAAAAAGCTTCAGCCTGTACGGCGAGCGTGTGGGCGCCCTGAGCGTGCTGTGCCAAAGCAAGGAGGAAGCCGAGCGCGTGCTGAGCCAGCTGAAAATTGCCATCCGTACCAACTACAGCAACCCGCCAATTCACGGTGGTGCCGTGGTCGCTGCCGTTCTCAACACGCCTGAGCTGCGCGCGCTCTGGGAAACCGAACTCGCAGAAATGCGTGTTCGCATCAAGCAGATGCGCTCTCTGCTGGTCGAAAAACTCAAGGCCGCCGGCGTCAAGCAGGACATGAGCTTCATCACCACGCAAATCGGCATGTTCAGCTACTCAGGCCTGAGTAAAGACCAGATGGTTCGCCTGCGCTCCGAATTCGGTGTTTACGGCACGGACACCGGCCGCATGTGCGTGGCCGCACTCAACAGCAAAAACATCGACTACGTCTGCGCCGCCGTTGCCAAGGTGATGTGAGGGTCGGGCCGCTCAGCGGCCGCCCCACAGCATGGACCGCATAGAGATCGAGGCCAGCTGAAAACTGGTGTTGAAAAACTCAGGCTGTTCGCCGGGTGTCACCGCGCCGGCCGCGTACAACAAGGGCAAAAAGTGCTCATAGCTGGGGTGCGCTATGTTGGCCAGACTGCCCAGCTTTTGAAAATTATGCAGCGCATCCAACTGCCCCTGTTGAAGCTGTCCAGCAACTGTCTGGTCAAACTCCAACGCCCAGTCGTAGGCTTGATTGCCCGCCGCACCACGCTGCGCCTGCTGCAGGTTGTGCACCATGTTGCCGCTGGCCACGATCAGCTCACCGCGCTGGCGCAAGGCCTTGAGCTGACCGGCCAGCGCATAGTGCTCCGAAGGGGCCCGGCTGTAGTCCATGCTCAGCTGCACCACAGGGATGTCCGCTGCAGGAAACATGGGCTTGAGCACCGACCAGGCGACGTGGTCCAGGCCCCAGCTGGTGTCTAAGCCCAAGGGAACCGAAGCCCGCTGGCGGACGGCCAGACTGATCTCGGCGGCAGCATCGGGCTCGCCAGGCGCAGGGTACTGCTGGTCAAAGAGTTCTTGAGGGAAAGCACCAAAGTCATGAATCGTCTTGGGCTGGGCCATGGCCGTTAAGTGCCAGCCCTGGGTCAGCCAATGGGCAGAAATGCACATAATTAGCTGAGGCACAGGCCAGTCCGAGCCGAAGCGCGTGCCCAGCGCCTGCCAGCTGCGACGGTATTCGTTGTCTGTGATCGCGTTCATGGGGCTGCCATGCCCCAAAAAGAGCACAGGCATGGGGTCGGATGCTTTTAGTTTTCGCCATTGCACAGACGCAAGGCGTTCAATACTTTGGGCCATGACGATACAAACCTTTATAAATTACCCGCAAGCTGGCTGGCGTAAGCCCATGAGAGACAAATTCACCCTCTGGTGCACCAGCGCAACTTGCACTAAATTAACGACCATCGGCGAGCTTGGCGCTGAATTAGTGGTTTCACTCGTATTTTCAAGCGCCGCTGCTGTTATATTGCACTGCAACATTGTCGTCTGACACATCATTTAAGGGTTAAGCCATGCTTTATCAAATTTACGAAACCCAGCGCACCATGATGGAGCCTTTCGTTGATTTTGCTCAGGCTGCAGCCAAGCTCTACAGCAACCCCCTGACGCCGGCGGGTCAGAGTCCTTTAGCCCAGCGTGTTGCTGCCGGCTACAGCCTGCTCTACCGCCTTGGCAAAGACTATGAAAAGCCCAGCTTCGGACTGAACACGGTGGACCTCGACGGCACCAGCGTGGCCGTGCATGAGCGCATTGAGTTGGACAAGCCGTTTTGCGAATTGCGCCGTTTTAAGCGTTTCACAGACGACACGGGCACACTGACGCGCCTAAAGTCGCAACCTGTTGTCCTGATTGTGGCCCCCCTTTCTGGCCATTACGCCACTTTGCTTCGCGACACAGTCAAGACCATGCTCAAAGACCACAAGGTCTACATCACCGACTGGAAAAATGCCCGTATCGTCCCGCTGTCTGAAGGCAAGTTTGACCTCGACGACTATGTCAATTACATACAGGAATTCATCCGCCACCTGCAAGGTGCTTACGGCAATTGCCACGTGATCAGTGTGTGCCAGCCCACGGTACCTGTGCTGGCGGCCATTTCACTGATGGCCAGCCGGGGTGAAACAACGCCCTTGAGCATGACCATGATGGGCGGCCCCATCGACGCACGCAAGTCGCCGACGGCGGTCAACAACCTGGCCATGAACAAGAGCTACAGCTGGTTCGAGAACAACGTTATTTTTCGTGTACCCAGCAACTTCCCGGGTGCCGGGCGCCGCGTTTACCCCGGTTTTTTGCAGCACACGGGCTTTGTGGCCATGAACCCGGACCGGCACGCCAGCAGCCATTACGACTACTTCAAAGACCTGCTCAAAGGCGACGACGCCAGTGCTGAAGCGCACCGCAAGTTCTATGACGAGTACAACGCCGTTCTCGACATGGACGCCGATTACTACTTGGACACCATCAAAACCGTTTTCCAGGACTTCAAGCTCGTGCATGGCACCTGGGATGTGCGCAACCCGCAAGGCCAGCTCGAGCGCGTGCGCCCGCAAGACATCAGGACTACTGCGCAGTTCACCATCGAAGGCGAGCTCGATGACATCTCGGGATCCGGTCAAACGCAAGCTGCCCAAGGCCTTTGCACAGGCATTCCCAAAGCCAGGCAAAAGCACCTTGAAGTCAAGGGCGCAGGTCACTACGGCATCTTCAGCGGCCGCCGCTGGCGCGAAAGTGCTTACCCGGCTGTCAAGGCGTTCATCCTGTCTAACAACAAGTCTTCAGCTCCGTCTGCAGCTGCTGCCAAGCCGGCAGTCAAGTCCGTGACGCGTGCCAAGCCAAAGTCCGCGGTCAAAGCCAAGCCGACGGCACGCAAGTAAGCTTTCGCGGCGCCTCGCAAACAGTTCTGGCATAAGCGCGCCCAACATGTCATTGCAAAAAATGACGGAGCGGCTCAACGATGCTCTTCCGCAAACCCAATGCACACGCTGCGGCTACCCGGACTGTGCCGGCTACGCCCAGGCCATGGCCACAGGCGACGCTGACATCAACCGCTGCCCGCCCGGCGGCGCTGAAGGCATAGCGCGCCTGGCGAAAATAACCGGACGGCCCATCATTGAACTGGACGCTGCGCTGGGCTTCGAAGGGCCCCGCACCGTAGCAGTCATCGATGAAGCCTGGTGCATTGGGTGCACTCTGTGTTTGCCGGTGTGTCCCACTGACGCCATTGTGGGCAGCAACAAGCGCATGCACAGCGTGATCGAGCTGGACTGCACAGGTTGCGAGCTGTGTCTGCCCGCATGTCCTGTTGATTGCATCAGCCTGGTCAATGTCAGCGGCGTGCAAACAGGCTGGAGCGCATGGTCAGCGCCTCAAGCTGATTCCGCGCGAGAGCGCTATAAAGTTCACCAGATCCGGCTGGCAAAAGAGCCACTTGCCAGGGCCAGGCGACTGGAAAAAAAAGCCGAATCCAAACTGGCAGACCTGGCGACTCTCACCAAGCACACCGAGCCCGCAGAGCTGGAAGCCAAGCGCACCGTCATCGAAGCTGCGCTGGTCCGGGCCAGAGCCCGACGCGGCGAAGCCGGCTAAACCGTGCTGCTCGCCGCGACCGGCAGCTCCGGTTTCAAGCAGGCAAGACTGTCAGGCCCAGCACCGTTGGCTCAAAAGCGTGCAGCGAAGTTGCGCCCCCCGTGTGCAAAAACAGCACTTTTTCGTCCGGCTTGAAGTAGCCCTGACGCGCCAGACCAATCAGGCCGGCCATGATTTTCCCGGTGTAGACCGGGTCCAGCAAAATCGCCTCGGTGCGCGCGAGCATCTGCACGGCCTCAACCATGGCTGCGTTAGGCACCGAGTACTTGGGGCGCCACCAGTTACCGAAACTCAACACCGCCTCACGCGGCACCGTGATGTTCAGACCCAGCAGGTCAGCCACGGCCTGGGCTTCCTTATGGACCAAGGGGTCCTGGTCCACCGGGTCGCGGCTGACACCGATACCGATGATGGGAATAGAAATATGGTTGCCCAAAAAACCCGCCAGCAAGCCGCCATGCGTGCCGGAACTGCCTGAACCTACAACAACCTTGTCGATCTGCACACCTTGCTCGAAAAACTGCTGCTGCAGCTCCTGCGCACAGGCAACGTAACCCAGCCCGCCAATGGCGTTGGAGCCGCCACCGGGCACGATGTAGCCTTTGCGACCCTGGCCGGCCAGTTCGGCAGCCACCTTTTCCATGGCCGTCAGCATGTTCGTGCCAGCCGGCACCACCGTGATCGCTTCGACACCCATCAAGCGAAACAGGAAATTATTACCGCTGGCGTCTGCGTGGTAGCTGTCGGGTACACGCTCTTCGATGACGAAGCGGCATTTCATGCCCTCCTTGATGGCGGCCGACAAGGTCGCGCGGCAGTGGTTGGACTGCGGAGCGCCGCATGTGATCAGCGTGTCGGCACCCTGGGAAAGCGCATCCGCAGCCAGGAATTCCAGCTTGCGGGTCTTGTTGCCACCGGGCGTCAGGCCCAGCATGTCATCGCGTTTGATCCAGACCTCAGGGCCCTGACCCTGCGGGCACAGCGCAGCCAGCGCCTTGGTGAAATGGGGCAACAACTCGAGAGGCGTGGCACCGATGGTGTAGCGACGGCGGGGAAAACGGGACAAATCCATGGTCAGACACTCCGGGTGAAAAAGACTGAAAAATCGACGCTGTGCAGCTGTCGTGCAAAGAACACGCGCAGCGTGCTTGAACCCAAGCCTGAGTGTCGCCGATCAGTGATCCACGCAGTTGTAGCTCTCAGGCCGTGGATCCGGCCATGGCCGCAAAAGCCTTGACCACCTCTGGCGGCGCCTGCACCAACTCAACCAGCACACCTTCACCGGCAATTGGAAATTCATCGCTGGCTTTGGGGTGTAAAAAACAAATGTCAAAGCCGGCTGCGCCTCTGCGTATGCCGCCAGGTGCAAAGCGCACACCTTGCGCGGTGAGCCAAGTCACGGCTTGAGGCAAGTCATCAATCCACAGACCCACATGGTTGAGCGGGGTGTTGTGAACTGCTGGTTTTTTATCTGCGTCCAATGGCTGCATCAGGTCAACTTCGACCTTGAAAGGCCCTACCCCTATGGTGCAAATGTCTTCATCGACGTTTTCACTTTCGCTCACAAAGTGGCCGTCGACACTCAGCCCGAGCATGTCTACCCACAGCTTGCGCAATCGGTCTTTGCTGGTGCCGCCTATGGCAATTTGTTGGATGCCCAGCACCTTGAAAGGTCGGCTCATGCAACTGCAATCTGGCGACGGCCCACACGGTAACTGACACCTTGCGCAGCAGCATCTTCCAGATGCGGCGTTCCTGCGGAGAGTCTAAAGATATCGCCCACACCGTAGCGTGTCTGAACACCGGCCACGCTGATGGTGATCTCGCCGGCTGTGATCAAGGCACAAGCATCAAAAGTATGCTGATGCAAACCCATCTGGTAACCGACGGGTTTGTCCACTGTCACTATTTCACCGTAAGACTGAGCATGCAAAAGTGCTTCAAATTCAGCCAAATTCATGGTTAAGGCTCCTGGGTTGATGCGTTCAATGAATGTTTCTTGGCTTACACAAATTCGACGATCGCCTGGTCCACCGAAAGAGATTCCCCCTCCTTGGCCAAGACTTTACCGACAACACCGTCTGCCACCGCAAACAGCACATTTTCCATCTTCATGGCCTCAATCACAGCGACTCGCTCGCCGGCTTGCACTTGTTGACCCACCTGCACGGCCACACTCACCAACAAGCCGGGCATGGGCGACAGAACGTAGCGGCTCATATCAGGCGGCGCTTTATAGGGCATCAAGGCGTGCAACTCGGCGGCACGCGGTGACAGCACCAAGGCATTTAAGCGAGCGCCATTGTGAATGATGCGAATTGCCAATGGGTTCTTGCCCACGCCGCGCTCCACTTGCGCCATGAAAGGAAGTCCGTTCACGGTGCCGCGCAAGCGTGAGCCGCCCAGATGCCAGCTACTGCACAGCTCGTAGGTCTTGCCTACCGTCTCGACAGTCATCGATCCGGAGGCAGATTGAAAATCACGCACCATCGCTGCTTGTGCGTCCTGATGACCAGCCTCACCCATGCCAACGACTACAAACTTCTCACTCACCGTCATGCCATGGCCTGGCAATTGCCCACTGATGCCGGCGGCGCGGTTGAGCATACGGCGGTTAACGTAAGAGGCCAGCGCCACCAAAAAGTCCGGGTCCTCATGCCGCACGTCTTCGGCCTTAAAACCCTGGCCATAGTTCTCGGCAATGAAGCCGGTGTTGAAGTCGCCCACCACAAACTTGGGGTGTGCCAGCAAGGCCGCCTGAAAAGGAATATTGCTGCTGATCCCGCGGATCACAAAGGCGTTCAGCGCCTCGCGCATCTTGGCAATGGCGTCCAGCCGGTCTTTGCCGTGCACGATGAGCTTGGCGATCATCGAGTCGTAATACATCGGAATCTCACCGCCGTCTTGCACCCCGGTGTCTACGCGCACGCCCTGCAAGTGCGCGGTGTCTGACGCAAACATGGTTTCTTGAGGCGGCTGGAACCGCACCAGCCGGCCAGTTGAGGGTAGAAAATTGCGGAAAGGGTCTTCTGCATTGATGCGGCACTCCATGGCCCAACCGTCACGCTTGACATCGGCCTGGCTCAAAGGCAGCTTCTCACCGGCCGCCACGCGAATCATCAGCTCCACCAGGTCCAGTCCGGTGATGCATTCAGTCACCGGATGTTCAACCTGCAAACGGGTGTTCATTTCGAGAAAGTAAAAGCTCTGGTCCTTGCCAACCACGAACTCCACAGTGCCGGCGCTTTGGTACTTCACCGCCTTGGCCAGTTGCACCGCCTGCGCACCCATAGCTTTGCGGGTGGCGTCGCTGATAAACGGGCTGGGCGCTTCTTCAATCACCTTCTGGTGACGGCGCTGTATGGAGCATTCGCGCTCGTTCAGGTAAAGCACATTACCGTGGCTGTCGCCGATCAGCTGGATTTCGATGTGGCGCGGCTCTTCAACAAACTTCTCAATGAAGACGCGGTCGTCACCAAAACTGTTGCGCGCTTCGTTACGACAACTGGTGAAGCCCTCAAACGTCTCTTTGTCGTTGAAGGCCACCCGCAAGCCCTTACCACCGCCACCAGCCGAGGCCTTGATCATCACGGGGTAGCCAATTCCATTGGCAATTTCAACCGCCTTTTCGGGCGTCTCAATAGCATCGTTCACTCCGGGAATGCAGTTCACACCGGCGGCACCGGCCAGCTTTTTGGACTCGATCTTGTCGCCCATTGCGGCAATCGAATAGTGCTTGGGGCCGATGAAGACAATACCTTCTTCTTCAACACGCTTGGCAAAGCCGGCGTTCTCGCTCAAAAAACCATATCCGGGGTGAACCGCCTGTGCGCCGGTTTGCTTGCAGGCGGCAATGATTTTTTCAACTTGCAGGTAGCTCTCCCGGCTGGGCGCAGGGCCGATGTTGACCGCTTCATCAGCCAGCGCTACGTGGCGTGCATCCTTGTCGGCTTCTGAGTAAACCGCCACAGTCTTGATACCCATCTTGCGTGCAGTGAGGATGACGCGGCAGGCGATTTCACCGCGGTTAGCGATCAGGATTTTGGTGAACATGCTGGTTCTTTCATTTTTCTGGGGCCGCTGGGGGCACGGCGTATCCGCCTACGCGAATGTCCTCCGCCTGCTTTGCAGGCTCCCCCTTTATTTCGCTGCAGCGGACACACCGTGCCCCCAGTGGCGAATAGAAGTTTGCAAATATCGGCGCATCAAAATACCCTAGGATCGGGGTGACCGGGAGTTTTTCGCAGATAAAGGAGGAGGCCGAAGGCCGGGAGACACTGCGAAAAAATTTCGGGCACCCCGGTCCGGCAACGGCAGGGGCGATGGCGAACCCCGCGCATCTCATAAAGGAATGTTCCCGTGCTTGCGCCACGGGTTCTCCAGCTTCTTGTCTTTGAGCATCACCAGGCTGCGGCATATGCGCTTGCGCGTCTCATGCGGCAATATCACATCGTCAATAAAGCCGCGGCTGCCCGCCACAAACGGATTGGCAAATCGCGCCTTGTACTCAGCCTCTTTGGCCGCCAGTTTGACCGGGTCGCCTTTGTCTTCACGAAAGATGATTTCCACCGCCCCCTTGGCGCCCATGACCGCAATCTCGGCATTCGGCCAGGCAAAGTTCACGTCGCCACGTAAATGCTTGGAGGCCATCACGTCATAAGCGCCGCCATAAGCCTTGCGCGTGATCACGGTGATTTTGGGTACCGTGCATTCGGCGTAGGCGTACAAAAGCTTGGCGCCATGTTTGATGATGCCGCCGTACTCCTGAGAAGTGCCGGGCATGAAGCCGGGCACATCGACAAAGGTGATCACCGGGATGTTGAAGGCATCGCAAAAGCGTACAAAGCGCGCCGCCTTGACCGAGCTCTTGATGTCCAGGCAACCGGCCAACACCAGCGGCTGGTTGGCGACGATGCCAACCGACTGGCCTTCCATGCGGGCAAAGCCGATGATGATGTTCTTGGCGTACTCGGGTTGGATCTCAAAGAAGTCACCATCATCCACCGTCTTGGTGATGAGCTCCTTCATGTCGTAAGGCTTGTTCGCGTTCTCGGGCACCAATGTGTCCAGGCTCAGGTCCATGCGCTTGGCCGGATCGGCGCTGGGGCGCACCGGGGCTTTTTCGCGGTTGTTGAGCGGCAGGTAGTTATAGAACCGGCGCAGCATCAGCAGCGCTTCGACATCATTGTCAAAAGCCAGGTCAGCCACGCCACTTTGGGTGGTGTGTGTGATGGCGCCGCCCAGTTCTTCGGCCGTCACTTCCTCGTGCGTGACGGTCTTGACCACTTCGGGGCCGGTCACAAACATGTAGCTAGAGTCTTTCACCATGAAGATGAAGTCGGTCATGGCCGGCGAATACACCGCACCACCGGCCGAAGGGCCCATGATCATGCTGATCTGCGGGATCACACCGCTGGCCATCACATTGCGCTGAAACACATCAGCATAACCACCCAGCGACGCGACTCCTTCCTGGATGCGCGCACCGCCCGAGTCGTTCAGGCCGATCACCGGCGCACCGACTTTCATGGCCTGGTCCATGACCTTGCATATTTTCTCGGCATGCGCCTCCGACAAAGCGCCGCCGAAAACCGTGAAGTCCTGGCTGAAAACGAACACCAATCGTCCGTTGATCATGCCGTAGCCGGTGACCACGCCATCGCCGGGAATCTTTTTGTCTTGCATGCCGAAGTCGGCACAGCGGTGCTCGACAAACATGTCCCACTCTTCAAAGGTACCCTCGTCGAGAAGCACTTCCAGCCGCTCGCGCGCCGTCAGCTTGCCTTTGCCGTGTTGCGCATCAATGCGTTTTTGTCCACCACCCAAACGCGCAGCCGCACGTTTTTTCTCAAGCTGTTCCAAAATGGGCTGCATGGATTTTCTCTTTTAATGTGTCGTTGAAGTTGGTAAAACGCTCAGCTGCGCGGCGCATGCTGGGTGTGCGCCGCCAATAACTGACGCGCTGCGCTTGAAGCGGGCAACTGACCGCTGGCCACTTGCGCAGCCAGCGTGGGCAACAAACTGGCCACCGCCGTGTCTTGCCTGAAAGCAGTTTTGAGGCCGGCATCGATACGCTCCCACATCCAAGCCAGAGATTGCTGTTGGCGCCGCTGAGCCAGCAGCCCGTTGGCAGTTTGCAACTCACGAAAGCGGCTTACCGCCGTCCAGAATTCATCAACGCCTTTGTTATGCAGTGCACTGAGCTGAAGCACTTGCGGATGCCATTGCTGGTCGTACACCTCGGCTTGGGCCTTGCCCATGGCGTTGTTCACCAGGCCAAACAGTCGCATGGCTGAAGTAATTTGTGCCTGGGCGCGCATGGCGGCATCGGCGTCAATGTCAGCCTTGTTGATGACCACCAGGTCGGCGAGCTCCATCACGCCTTTTTTTATCGCTTGCAAGTCGTCGCCCGCGTTGGGCAGTTGCATCAGCACAAACATGTCGGTCATGTTGGCCACGGCGGTTTCAGACTGGCCTACACCCACGGTCTCAACAATCACCACGTCATAGCCGGCAGCCTCGCAAACCAGCATGGCTTCACGGGTTTTCTCAGCCACACCGCCCAGCGTACCACTGGACGGGCTGGGCCGGATGTAGGCGCGCTCATGCACAGACAACTGCTCCATGCGCGTCTTGTCACCCAGTATGGAACCACCTGAAACGGTGGAGGAAGGGTCAATGGTCAGCACTGCTAAGCGATGGCCCCGGGCAATCAGGTTCAGGCCCAAGACTTCGATAAAAGTCGACTTACCCACCCCCGGCACGCCGCTGATGCCCAGGCGCAAGGCCTGACCGGTGAACGGCAGCAAGGCAGTCAGCAATTCATCAGCCTGCTTCCTGTGGTCTTCACGCGTGGACTCCAGCAGCGTGATGGCCTTGGCAACAGCACGACGTTGCACCATCGGGCTGGCAGTCTCCAGAATATCAGCGGCAACGATGTCTGAGGAAATAGGGCTCATGAAATTCGCTGGTGAAGCGGCACTTTAAAAATCAGCCCAAGGCTTTTTTGATCTGCTCGAGCACATCCTTGGCACTCGCAGGTATCGGCGTGCCCGGGCCGTAAATGCCTTTGACGCCGGCTTCATACAGCATCTCGTAGTCTTGCTTTGGAATCACGCCGCCGACGAAAACAATGATGTCGTTAGCACCTTGCTTTTTAAGTTCTTCAATGATGGCCGGCACCAGCGTCTTATGGCCTGCCGCGAGCGTGCTCACACCGACGGCATGCACATCGTTCTCGATCGCCTGGCGCGCGCACTCTTCGGGTGTCTGAAATAGCGGGCCCATGTCCACGTCAAAACCTAAGTCGGCAAAGGCCGTGGCCACCACCTTGGCGCCCCGGTCATGGCCATCCTGCCCCAGCTTAGAGATCATCACCCGGGGACGCCGGCCCTGAGCTTGTGCGAAGGCGTTGATTTCGATCTTGAGGTTTTCCCAGCCTTCGGCCGAGTCATAAGCAGCAGCGTACACACCAGTCACCTTTTGCGTATCGGCGCGGTGGCGCCCGTAAACTGATTCGAGCGCGTCACTGACTTCGCCCACGGTGGCGCGCAGGCGCATGGCCTGAATGCACAAGTCCAGCAGGTTACCGGAGTTACTTTCAGCGGCCGCTGTGAGTGCGGCCAGTGCAGCTTGCACGCCGGCGCTGTCGCGACCGGCCTTGATGGTTTTCAGACGGGCGATTTGCCCGTCGCGCACAGCCACGTTGTCAATGTCGCGCGCCTCAATCGCGTCTTCGGTTTGGAGTTTGTACTTATTGACGCCGACGATGACGTCGCGACCGCTGTCGATGCGGGCCTGCTTTTCTGCGGCGGCCGCCTCGATCTTGAGTTTGGCCCAGCCGCTGTCCACGGCTTTGACCATGCCACCCATGGCTTCAACTTCTTCAATGATTTTCCAGGCGGCGTCGGCCATGTCCTGCGTGAGCTTTTCCATCATGTAGCTGCCAGCCCAGGGATCGATCACATTCGGAATGTGGGTTTCTTCCTGAATGATCAGCTGCGTGTTGCGGGCAATGCGCGAGCTGAACTCGGTGGGCAGCGCAATGGCTTCGTCAAAGCTGTTGGTGTGCAGGCTTTGTGTGCCGCCAAATACGGCGGCCATGGCCTCGATGGTGGTGCGCACGACATTGTTGTAGGGGTCTTGCTCGGTCAGGCTCCAGCCGCTGGTCTGGCAATGGGTGCGCAGCATGAGCGACTTGGGCGACTTCGCGTCAAAACCCTTCATGATGCGACACCACAAGAGACGTGCAGCGCGCAGCTTGGCGACTTCCAGGTAGAAGTTCATGCCGATGGCCCAGAAAAAAGACAGCCGGCCGGCAAAACCGTCCACGTCCAGTCCTTTGGCAATGGCGGTCTTGACGTATTCCTTGCCGTCGGCCAGTGTGAAGGCCAGCTCCAGCGCCTGGTTGGCGCCGGCTTCCTGCATGTGGTATCCCGAGATGGAGATCGAGTTGAACTTGGGCATCTTCTGAGCGGTGTACTCAATGATGTCGCCGATGATGCGCATCGAGGGTGCGGGCGGGTAGATGTAGGTGTTGCGCACCATGAACTCTTTGAGAATGTCGTTCTGGATGGTGCCGCTGAGCTGATCTTGCGCGACGCCCTGCTCTTCGGCGGCCACCACATAGCCGGCCAGCACAGGCAGCACGGCCCCGTTCATCGTCATTGAGACTGAGACTTTGTCCAGCGGGATCTGATTGAAGAGGATCTTCATGTCCTCCACGCTGTCGATCGCCACGCCGGCTTTGCCGACGTCGCCGGTCACGCGCGGGTGGTCCGAGTCATAGCCGCGGTGCGTGGCCAGGTCAAATGCGACCGACACGCCCTGCCCGCCGGCGGCCAGGGCCTTGCGGTAAAAAGCGTTGGACTCTTCAGCAGTCGAAAAACCGGCGTACTGGCGTATGGTCCACGGCCGCACTGCGTACATGGTCGCCTGGGGGCCACGGATAAATGGCTCAAAACCGGGCATGGTGTTGGTGTAAGGCAAGTCCTTGACGTCTTCGGCCGTGTACAGCGGCTTGACGCTGATGCAGTCCGGTGTTTGCCAGTTGAGTGCATTGACGTCGCCCCCGGGGGCTGACTTGGCGGCCGCTTTGCCCCACTGTTCCAGGCTGGCGGGGTTGAATTTTGGGGCTGAAGCTGGTTTTTGACTCATGGCGCACCGATAGTTTTCGCAGCCAAAGCCTCGCTTAGGCAGACCGCTTGAAATGAATGCAATGCCAAATTTTACATCATTTATAATTATTTATGCAAAATTAAGCCCGCTGCCCGAAGCGTCGTACGCAAGCTCGATTGAAGTTTTATTTGTTTACCTGGAGCCGCCCCATGGCCGCTGTATCACTGACACCCCGCGCGCTTTACCAAGAAGTTGCTGAGCTTCTGCGCCAACGCATTTTCAACCGTGAGTTGGAGCCTGGAAGTTGGATAGACGAGCTCAAACTGGCGGAGGAATACGGCATCAGTCGCACACCTCTGCGCGAAGCGCTCAAAGTGCTGGCCACGGAAGGCCTGGTGACGATGAAAGTGCGGCGCGGCGCTTACGTCACCGAAGTCTCTGAGCGCGACCTGGCCGACGTCTACCACTTGCTGGCTTTGCTGGAGAGTGATGCCGCGGGCGTGGTGGCCACCGAGGCCACTACGGCACAGCTCAAAGAACTACAAAGCCTGCACCGTGAGCTTGAAAAATCTGTGGGTCAGCGCGAGAAATTTTTTGAGCTGAACGAGGCTTTTCACATGCGCTTGCTGGCCATTGCAGACAACCG
>Ga0214921_10007003_pt1 | contig 15183 bp, 7 predicted proteins | sample LL1505_MetaG_FD_177992 | JGI IMG/M metagenome (GOLD analysis project Ga0214921, IMG submission 177992) | Freshwater microbial communities from Lake Lanier, Atlanta, Georgia, United States - LL-1505 | ecosystem: Environmental > Aquatic > Freshwater > Lake | place: USA: Georgia | collected 2015-05-28 | reverse complement strand
CGCAGAACCGACATATTCAAAAATCCAAGAATCTTTCTGCCGTTCCACATCAATGAGCCCTCCAGTGCACTCGATCACCTTTGAGAGACTCAGGCCAGTTTCAGCGTGGCGCTGTTCAATTCTCAAAAACTTTCGCAGGTCACCCGGGTAACTATAACGAAGGCCTATTTCTGAACCATCCATTACAAAGCCATGAGCACCGGCACCGATACCGATATAAGGCTCACCGCGCCAGTAAAGCCAATTATGGGAGCAAGAAGCACCAGGCATCGACCAGTTACTTATCTCTTCGTGTTCAAAACCAATTGAACCCAACACTTTGCAAGCCAACTCATAACGCTCCGCAAGAGCATCACCATCCATAGACACAACAGCGCCTCGACGCTCAGCTCGCGCAAAGGGTGTTTGGCCCTCATATGTTAAAGAATAAAGACTGAGATGGTTCACACCAGATTGAATGATCGACTCGAGGTCCTTTTGCCAGATTTTCATATCTTGTCCTGGCCAACCATAGATTAAATCCCCATTAGACTTTGGGAAGCGCTTAGCAGCCAGCTCCAAGGCCCGCTTGGAATCCTCACAACTATGATCTCGCGTGAGAACCCTCAATCCAAGGGGATCAAAAGTTTGCACTCCAACACTGATTCGATTGAAGCCAAGATCTCTCCAGATAGAAATTTTTTCTTGGGTGACGTTCCCAGGATTTGACTCCAGCGAAACCTCAGCCCCGGGCACGAGCATGTCGCGCACAGCTCTCATCAATGATTCGTATTCGCGCCCTAGTAAACCTGGAGTACCTCCGCCAAAAAAGACTGAAGTAAATTTAGTACCCGTTGGCAACGCATCGCGCCAGGCTCTTAGCTGCCACTCCAAAGTTTGCAAATACTTTTCAACATGATGTTCTTGGAAATTTGCCGTTTTCGCAAAGTCACAGTAATGACAAACGCTAGAGCAAAAAGGAATATGTACATAGAGCCCTAGCGGAAAGACTGACATGGCGCCCCACTACTCTTAGACTTGGGCCCAACTTGCTTTCGAGATTCCGGACACCAACCGGGACGCGGCCCCACCACTGGAAAGTTCCTGCAAACGTCAGGGCGACGATCGTAAACAGTACAAAGTCTCGTCACTTCGTCTAGGAATACACAGTCATGATTGAGCCTCTGAGCCAGGGTAAACTTCATGGTGCTCGCACGATAAGATTGAATTAGTTTTTGAGATTCGAGTTTTCTTGCGATTTTCTTAGCCGACCATAAAGCTTCATCTGCACTAAGCAGACCAAGCCTGACAAGATCAGGAACTCTTGCCTCGACGTGTAGTTTGCAACAATTACCGTGGCATCCAGCGCATAGGCTAGGTTTAAACTTTATCCACGTCGATGGTCTATCAATATCAACCATAGCCTCGGTAGATATACCGATTTAGCTTTTTGATCAATGAGACAAATTAATTGTAGAAGATGACACATTATCGATAGAGTCATCTGCTGGAGCCGATAAGCCATTTCCTGCGCCTAACACCGCAGCCATCCAGAGAAAATCCACTCCACTCCAAGTTCGACCACAGGATTTGCTTACCGGCACTGATTCAGAGTCCCTTCGCTGCCAAAGGTAATCAGCATCCCTATCACAGTCACGGGGAAGCCTATTGACAGGAAATTGCGACATCGAAAGCAACTCTGAGAGCAATCGAGTTTCAGAGGATTTGTCACGGACCCCATCAGCATCTTGCTCTAAATACTTAAAAAACAAGTTAGAACTGGAAAGTGAGCTTAGCCGTGATGCAATCCACTGACGTCGTCGCTCGTCAAAAGTCGTATTGAAGGTGCCGTTTCCATCAAATATCCGACCGACAACACCTAAAAGACTGCGAGGATTAAACCACGGGCCGTTTTGCATATGCTTTATTTCAAGCCAAAGCCCAATGGCTGCCAAGTGGGATTCATAGCCCTCACGCATAAAAATAGCGTCATACTCGATTGAGGAGAAAGATTGCTTTAAAATCCAAGGCCACTCCCGAAAAGGAACTCCACGACGCTCCGCTTCCATGCGAACAAGACCGGCAACTCCTGGGGACAGCCAACTTACATAAAAAGGCCCATCGCCAACAAATCCTGATTGGCGATCGATTTCGGCTAACATGGAGCGAAATACCGTGGTGCCGCCCTCTGGGTCAGCACTTAGCGCCACAAGAACCCCCATCAACATATCGCGAGAAAGGCTTTTTTTACATTTCGGATGCCGCTGCCATTGTGCGCCGCTTCGACTGCCAAGCATTCCATTCCACGCTGCATTCGACGCGGCCTCAAAGCCGAGACTTTTTAGTGAATAAAAACGTAGAGCTGAGAATAATAAACTGTCGCAAAGACCCTCTGCCTCTCCATTCACACCGCGATGAATCACCATCCCATCAACCAGCATATCTTTACGTATCAATTCATCGTAGAGCGCCGCGCGAGTCAAAGCCTCGCGACGCAGACGATACAAAGTATCGGCGGCAATTTTCACCTGATGTGGGCGCATCAGTTCTTGAATACGCGCATACTGAGCTGAACAAATACGATTTAGATTTAAAATAACAACAAGCTCCAGCACGGCTAAGATGCCGACGACTGCTAGTATTGTTCGACTGATCCATCGCCTCAGCCTCATAAACCCGCCTTTACTTAATTCTCAGGGGCTCTCATAAGGACCTCGGAAATCAGAGTGTTAGAGCGTAAGTTTTCCTGAAAATACAGTAATTACAGGCTATTATATTGGGGCAAGTCACCCCCAAAATCAGTGCGCCCACCGTGATCCTAATACCTGATTCTCATTGCCTGGAGGGGCTAACTGCTGATAGACACTGCCATTCTATGAGTCGTCTATCTTTTAAAGTTGAAAAAACTGCCTCTGGTTCGCGCGCGCGCGCTACCAGTTTTTCGACGCTTCATAATGACGTTCAGACACCGCTATTCATGCCTGTTGGAACCCATGCATCGGTCCGCAGCCAGAGCCGTGAAGACCTGCTGGAATCTGGTGCACAAATCCTACTTGCCAACACTTATCACCTCCTCCTGCGGCCAGGGGTGGAGATTTTCAATCAGTTTGGCGGGATTCACAATTTCATGAAATGGCCTAAGTCGGTTTTAACTGACTCAGGTGGATTTCAAATTTTCTGTCTGCCCAATTCCCGAGTGATGCGTGAAGATGGCGCTTACTTTAAATCTTACGTCGACAATCAAACCATTTGCCTCAGTCCAGAGAAATCGATTGAGACTCAAAAGGCGATTGGCTCCGACATCATGATGGTTCTCGATCAATGCGTTCCGTCTACAGTAGAAAAAAATATCGCCAAAGCCGCCATGGATCTTACACATCGCTGGGCATTGCGTAGCCTTAATGCGCGCGGAGATTCACCTCAATCTCTTTTTGGCATTGTCCAGGGCGCATGCTACGAGGATCTGAGAATTGAAAGTGCTAAAATCATCTCTCAGATGCCTTTTGATGGTTACGCGATCGGTGGCCTAGCCGTTGGGGAATCAAAAAGCGAGCGGGAGGACTGCACTGCTACAGTGACTGACCTTCTACCTCAAGACAAACCGAGATATCTCATGGGCGTTGGGACACCGCTGGACCTACTTGAGGCGGTGCATCGGGGCGTCGATATGTTCGATTGCATCTTACCCAACAGCCTAGCTCAGCAAGGTGTTACATTCACCACCATAGGCAAACGCGATCTGCGTCGTGGTATTTATCGCACCATGGATGGACCATTAGATCCTGGCTGCACATGCTACACCTGTCAAACATACTCGCTCGCTTACCTTTACCATATTAACCGCGTACGAGACACTCGCGCATGGCAGCTTCTGGCCATTCATAACATCCACTTCTATATGAAACTGACACGCCAGATGCGTGAACATATTTTAGCGGATACGTGGATGCCGTTTTATCATGAGCAACGTGAGATCCTCTCTCGCAATGATAGCTATGGACCAAAGTCCGTTATTAAAGCCAAACATCATCGCCTAGAACATCGGTTCACGCGCGGGCGCTATGAGGTTGTGGAGCAAGACGGTATTGGAAGAATTCGCTGCACAAAATCAGGCGAAGTCATGCATTCCATTAATAACCCCGAAGTGGAAGCCCGAGAACTATATGTCGAACAATCAAAACTCTTAGAACGAATTGGTAATGCGGAAGATCAGCCTCTTGTGATCTGGGACGTAGGCCTAGGAGCTGCCGCAAATGCGATGGCGGCCATCAATGCATTAGAGTCAATCCCGGCTGATGTGCGCCCGCGCCAAGTTAAAATTTTTAGTTTCGAAAATGACATGGATGCTCTGCGGCTCGCTCTAGGTCACCGCGGCATTTTCCGACATCTTCGTCACGGCGGGCCAGAGACACTCGTAAAAGACGGACGTTGGATGAGCAAATGCGGACTCATCGAATGGATTCTCCTGGAAGGAGACTTCGCGGTCCGAAAATTCGAAGCACAACCTGGTCATTTGATTTTCTTTGATCCGTTTTCTTCTAAGACTGATAGCGCGCTTTGGACCCTGAATGCCTTCAGAGAGCTACACGATTGTCTTAAAGATGAAGCTGCTCTTATCTTTACCTACACGAACTCTACTGCGGTTCGCTCAGCAATGCTGGCTGCGGGTTTTGCCGTTGCACAGGGTCAAGCGACTGGCCCCAAGAGTGAAACGACCGTGGCACTGACAGAGAAAGCCAGAATACAGGAGCCTGAATGGACGCTCTTAGGTGATGCCTGGCTTCAACGCTGGGGACGCAGTGATGCCAAAGCTCCATTCGGCGTCGACCCAGCAGACACCTCGTGGGAGCGGGCGATCCTCCAGCATCCCCAATTTTCAAGTCATTGATACTAAGTGTCTGATTATCCAAGCATCCCCTTAAAATAACCTCTAGCAATTATAGCTACCTAGTAAAAACTCTTTAAAATGATTAAAAATCATTGGACGTTTGGCCATAAAGCGGGTAAACGGATGGTAAGCATATATTTTGTTGTTTTTTTCAGCAGGCATAAAGCCATAATATGTTTGATTTTTTAGTGGGAGCTGTGGATATGATGACAACGCCTAAGTTAACACCCTGAAATTATTGCTCCGTGGCTTCGCCGGTTCGTTTTTAATGATTTCTATGATTTCAGGTCATGCTCAAGCTGACACAGAATCTAAGATGGATATTCGTCCTTTGGCTGACGCCCGCAAGGATTTAAAGCCAGAAGCGTACTCAACTGAGGAACGTGAATTAGTCGCGAAGCAAGCGTTAATGATGATGAAAGATCTTTACGTTCACCGCGAAATCAAGATCAAAGACTTCGGTGCGGGTGCAGACCCAGTTCCGAGACTCGAGGATATGGTCAAAAAAGCCGCGTCGATGAACGACGACGATTTTCACGCAGCAATGCAGAAAATTTTCTTGGATTTGCATGACCACCACACGAACTATATGTCGCCCATGCCTTTACGTTGTAGTTACGTATTGGCCCCACTTGCCTTTGCTGACGTTTATGATGATGGAAAACTAAAAGTCATCGTTCGTAATAGGACGCGCCTGGTCAAAGATTTAGCGCCCGAAGCTGAAAAGGCGGCGCCTGGTGACGAGCTAGTAGCCATAAACGGAAAACCCGTCAGTGAAATACTCGAAGACGGAAAAAAATTAAGCGGCGGTGCCAACGAGGACGCTATGGTCGTTGGTGCGATCATGAACATGTCACTGATGCCGTTATCAGAATTACAGATCCCTAAGGAAGACACCGTTAAATACACGCTAAAACACGGATCAGATACCTATACAATCGATTCCAAGTACTTCGCTGCGGTGAATATTCCCGGTTGTGCCGAGGAATCTGAGGCCACCTCTAAGCGCAAGCTTTCCCGTTCACGCGACTTATTGCGTGCTGAAAACCCGCGCGTCAAACTCTATAAAGACTTGGTTGATCCAGAGCGCGCAGTTCCATTCTCTGACGAGGGCAAGCTACCAGTGGGCCAGTTCTACACAGTAGACACACCTGCCGGAAAAATTGCGAAGTTTGACCTGGAAACGTTCATGCCTGAAGAGGACGCCTCGGCTGATAGTATCATCCACCAAGTCCGAACAGAGCTAGAAAAAGCACAACCCAATACGTCCGCGTTGATTATCGATATGCGCGGAAACGGCGGCGGTCTTATTCTTCTTGCGGAAGGACTCACGCAGCTTTTCACGCCAAACGACATCCAAACCATGCCTGTGCGATTCTTGCCGAACCAGCTTAACTTAACGACCTTCATTAAAGCCAATCGCGGCAATGAAAACGGCTGGTCTCAAGATGCAAAAGACGGAATTTCGTCTCAGGCGCGCTACACAAACCCCCGCTCCATCACGACACATGATGCTGCGAACCGGTACGGACAGGTTTGGTTCAAGCCGGTCGTTGTCCTCACCGATGCCACTTGCTATTCGGCCTGCGATCTATTTGCGGCAGCCATGCAGGACCATGCAGCTGCAACCATTATCGGAACACACTCAACGACAGGCGCCGGCGGCGCTAACGTCATGAGCTATGATGTTTTCCGCGCGATCTTTGCCCAAGACGGTGGCGATGAAAATCCATTCGTCAAACTTCCTGGATCCCAGAGCATGAGAGTATCCTGGCGCCAAACACTACGCGTGGGTAAAAACGCTGGAGAGTTGATTGAAGATGCTGGAGTTAAATCGGATGTGGTCGTTCGCTACGTCACAGAAGACATCGTAGGCGGCGAGTCTCGCGTCTTGATGAAGGAAGTTCACAAGGCTATCGACAAAATGATCCCTCGATACAAGAGCAGCATCTCGTTGAATTCAAGTCTTAAACAGAAGAACGGCGAGTCTGCAAAGTGGACGGAGAAAGTAAAAGGCGTCGACACTGTGGAGGTTCTCAATGGCGAAACCGTCGTTGCGACTTACAAAACAAACACCGACAGTCAGGATGTCGAAATTAACCTGCAAGATCTGAAAGGCCAATGGAGCGAAGCAACATTGCACGTGGTCGGAAAAAAGGGCAATGAAACTCAGTTCCGCGTTGTCCGAGAAATTCACTGGCGTGGAAAGATGCTCGATGCCAAGGAAGAATTGACGGAGTCTTTTCAGAAGAAACTAAAATACTGGCACACTGTTCAAACATCTGGACCGGCGGGAGAAGGCTGGCAGGTCAAAGACAAAACACTTCGCGTAGGTAAAGGCCCAAACTACAGTCCAAACGTGGTGACCCAGGCGTTCGCACCGTTAGACACCGATGGGAAATCCGCCATCCTGCTAGACCTTTCCATGGTTATGGAAACTGAGGATGACATGGACTTCGTGAACATTATTATTCGCGATCCCAATACAGGAAAAGAAGAATACGCCGCCTCTTTATCAGGCGTTGCGGATATTAAGCCGGCTGAAAAACTCGAAATCCCAGTCAACGGCGCAAAAGAACTCGAAATCGTATTTGAGTTTATGAGCGATGAAAACTGGCACCTCAAAGGTCCAGCGATCAAAAAACTGGGAATTCAAACCCTTTAATTAAAATGGGGTTAAAATGGGGACACCCACCTGGTTGCCGTTTGATTGAGCATGTGTATGTTCAATCGGCAACCAGGTGGGTGTCCCCATTTTAATTCAATCGGCAACCAGGTGGGTGTCCCCATTTTAAGTTCTGAGAGATTGCATGGCCGCCGAGACTCCGCTGCCCAGCTTGAACTGATATCCTACGTCTGCAAATGAAAATTCCAGTGCGGCAAGGCCTTCAATCAACATGAAGGGACTGACAAATCCCAAATGACTGAATCGGATGATTTTGCCCTTTAAGTCGTCCTGTCCTCCGGAAATGATGGCACCGTAACGGTTCTTTGCAGTTGTAAGAATGACTGTGCCGTCCAGATTTTGCGGAACTTTAATTGCAGTCAGTGCATCCGACACCGCACTTTTCTCAACAAACAGCTCAAGACCCATGGCACTGACTGCGGACCGACATGCTCGCGCGAGTCTAGCATGATGTTCTGCAAATTGACTCACACCGATTTTTGAAATCTCGGTCAGGGAAACATGCAGAGACTGTATAAGACTTACCGCAGGGGTCCATGCGGTTCTGCCCTGAGCCTGACCTTTTCGCTCTTTATCGAGATCAAAATAATACTTCGGCCTAGAGGAAAGTTGCCCCCAAGCCCGTTCTGACAGAGCGACAAAACTAAGGCCCGGAGCCACACCAAAACCCTTTTGCGATCCCGCTGTGACCGCATCGATTCCCAATTTATCCATATGAACTTCATGAGCTCCCAAGGAAGATATCGCATCGACCACGATTAATGTTTTTGGTGATATTTTACGAACATGTGCAGCAATCGCCGCAACATCAAATCGAGCGCCGGTCGAAGTTTCGTTGGCCTGAAAGAAAAACGCTTTTGGCGCTGGATTAGCCTGAAAGGCAGCACTTATTTGCTCCAAGGTCGGCACGCGCCCATTTTCAACGGCAATTGTAGATACTTTATTTCCGTAGGCCTGATTTAGCTTCTGCCAACGTTCCCCAAACTTACCCGCCACCACAACCGTGACCGCATCACCGACCTCGGTCAAATTTACAATCACGGACTCCATCGCACCGGTTCCTGAAGCGGTGAAAATAACCGGTTGAGTTTTTGTTCCAAATAGAGGCTTTAACATCTCGATTGATGCCGTAACCATGGCCTCAAACTCTTTACTTCGATGATAGATATCACTCTCAAGCCCCGCCTGCTTCACTGACCAGGGGGATGGCGTAGGGCCCGGACAAAAAAGTCGATTAGCAGTAAAAAGCTCGCGTTCCATAATTGAACCCTCTCTATCCAAGACACACACGTTGCTTAAGCACAAAAAATGAATCTCGCGACGCCTCAAGCATCGGTTTTAATAGATTCTTTGTCAAATTGGTTTTTTTTAAATCGAAGAAATAAAAGGTAATAGCTGGTTATCACCCATTGAAACAATTGAACATTCATCATCCACTCAAGCCCTGCATGCAGCGATAGACCCATGACCAGAACGGGAACACGTAGCCTTGGAACCCATACTAGGAAGGGAAACGCCAATTCAAAACCCAAGGTGAAAAATGTCAAAACAGACGATCCAAAGGGCGTCATAACGAAGTCTGGAATAGGAAATCTCTGGAATTCACCCAGCTGCAACACCGTACCTACGGCACTACCATCCAGCCAAGGATCACCTTTGGCCTTCCAAACACCGGCCACAAAATAAACGATACAAAGTTGCAACTGTAGGATTCGCTGGGGCCAGGCGGGTATTTTAGTCCTGTACGGACTATTAGGGCGACCACGCCAGGCCTGAACCAAATTCACTAAATTAAATGATTCGCCAGAACGAGCAAATATCAAAAAGAAACTGCCAATTCTGATCAGATTATCGCCCGAATTTAGAATATCAGCATTCCGCCATGCGATACTACTTGCCGTCATCCAGGTTAAAAAAGCCGATGTGCGTGGAAAAATACCCGTCAGCAGTCCAAGCCCACCTAAAAATCCAAATAAGCGCATCATGACAATGGCATGATCGCTGTACCCAGTAAACGTATAAAAACTAATTCGAAACCCAGACGTCATTCGCTGATGTACTTCCGGTGGGAGGACACCATCATTTCCAAACCACATCGGCATATCCGGCCACAGAAGTGCTAAATTAACTAAGCACAAAAAACCGAACCACAACCGAAAAAGTCCAAGAGGCCTAGGATCAACTGGCTCCATAATCCATCGTTCAAGTGAGGCAAGCACCTTTTTAAATCGGGCTAAATAATCTCTCACTGGCGCGTGTCTCCCCGTGGGTTCTCAACATGCCAACGATAGAAAGTGTAACTATTCCATGGTGTTTTTCGGACGTCAGCACGAAGGTCGGATCGAACTGGTTTTTCAGTCGTTCTCCACCACCTCGTGAGTTCAATTTTCGATGGTTTGTATCCCTCGGCTTGAATCTCATTTCTTAAATATTCAGCATATGGCCGCCAGAGCAGACTCTCAACATCAGTTCTCAAGTGATCATTGAAATACTTACGCCAACGCTCACGCTGCCAACGTTGGAAGTAGGACATTTCAATCATTTTAGTAACGGGAACCTCACCACTTGGGCCTTCAAGCGTTTCGTAGGAAATACCGACCCAAATATCCTCAGAGCGCGGATTTGGGGCGAACATATCCCAGGATTGCCAAAGGTTTAGCCCAATCATCAAAGGTGCCACCGCGGCGTCAACACCTCTTTTTCCTGGCATACTACCCGATGGCATGGACCAGCTAAGCGCGGCAACCGTATAACCGATGAGCACGAACACAGGCCAACGGCGCTTACAAAAACTAATATAGTTTAGACCAGAGCGCATTAGACACTCCGTGAGTCGTTAATGGCGTTTGATTATACCACGCCCAGGGCAAGCTAAGAATGATTACGGGCCAGCTAATTTTTTGATCCACCAATCAGCTCCGCTAGAACCACCAACGATATTGCCACCCCAACCAATCATATAGACGTTATTGCCGTCGACGCTTCCTGACGTGGTCACCAGAGCTGTGATTTGATCATGATCACCGGCACCATCATACACTCTATTCCATGTACTTGTGTTCTCGACCAGAGAACTATTGAACTGCCTGAGCCAAGCATCTTGCGAAGAGTTGGACTTGTAACCGCCAACGTACAGCTTATTACTAGAATCGATCGCAAGACCAAATGGCTCATGACTTCCCGAAACACTCTGAGTAAATTCTGCCGACATCGCCAAAGCAGCACTATACTTGCGAATCCACCAGTCCTTATCCGTCGAAGAGTTAACACCCACCACGTAAACAGCGCCTGTGCTGTCAACTTTGATCGCGGTTGCATAGTCCAAAGCTCCTGAAGTGTTTCCTGTCGCAGTGGCTTCGATCGAGCAGTCTGACATTCTGAGGCGTTTCACAAACATTTGCTGATCAGGCCCAGACACTGTTTTATAACCAGCTACATAAATCTTTGAACTTGATAGGTTTGCGGCAATCGCAGTCGCTCGGTCTGCCAAATTCGCAGCGCCTTCATCAAGTTTCTGCTCACACGAGAGTGCTCCGTTTGATGAGAATTTTTTAATCCAGACATCCTCGCTCGTTGATCCCGAAGCTACATTTTTGCCATAGCCAGCCACATAAACGTTTCCAGAACTATCCGTGACAACACCCATAGCCTCATCATCGCCGTTACCCGAATCAACAAGCATATCCCAGTTCGCAGTATCCTCGACGCCAGACGACGAGAATTTTCTGAGCATCCAATCATAATCATTCCCGTTCCACCTTGACCCGACCACGTAAACATTCCCTGAAGTGTCAACAGCGACGGAACGAGCTACCTCATCAACGCCCGCATCGCCTATCTCCTTATTCCAGTTCGTCGTGTCTTCGAATCCACGGCGTGAGAACTTCTTGATTAACCAGTTTTTGTCACCTGAAGAATGGTAACCGACTACATAAAGATTTCCGTTGGAGTCAACTGCACCTGCGAGCGGTCGATCGTCACCGGATGCACCATCGTAGGTCACATCTCTATTCCAAAGATTTGCACCCTCAGCCGCTGTGAATGAAAAATTGCCGCTTCCGTATGACGTTTGGGCATTGCCTGCCAAGTCAGTGCCTTTGACGCTCACGGCGTATGTCTGACCCTTAATTAACTCGCCATCATCAAAAGTGAATGACCAACTACTTGTTCCTGTGACTGAGAACCAATTTGGACACGCCGCGATGAAGTCGTGGGAAGCGGAGTCATAACATGACCCTGAACCTTCCTGTACTGATATCACCAAACCAGCCAAGCCTGCTGTCGAATCTGATCCTGATCCGGAGATGACTGTCGTCACACCCACCGTAGTGTCGGGAGTGACAGTGCCTGACGTAGACAAGCTGGTGGTCGGTGGCGTCACATCTCTTGTAAATGTTGCACTTGCCATAAATGCATCAGGGTTTCCTGCGGTATCTGAGGCCTTGACACAAATTTTCCAAACACCATCCGCCGTAAACGAAGCGTTATCCGTTTTCGGTACGGCTGCGTTGTAAGTGAGAGAAGCATCACAGGTTGCGCTTCCGCCAGCTACGGCATAGGAAACGGCGTCTTGATTCGCAGCAGACACCGCTGTCACGACAGAGGACGCGGCAGTTTTATCAGCAAGATTTAAATATCCATCAGAAACGATGACAGCCAGCGTGACCGAGGCAATACTCGGGACCGCGAAGTCTGCCGCAAACGCAGGTGAAGCACCGTAAGCAACATTACCAGCCTGGTCGCTTATTTTAGCGCAGATCTTGTAAGACGAGCCCGTGGCGATTGCTGCGGCGTCAGAATTAGGCATACCGCCATAAGACACATTTGCATCACAAGCTGTCGCATTTGCCACAAGTGCATAGGCATTAGACGTGCTGCCGGTAGCGGTCAATGTCCCACCCAAACTGGTTGATGCGGCGTGTTCTGGGGAGGAAAGATAACCATCCGCGACAGCACTTCCTAACGCCAGACTAGTAAATACGGGCACAACCGAATCAACAGCCATGTTTCCAGAACTACCGTAAGACACATTTCCTGCCGCATCGACCAACTTGATGCAAATCTTATATTCACCATCTGAAGTAATGTCGCTCGAGTTCGCATTAATAGACGACGCATACGTTAGCAACCCATCGCAACTCGTCGCTGCAGAGCTTAATTTGTAGGAGGCGGCGACATGACCAGAAGCGGTCAGGGATCCCAAAATACTAGTCGCATGGCCACGCTCGGCTTGGCTTAGATACCCATCAGCGGCATCACCGGCAAGACCTAGTGATGTTAAAACTGGTGCAGTGAGATCTAGAGCGAAAGAAGCAGAGGACCCAAATGCGTCAGAATTTCCTGCGGCGTCTGAGAATTTGACACAGACCATATAATTGCCGTCAGAACCAAAGTCACCATCGTTCGCATTCGGTATCGAGGACGACCAAGAAGTAACACCTGAACACGACGTGGAACTAGAAACCAATGCGTAGCGTATTGAGTCATACCCGGAGCCCAATGCTGCTGAAACCAGAGCGCCCGTTGTTGCGTGATCTGCTATATTTATATAACCGTCAACAGCGCTACCCGTCAGAGCCACCGATCCAAAACTTGGCGCTACGGTATCTACATGAATCACACCAGAAGTGCCGTAAGAAATATTGCCAGCAGCATCCATCAATTCGATACAAACTTTATAATCACCGTTAAGACCGGCAAAGTCGCTTCCAGCAGCGACTGAAACGCTATACGCCGTGAGGCTGGAGCAAGTAGCAGAATTCAGAGCCACCTTATACTTCGTAGAAGTTTGACCGGAAGCCACCAGCGTATCGACCATAGCCGATGAGCTCGCTGCATCGGCTACGTTGACATAGCTGTCGCTTGCGCCGTTAGCCAGAGCGATACTTGTAAAGACTGGCGCTACGTTATCATAGGACACATCTGGAGAATTACCGTAAGTGACGTTACCCGCAGCGTCGGTGAGCTGTACACAGACTTTGTAGCTAGACACGGAGCTAAACAGAGCATCATTGGCCTTAGGAATACTGCTCACCCAGGTTAGCGGAAGAGCACAGGTCGTAGCTGATGAGACTAGACTATAGAGAGACGAGGACTGACCGGTGGCTACCAGTGGACCAGCTACGTCGGTGGTCAGAGTATGTTCACTATTATTGATATAGCCATCAGCGGCGGCATTCGCCAAAACAAACGATGTAAACACAGGCGCTGTCGTATCATAAGTAAAACTAGCTGATGAGCCATAAGCTTTGGGGTTACCAGCTGCATCAGATAGCTCTACGCAAACTTTGTAACTTGCACCATCTGATGAGATGTCAGAGCTATTTGCAGCCGGCACAGAAGAGCCGTAGGTGATTAAGGCATTACAGGTCGTTCCGGCTGTCACCACTGCATACTTCGCCGTATCGTAGTTACCGCCTACCAGATTACCGACAATGGCTGAAGACGCTGCATGCTCGGCAGTGTTGATGTAACCATCCGCTGCTGGACCTACCCGGTCAAGTGATGTGAAAGTGATAGTCGTGTTGACGGAAGTAATATTACTCGATGCACAGTAGCCGTATTGCGCTGCGTTATCAGCTACTCTTGCGCAGAGTTTATAGATACCACTCACACCAAACACCGTGTCGTTAGACTTCGGTGTCGCGCTGCCATAGGTCTGACCGCCGTCACAAGTCGCGGAAGACGAAACCACGGCGTAATTGGTGGCCGTCACAAACGAACTCCCACCTGAGACGCCAGTCGTCAGAACAGTATTATTGAGTCGCTCCGTGGAGTTGATATAGCCGTCACTTGCGTCGTTGGTCAAAGCCACAGACGTACAGCTCGGAGCTGTCAAGAGCGCCGTAAAGTTACTGCTTGCGCCGTAGGCTGGCGTGTTACCGGCAGCGTCCGCAAGTTTGACGCAAACTTTATAAGTTTCTCCGTGGGAGCTGACGGTGGCGTTATTGTCAGCTGGCATCGCACCGTAAGTCAGAGCACCGTCACAGGCCGTCGCCGAAGTCACCACAGCATAATTGGCTGCGTCATAATTCGCTCCGACCAAAGAACCACCCAGAGCATTTGTTAAAGCATGATCTGCAATGCTCATATAAGAGTCCGCCACATCGCTACCTAGAGCAAGTGATGTGAATGTCGGTGCGTTCGTGTCAGTATGAATGACCGCAGAAGCACCGTAGGTTAAGTTACCGGCATCATCAGAAAGCTCGACGCAAACTTTATAGTCACCGTTAAGCCCAGCAAATGCACTGCCGGCTGGCACGGAAGATCCGTAGCCTGTCAGACTAGAGCAAGTAGCAGAATTCAGAGCCACCTTATACTTCGTTGAGGTCTGGCCCGAGGCTACTGATGTATCAACCATGGCTGATGAGCTCGCAGCATCGGCTACGTTGACATAGCTATCACTTGCGCCGTTAGCTAGGGCAATACTTGTAAAGACTGGCGCTACATTATCATAGGCGACATCTGGAGAATTGCCGTAGGTCACGTTACCGGCAGCGTCGGTGAGCTGTACACAGACTTTGTAGCCGCCGACTGCACTCAAGAGTGCGTCGTTAACTTTAGGAATACTACTTACCCAGGTCAGCGGCAGTGCGCAGGTCGTAGCTGATGAGACTAGACTATAGAGAGA
>Ga0214921_10007002_pt1 | contig 15184 bp, 12 predicted proteins | sample LL1505_MetaG_FD_177992 | JGI IMG/M metagenome (GOLD analysis project Ga0214921, IMG submission 177992) | Freshwater microbial communities from Lake Lanier, Atlanta, Georgia, United States - LL-1505 | ecosystem: Environmental > Aquatic > Freshwater > Lake | place: USA: Georgia | collected... | reverse complement strand
CCAAATACTGCCGCTTATGTCATGCCACCAGAGCGATCGCCGGACATCGACACACCTATTGATTGGCAATGGGCCGAATTTTTGATGGCATCTCAAAAGTTGACATGAAAAAAGTACTTGTCACTGGAGCTGACGGCTTTATTGGCTCTCATCTGGTTGAAGAGCTCATCGCGGTTGGGCATCAAGTGCGAGCTCTATGCCTTTACAACTCCATTGGCAGCTGGGGCTGGCTCGACAGTCTTTCTCCTGCAATTCAAGCAGAGCTGGAGGTGGTCCTAGGCGACATCCGCGATCCAATCTGCGTACGCGAGGCAATGCGCGGATGTGACCAGGTGTTTCATCTGGCCGCCTTGATCGCGATTCCTTATAGCTATAGCGCACCTGCGAGCTATGTCGACACTAATATTCACGGGACCCTAAATGTGGTTCAGGCAGCTCGTGACTTAGATGTTCAACGAGTGGTGCACACTTCTACTTCTGAAACCTATGGTACAGCCCAATTTGTGCCTATTACGGAAGACCATCCCCTGGTTGGCCAATCTCCCTACGCCGCAAGCAAGATCGGCGCCGATCAGATCGCTCTCAGTTACTGGCGTAGTTTTGCCACTCCTATCGCGGTGCTACGTCCCTTCAATACTTATGGCCCCCGCCAGAGCTGCAGGGCTGTTATACCCACAATTATCAGTCAGATTGCAACTGGCCAGCGCCTTATTCAGCTCGGCGCTCTATCGCCCACGCGAGATTTCAACTACGTAGCTGACACCTGCGCTGCCTTTCTGGCCTTAGCGGAAAGTGATGCGGCTCTTGGGGAGGTGACCAACGCAGCAAGCAATTTTGAAATCTCCATCGGTGACACCGCTGCACTAATCGCAGAAGTGATGGACGCTGAGGTGGAGATTGTTATCGATGAGCAGCGACTTCGCCCCGAGGCTTCAGAGGTGAACCGCCTTTTCGGAGATAATACTCGCCTGCGCCAGCTCACTGGCTGGGAGCCAGCTTATTGTGGGCAGGAAGGCTTCCGGCGCGGTTTGCAGCGCACGGTTGCTTGGTTCTCGGATCCGGCCAACCTGGCCCGCTATCGGCCAGGCACCTATGCAGTATGAGTAAAGAGATCCTCGAAGCTCTGCAAAACGTTTGCGGGAAGTCCTCAGCCCAGCAGCCCATTGTCTTGCATGAGCCTGATTTCGCAGGTACCAAAGCTTGGGCCTATGTGCGTGACTGCATCGACACTGGCTGGGTGAGTAGCGCAGGCAATTGGGTGAGTCGCTTTGAGCAGGAGCTGTGCTCCTATACCGGCGCACATCATGCTATCGCTGTCAATAATGGAACGGTCGCTCTGCGACTAGCCCTTCACATGGTGGGCGTAACGGCCAGCGACGAGGTGTTACTTCCGCCCCTGAGCTTCGTGGCCACGGCGAATGCTGTGGCCCATCTGGGGGCCATTCCCCACTTTGTGGATGTGGAACCGGAGAGCCTTGGCATGGACCCAAAGGCCTTGCAATGCCGTCTTGAAGCTGTGGCCGAACGAAGACCGGATGGGTCATTGACAAACAGCTCAACCGGCCGGCGGCTAGCGGCAGTGCTTCCCGTTCACGTTTTTGGACATCCTGCGCGCATCGCGGAGCTGCGGGCCGTGGCCCAAGCATGGGGGCTACCCCTTGTGGAAGATGCTGCAGAAGCTCTGGGAAGCTGGTCTGGGGACATCCATTGTGGCCTATTCGGCGAAGTTGGCACTCTGAGCTTTAACGGCAACAAGCTAATCACCACCGGCGGTGGCGGCGCTCTTCTCACCAACAACGCCGAGCTGGCCCAACAAGCCCGCCATCTCTCCACGACCGCCAAACTGCCCCACGCCTGGGCCTTCGATCACGATGCTGTGGCCTGGAATGATCGCCTGCCCAACCTCAATGCGGCCCTAGGGGTGGCGCAGCTTGAAGATTTAGCTCGCCGCCTGAAGCGCAAGCGTGAGCTAATAGAACAGTATGCCCAGGCCTTGATTGGGGTGAAGGGTGTGGAGCTGGTGGCCGAACCCCCGGGCTGCCGCAGTAACTACTGGCTGATAAGCCTTCGCTTTACTGCCTCCGATCCCTCTCAAGCAAAAACCAAGCGCCATGAGGTGCTCCAATCGGCCCATGCCATTGGCTTGCTGCTGCGCCCGGCCTGGACACTTCTGCATCATCTACCGATGTATTCCAATTCCCCATGGGGCCTACTCCCTGTAGCGGAAGATCAAGCCTGTCGCCTGCTCAACTTGCCCAGTAGCCCCCAGCTAATAATCGAGGACTAACACCAATGAAAACCTTGCTGCTTATCGGATGTGGCGGCCACGCTCGCTCCTTAATCGATATAATCGAAACCGGCGGCCAGTGGCGCATCGAGGGGCTAGTGGGCTTGCCAGAGCAGGTTGGTAACAAAGTGCTGGCTTATTCCATCATCGGTTGCGACGCCGATCTGCCGAAGCTGCGCCAAGTAGTTCCGGCAGCATTGCTGGCGATTGGTCAGTTGCCGAACCCCGCTCCCCGCCAAAAGGTCGCTGTCCTACTCGACCAGCTCGGTTTTGACTGCCCAACGATGATCTCACCCCATGCACTGGTGAGCAAACACGCCAATCTCGGTGCCGGAACTGTGGTGGGTCATGGAGCCATCGTCAATGCTGGGGCCGTGGTAGGAAACCATTGTATTTTGAACAGCTGTGCCCTGATCGAACATGATGTGCAAATAGGCGATCACTGCCACATCAGTACAGGCGCCCTAGTCAATGGTGGCGTGCGACTGGGATGCGGTAGCTTTATTGGAAGTGGTGCGATACTGCGTGAAGGTCTTCTGCTTCCTAAGTCAACAGTGATAAGTGCTGGCAAACGAGTAATGAGATGGCCACTATTGTAATAGCCGAGGCTGGAGTTAATCACAACGGCGATCTGGCCATGGCCCGACGGTTAGTGGAAGCTGCAGCGGCTGCAGGAGCGGATGCTGTCAAGTTCCAGACCTTTAATGCCTCCGCTTTGGCCACCGCCGATGCGCCTAAGGCTAGTTATCAGAAGTACAACGATGGCGGCGGTAGCCAACGCCAAATGCTTGAGCGCCTCGAGCTCAGCCCCAAACAACACCATGCGCTGGCTGCCCACTGCCAGGCCTGCGGCGTCGCCTTTCTGTCCACGGCCTTCGGAATTAGAGAGCTGGACATGCTGCTAGATCTTGGTATTGGAGCGATCAAGGTTCCTTCTGGTGAAATCACCCATCGGCCCCTGCTTGAGGCGATGGCCGCAGCTGCCGCTAGCAGGCAGCTGCCTGTCTTTCTCTCTACCGGTATGTGCACATTGGGCGATGTTGAAGCGGCATTACAACTATTCCTTGATGCGGGCATTGCGCGTGAGCAGATCACGCTTCTGCATTGCCTGAGCGCCTATCCGGCCCCAGAGGAGCAGATCAACCTGCGTGCCATTCCTACCCTGGCGGCCGCTTTCGGCTGCCCTGTGGGCTATTCAGATCACACCCTGGGGCTGACAGCTCCGGTGGCGGCTGTTGCACTGGGAGCAGTGGTAATCGAAAAACACCTCACCCTGGATGTGAACCTTCCCGGACCGGATCATCTGGCCAGCACAGAACCCGATGCCTTTGCGGCCATGGTTGCAGCGATCCGCAGCTGTGAGCGCATGTTGGGTGATGGGCGAAAGCAGCCTAAGCCCGCGGAGCAGAACATACTCCAGGTGGCCCGCCGCAGTCTGCGAGCAGCACAGCAGATCGAAACCGGCAAATGCTTCACACGCGCAGATCTGATGTGCCAGCGACCAGCAGACGGTCTCAGCCCAATGCACTACGAAAAGCTGCTTGGGCGGCCAGCCGGCCGCAGTTATGAAATTGGTGATGCGATCGATGGCTGAGCGCCGCATCGCCGTGTTCACCGGTAGCAGATCTGAATACGGCCTCCTAAGCCATCTGATTGCGGCAATTGCCGCAGAACCCGAGATGGCTCTGCAGCTGATCGTGAGCGGTAGCCACCTTAGCGAGCACCACGGCTCCACTTTGGCTGAAATCGAAGCAGAAGGATACAGGCCAGCTGCACTGGTACCGCTCTCCCTGAATGAAAGCCCCCAGCGTTCGATGGTGGCCCTGGCGGCAGAGGCTCTCGCAGGGGTGGGCAAAGCTCTGGAGATCCTAAAACCAGATCTACTAATCCTGTTGGGAGATCGCTATGAGACGTTTGCTGCAGCGTCGGCGGCTCATCTGAATACCATTCCGATAGTACATCTCCATGGCGGTGAAACTACCAAGGGTGCAGTGGATGATCGGCTACGCCACGCGATCAGCCAGCTCAGTACTTGGCATTTCACCGCCGCCGAGCCCTACCGCGAACGCGTAATCGCCATGGGGCATCCACCAGAGCTTGTCTTCAACGTGGGGCCAATGGTGCTTGATAACCTTATGAATGAAAAACCAGCAAGCCGCAGCGAATTCGAAAAGAGAACCGGCTACCGCTTCGGGCACAAGAACCTGCTAGTGACTTATCACCCTGAGACTCTTCTGCCAGATCATGGTGTGGCCGGTTTTGAAGCCCTGCTCCAGGCACTTGAGGGACTCACCTGTCATGTGTTGTTCACCCACCCCAATGCCGACGCGGGCAACGATCAGCTTTTAGCACTACTGAAAAGATTCGTCTATCACCATCCCGAATCCAGCTGGGCGGTACCCTCACTCGGACAAAAACTCTACTTAACTGCCTTGCGCCTGTTTGATGCCATGGCCGGAAACTCCTCCAGTGGCTTGATAGAAGCACCTTTTCTGGGCATACCAGTTATCAACATTGGAGATCGCCAAGCAGGCCGACTGCGCCATGTATGCGTACGTGACGTAGCATCACAAAAGCACGCCATCGCAGTTGGTCTCGAGCAACAACTTGAGGCTAGACGGTCGGTCTGCCGTGCCACGAACGCTCTAATGCCTTGTGAGACTCCCACAAAGGCCATCTTGTCCTGGCTGCGGGAGGGGCCCGGAGTATAGGCTCCTGTTTTAATCCGTTCGCAGGCATGGTGCGCTTTCGCTATCCCCAGCCCGTCGACAAGACTCCGTTTCTTGAAGATCAGCCCGGTCAGGCGCTCTACGGGTTACCTCTAGATGTGAAATTTTGCCGATCTTGCGTAATCAGCAACCAGCGGCCTTCTAGCACTGCTGAATTCAAAAACGATGGCAAGACCGACAAGCAAGTCATCCACTTTGACGCCCAGGGCATCTGTGATGCCTGTCAAGTGAAGAAACAGAAAACAGTTATTGATTGGCAACAGCGTGAGCAAGAACTTCGTGATCTTTGTGACCGCTACCGCCGTAATGATGGCCATTACGACTGCTTAGTGCCGGGAAGCGGTGGAAAAGACAGTTTCATGCAAGCGCACCTGCTCAAATACAAATATGGTATGCATCCGCTCACCTGCACCTGGGCACCGCACATCTACACGGATTGGGGTTGGAAAAACCACCAAGCATGGATCCATGCCGGCTTCGACAATATCCTGTTCACACCCAATGGCCTTGTGCACCGATTGATCACGCGCCTTGCGGTGGAAAACCTTTTCCATCCCTTCCAGCCCTTCATTCTAGGGCAAAAAAATCTCGCCCCAAAAATTGCAGCTCTCTACAACATCCCCCTAATCTTTTACGGAGAAAATGAGGCCGAATATGGCAATCCTAAAACCGACATGGGCTCCGCAAAGCGAAGCTGGGAGTATTTCTCATCTGCTAGTGAAGATGATATTTATCTCGGCGGCTCCTCCCTATCAGAATTGCGTGAATTGGGCTTAGAGACTCTGGATTGGGAGCCGTATATGCCGATCAATCACCAGCAGATTAAAGACAAGAAGATTGAGGTACACTACCTCGGCTATTATGAAAAATGGCACCCCCAGAGCGCCTACTACTATTCCATCGAAAACGGTGGTTTCCAGGGATCCCCTGAGCGTACAGTCGGTACCTACAGCACCTACAACTCCATCGACGACCGCATTGACGACTTTCATTACCACACCACCTGGATCAAATTCGGGATTGGTCGTGCCACTTATGATGCAGCGCAAGAAATACGTTCAGGTGATTTGTCTAGAGACGAAGGTATTGCATTGGTAAGGAAATACGATGGTGAATTTCCAGAGCGCTGGGCAGAAGAAATCTTCAAATATCTAAGTTTACCACCAGACAATTTTCCAAATGCGGCCAGGAGCTTTGAAGAGCCGATTATGGATAGAGTATATTACGATCTTCTATGCGAACGTTTTCGCTCACCCCACATTTGGAGATACACCATAAGCAACAAATGGGTGCTGCGCAAAACTGTTTTCTCATCTCTTAGCTTCACTACAAAACCTTTTGCCGATGAATGGATCGGAAACACTGCTAAATAGGTAAATTCCACAATGCCACTCTCAAAACGAATTGTAGCCAGGCTAGACGTCAAGGGAACCCGACTAATCAAAGGCATTCGCTTCGAGGGATTGAGAGTTGTTGGAGATCTAGAAGAAGCTGCCATGAAGTATGCTCAACAAGGTGCTGACGAGCTTCTGTATATCGATGCTGTTGCAAGTCTATATGGGCGCAATACATTAGAAGAGACGCTGCGCTCAATCAGCCGCAGAGTCTTCATCCCTATTACCGCAGGAGGCGGAGTACGAAGCGTTAGCGATGCTGCTTCATTGCTATCTGCTGGAGCCGACAAAGTTGCAGTAAACAGTGCAGCCCTCTGCAGACCAAACATTATAACTGAGTTGGCGAAATGTTTTGGCAGCCAATGTGTAGTAGCTTCCATCCAGGCTCGTTCTATTGGACCTGGCCTATGGGAGGCTATGGGAGAGGCAGGCCGTGAACGCAGTGGTCGAGACGTTATGGAATGGATTAGAGAAGTTCAGAGCTTGGGCGCAGGAGAACTACTCATTACTTCAGTCGATCAAGATGGAACATGCAGTGGACCAGATCAAGATCTTATACAGGCCGTTAACGAGGCCACTAATGTGCCAACAATAGTAGGAGGAGGCTTTAGCGAATGCGAACAAGCCTTAAATGCTCTGCGGAAGGTTAAAATCTCCGGAATAAGCATTGGCGCCAGCTTGCATTATAACCGACTAGAGGTCTCTGCCATAAAGTCATATCTTAAGACACGCCTAGCCCCTGGATCAATAAGGTCAGACATCGCATCCTTGTCCTACAGTCGAAAGTCAAACAAAGATAGCGTGCTACGGGGGCGCAAAATAGGAATTATCGATTACGGGATGGGGAACCAACAAAGCCTTATTAATGCATTTGAAAAAATCGGTGCGGATGTTTTATTAAGCTCAGACCAAGAAGTCCTTAATCAATGCAGCTTACTTGCCCTGCCCGGCGTAGGGGCATTTCCGCAAGGCATTAAAAAACTGGTAGACCTTGAACTTGATTTATTTATATCAAAATCTGCAGATCAAGGAAAGCCTATAATTGGTATCTGCCTTGGCATGCAAATGCTATTCGAATCGAGTGATGAATTTGGCAAAACTAAAGGCTTAGGCATATTAAGCGGTAGAGTAACTAGACTACCCCCCAATGACGTAGATGGCACTAAGCTGACGATACCACACATAGGATGGAATAACCTAGAGACAGGCCCTGCATGGGCTTTTCCATGGGATCTAAATCAGCCAAAAAGCCAATATTTTGTTCACAGCTACGCAGCACTTGATGTACCCGCTAGTACAATATTGCTAAACTCCTATCACGGCAACCATCTTTTTGTAGCAGCTGTTAGAGAAAAAAATATATGTGGGCTTCAATTTCATCCAGAACGCAGTGGAGCCAGTGGCTTGGAGATATTATCACTAATAAGCAATAATTTATTGCAAATGAAATAAGCTTCACAGGCGCTCCAATGAATAACCTGCCAAGGGCAAGCCTCAACTACCAAAATTGACAAGCTGAATAGCCTCATCCAAAGCACTTATCCTAGCAGTTATAGCTAAAGACATCATCTGGGAGGCTTGAATTCCCAGAAGACTTGAGCCTCCGAAAATTTTATTAAAATAAAGAGCATGCCTAAGCAGAAGTCTTAAGTATCCCGCTAAATGCTTGTAGCATGAACTTGCTGTAACCAGAGAATCAGGAAGCCTGCAATCGGATGCTTCAATGAGTCTTAAGTAATGAAAATCTTCAGGCATCTTACCATCAAAAATGACACTTGAAATCTCGCTCGCAATGCGAGACCTTTCATTTTTACCGGAATCACAATTGATTTTATAGGTAGTTAAACCTCGATACCAACCGTAAAACGTTGCAGCAGAGCCTATGGCATCAAGCATTTGAAATGACCTAGGATTTCGGTCAATGCATGAATAGCTACTTATCTCAGGGATATAAGGCAAGAATAAGCTATTGGACGGGTAATTTAAAATTCCACGCGGCTGACTAAACACTTGACTAGCCCTGAATCCCATCAGGGCTAAGTCTTGGCCAATTGAACTCCAAGAGGTTACATTGTAATCAGAAAGATAAGGTAAAATATAGCTCGATATCCGGCTTTCCGGAAGAACAACGATGTGACCATGACTTCTAAACTCTTCTGCAATACGAAGCCAATTCGAATAATCAAAACTTCTAGCCAGTCCCCTATGATCAGCGCCAACCCGTGGATGAATACGAAGAATAAACTGAATCTTTGCGGGGTTGACCCCATGAATCCAATTAGCCAGCCAATCAGATTGATCCGCGAATCTATTACTATTTGCCTGATACGAAATTCCATAGAAATCAAGCCAGTCCGATATGGCATTTGCTTCGTCGTTTGAGCTTGTATACAGCGAAATAACAGTTTTAGTTGTGTCAAGTTGCTCCGCCAAAGCATTCAGCTCATACATGCCGTCATCAGCCACTTTCGGAGAATAGCATTGAATCGACGCTCCACTTAACTTTGCTTCAATATCTCTTAAGCCAAACGAAAGAGTTTCAGGATTAGCATATCTATACCATTTAGATTCGATCTGAGAATAATACTCGTGTTTTTTCTTCTTATGTTCAATTTCCGGTTGTGAAAATAATATCACTCTTTGATCATCGCGTCCTCCTACAATACTTCCCGTGACCATCGTATAACGCATGGCATTGAGCATTGCAACACGACGTGCTGCCGACATTGGCCCATAGTCATTATAGGCTGTAATCGAGATAAACTCACCACCCCTATTAGCAATAAATTCGGAAAATAAATAAAAACAGGCAATATACGAAGCAAGCATTGTCCTATAGCTTCCCAGAAGAGAATCTGATTCATAAATATCCGCCTTTGAGCATTTACACGTTAGAGCCATATCAAATAATGGGGCATTTGCAAAGTCAAGGCCACTAATAATTATGGAGTCACGTGGACCTGTACTGCGCGAAGCAATACTACATCCTAATGATACGGAGTCACATAAACTTTCGTAGGAAGGGGTGTTGATACTCCATTCTTTACTTAAAAAATCAAACTGAGCCAAAAAACTATCTATGCTGAGATTTTGCACACGGCTGCTTAATATCTCCAATGAATTGTACTCTGCTACCTGAAAAGGGAGAAAAAGCTCTGGCACCATGAATAACTCAGAATCTATATTATCCTTTACAAGACTCAAGATTTGCAGGTGAGCATTTAAGTGTGGGAATATATGAAAGTCTGGAACAAAGCCTATGTTTTTATTGCGAGTCATAAATTAAGGACTAAAATTTAATTCTGGCGCTTGATTACCCCATATTCTCTTATTGGTCCATTTCTTAACAGCCAAACAAAGTTGATTTCTGGTTAACCCTGCGTATTCAGAGAAAAGGTCGGCACTTCTGCTTGAAGGAGGCTCCCTATCATACTTATTAACGAGGGCTAGGGCTTCTTCTCTTTGAATTAGACCCTCTCGAACTTCATGTGCAGCATCAGAAGTTGCCCTACCAATCCCGAACTTAAGCAGACCAAAAAAATAGTGAAAAGGGTCAATAGCATCATCTAAGCTAGAATATTTTGAGTACGTCCCCTCTGACCTTATTGGATTAGGATGAAAACCTGCAAACTGACAAGCATAATAATAATGCGATTGTGGCTTCCAATTGTGAAAATAGCTGAAAAATAATCTTCTAACGCTTATAGCTTCTTTCGGTGGTTGATAAAAACTGAGTTCTTCAGGTGCATAACCGCGATTCAACCAATCCTCCACCGGGGTGCCGGACTGCCAATAAGATTCGGATTCACTCTCTGAAAATCCTTCCATATTTTCGGTAGTATCATCTCCCCCATATTCAGCTTCACCATTTTCACCATCCATTATCAGAGCGATACCAAAAGCTTTTGCCGCATGTAGTGGCGAGTTGACCTGTCCATAAATAAATGGCTGAAAAGGATCTCCCATATCTATCAATGAACTACGGCAGAGCCTTCTGTGGACAAGACCACTGGCAGTAAAGCAGACATTGTCAAGACCATTATGAATATGTTGCTGAAAATTTCGATAGCCAATCTCGGTATATACAGATGGAGCCCAAGTAACAGTTAGAGGATGCATATTGTATTTATTTTTTAGCATATATGCAACATACGAGCTATCCTTTCCACCGCTTGAAGGAACAATCACGTCGAAGCTACCATCTCTCGACCTATAATTATCGAGAATTTGGCGCAGCCTCTCCTCCCTAGCACCCCAATTAATAGAGCTTTCTTTTCTCTCCCAATATTTACATGCACTGCAGATGCCGCTCAGATCAAAAGAAATTCTTGGCCGCTGATTAGTCATTACACAATGCCTACACATTACCACTCTTCGGTTCAGGTTATATTTAACATCAATATCAATATTTTGAGAAAGCGATTCGTGGTCATGCGATGTAAGCGGCGGAAGTTTTACGCCTGCAAAACCTTCTTCGAACACTGGTTTCATTTCTGAAGCACCATAATACTGTGGATATTCATGATCCCATATGTAGGGATAAATCTATAGGCCTGGTTCAAGGAATCCAAGATGAACACTCCAGAATTTAGCATACAGCCACTCGAATCACTCCTGTCAACAACATACATATCTTCGCTCATTCCTATGTACAAGTACTTACTGCAGTGGGTTAACCCTCGAATAAAACCAGGGAATCTTGCAAGTAACTGATTTGATCCCTTAAGTAGTCTACCACGCATTGAATCTAGAACAAAGACTTCATCTTTTAAAACATATGGAGTATGCGGTTTCCACAGGTTATTTATTAGGGGCTCTGGTATGGTTACTGAATTAGCCTTTTCAAGCAACGAGCATGGCAATGCTGATAGCCCACCATCAAAAATTCCTTTCTTCCATTGACCGCTTCTAGAGAAATAAGTGAAGTAAAGAGTTCCTTGGTAAATATACAGATCATTTAGATGATGACTGCCACCAGGCAGTATCTGAGGAGCATCGAGTTTGACTTCATTTTTTTTAGTAACTGTTTCCAGATCAAAAACTTCAATAAGATCTATGCCAGCATTGGCAATATACAATAGCTTCCGCTCGAGATCTATAGCGACACCGCATGAATTAGGGTAAGGAAGGTTAGCATGCTGCGTTACGGAGAATTCCTTATTAAAAAATATTAACTGTTTGTCGACATAATCAACTGCTACAAAGCCAGAATCAAGCTCTACAACTTGTCTAAATGATCCTACTGCAACGAGGTCAAGAGTATGTGTCTCTGAATCAAGTACATACAGACCGCCGCCACGCTTACTACTGCGAGCCCTTGTTTGATCATTATAGTCGGAGCATGCTATGAGAAGTCGAACGCTATGCTCTCTAATCTTGGACAATACCTCATATGAAGCAAAATCTGGCGAGAGAGCGTAATCTTGTCCATGTTTGCAACCGCTCTGCTCTAAACCTTCTACAATCCCACCATAATCAGCGGCAGTGACAATAAAAAACGGTTTTTGTTTAAATTCGACCATCTCTATAGGCATAATTCTTAAACCAAGATATTCTGTATCGTGGTAAGAGGGCTCTCTATCTATAATTGCAACTGGATTTTTTTCTAGCTTTGCTATTGCTTTATGCACCCAATCTTCAGACCTCCCATAAATAAAAATGTCTCTTTCTCTTGCTATCCGGTTAATCTCCTTCCAATCCATTTGAAATTTTCAAATTGCAAATTCTACCTTATCCTACTGCCGCCTCCGCCGGCTGGAACGCCCCTTCATTAATCTTTAGTGGTAGGCTACTGCGTGCGAAGCGCTACCTACCCAAAAAAACCAGGCAAAACCTGTTCTAACTGATTTGCACATTTAAAACCTTCTACGCAGCCTCACAATTAGCCGCCACATCATTATAGTTAAAATACCTTTGTTGAAATATACAACAGCTCAGAGCTGATCTAAAACCATTTACTATCGGAAATCGTTTGAGAACGATAGGATTGTTCTTCCTCTGTACTTAGACAAGTCCTTTTCAAAAAGCCAACTTACGGTGAGCTTGTTTGCATGCACTTCACATTCCTGCTTGGCATTTGATGCTTGTGGCGGCCCTCGGAACCCTCAGTCAGTGCGAGAGCCTACAGGAACTGGAGAAAGCACTTAAGCCACATCACCACTCTGCTCTAACACAGCCTGCGGAATGGTGATGAGCCATCCACTACTCAATTCAGCCTCAAATATTTCTTTATAAAAGAAGATTAGGGAAATTTCTAAGTTGTAATCATGGGCAAAGAGATTACGTAGGGTGACTCAAGGCCCCAATAGATGCCCAAACACTAGGAGAATACAATCAGCAATAGCCACACGCAACGGCTAGATAAGCTGCAACTCGACCATGGATCACTCACTCCTATCAGGGTTAGAATACAAAGGGAAAGATTACTATTTGATGCCTTGCAGCCTATGCATTATGCAGCTCGAAATAACGTTCTTTCTGCAAGAATTAGTTTAGGCATATCGTCGAAAACTTGCTTGAGGACATGTTGCCTGGGTTAAGTAGTGGCCATTTGTAAAGCAAACATCTTGAATGTGGTTCACCATGAGTTTCCACCTTCTCAGGTCAAGCAAGGATCTTAAACTCCAAAAAACTTGAGCTACAATATGATGGAACGTGAAAGTCCTGCATGATGCATTCTTCTGCCAACGTGCTTTTTGACACTAGTTTCTGGGACTCATCACCACCCAGGCTACAGACCAAAGTTCTTTCTACAATTTCATCGCGCCTCCTGCACCACGATCTCGATGGAAGACTTTTGATCTCACTGATGGCTGCAATTCAAGCATCTACTTTGGAAGAAATTCGATCAGAAGCTTGTCGCATCTTTCAGGTGATAATATCCAGAAGAAATTCCGGCGTAAGTTTTCCTAGGCAATGGCTTGAATCATTGAAAACTAATCAACGCGATTCTCTCTTGAAATTCCAAGGCAGCACACTCGCCAAGCATCAAAGCTCTATAATTTCTAAATATCCTTCTTATCCCTTCGAAGTACAAGATCTGGATGTATTCTATGCATCATACATGAAACGTCCTTCGACCTTCAAGATTGAACGCGGACACAAAATACTTACCTTGGGTTCCTGCTTTGCCATTAACGTAGCTAGGCACCTTTCCTCAAAAGGCTATTCGGCAGAGTCTTTTGAGCTAGGCGAACTAGTTAACAATACCTTTACAAATTTATTTATTCTTAAGAACGAGGTTGAATCGCACTCAGACTGGGTATCGCTACAGCCATCTATGGCAGATAGTGTACGCAAGTTCAAAGCTGGTCTTGGCTCAGCAAACTTTGTCATTTTAACTTTGGGACTTGGTCTTGCATTCTTCAGAGATGAGGATGGAGCCCCTTTGCGAGATCCTCTCTACTCTTTTCGCAAGGAGCACTATCGAGGCTATACAATGAAGCCCATACCAACTGATGTTAATTTATCAAATCTACGCAAAATTATTTCCTGCATTCACCATATTAACCCTAAAGCAAAGATTATTGTAACGCTTTCTCCTGTTCCGCTAGACGGCTGCAAAGGAAGCTTTGCTTCTGCAATCGAAGCTGATTGTATCAGCAAGAGCATTGGGCGAGTTACCTTGGCACTTGCAGAGTCAGAAGGGCTCGACTTTACATACTTTCCTTCATTTGAACTTGTGCGATGGGTGGCAACAGCAAGGCAGTCTCCGCCTTCATTTGGCGGAGATATTGACGACTGTTACTTGAGACATCCAACTACTGAGGTCATAGAGTCAGTAATGGAATGCTTCATTGATCAGTATTGCAATGCCTAAACTTGGTTGATCAGCTTAGGCTGCCTAATCATATATACGCACATGCCATGTATTGACGAACCTCAATCCTTGCGGCTACCGTTCGGCTTTTGAATCTAATTTCAATAGTATTACCATGGACAATTGGAGTCATCTGTCCTCACAGAACTTCATTACTGGCGGTCTCGGCTTCATCGGCAGCAATCTCGCACTTGCCTTGGCTGATGATGAGCAATCCAGCACCTTGATCGACAGCCTCAGCCCCAGCTATGGGGGCCACCTGCGCAACATTGCCCCTCGAAGTGGCGATCAATTACTGCGCATAAATATTTCTGATGTGCGCGATCGCCATTCCCTGGAGCCCCTGCTCAATTGCGCCAAGGTGCTTTACAACCTTGCCGGCCAGACCAGTCATATGGATTCCATGGCCGATCCCTTCACCGATCTCGATATCAACGCTCGTGCCCAGCTCTCATTACTCGAGGTGTGCCGCCAGGTGGCCCCCCAGGTGCGGATCGTGTATGCATCCACCCGCCAGATTTATGGCCGCCCCCACTATCTGCCGGCTGATGAGGCCCATCCGTTGCAGCCGGTTGATGTGAATGGCATCAACAAGTTGGCCGGAGAGCAGTACCACCTTCTCTACAGCCAGGTCTATGGCATCCGCTCCACCGTTCTTCGACTCACCAATACCTACGGGCCCCGCATGCGTATTAAGGATGCACGTCAAACTTTCCTGGGTGTTTGGATTCGCAACCTGCTCCAGCGTCAACCTTTCGAAGTTTGGGGTGGTGAGCAGCTGCGGGACTACACCTATGTGGATGATTGCGTTAGCGCTCTCCAACTCGCTGCCAGCTCCGATGCGGCGATCGGTGAGATCTACAACCTTGGCGGTTGCGGTGAACCGGTGAGTCTGCTGGAAACTGCAGAATCCCTCGTTGCCGCTGCCCGCGATCTAGAAATCCCAATAGCTTCG
>Ga0214921_10007001_pt1 | contig 15184 bp, 14 predicted proteins | sample LL1505_MetaG_FD_177992 | JGI IMG/M metagenome (GOLD analysis project Ga0214921, IMG submission 177992) | Freshwater microbial communities from Lake Lanier, Atlanta, Georgia, United States - LL-1505 | ecosystem: Environmental > Aquatic > Freshwater > Lake | place: USA: Georgia | collected... | reverse complement strand
CGCCGATCATGCCTAGTATCACCGCGGCAAGAAAAGGTGCTCCATGAGTTAGTGCGAATTGCGCGCCAGATACAGAGCAGACGGCTAAACCAATTGTGTCGAGCGATAGTACAAAGCGGCCAACTGGCGTTGTTCTCTTCATTGCTAAGGTAATTAAGACTGCGATAACGACGCCGGCAAAAAGCCAAGTATGTAAAACCCAAGGCGGGCGTTGGCCAAGCAATAGGTTGCGGAAAGTTCCACCAGAAAGCGAGGCGATCATTGCGATAAATGCGATACCGCCGTAATCCAGACCTTTATTCGCAGCAATTCGCGCACCGACTAGAGCAAAGGCGAATGTGCCAGCTAAGTCGAGCAGATTTACTAAAAGGTCTAGATCCACTTAGTCAGTATAGGTGAAGCGAATTTAAAGGCTGGCGAAGGCTTCTTCGAGAACAGAGAGCGCATCCTTTAGCAATTCATCGCTAATGACGATCGGTGGCAGGAAGCGGATTACATTGCCGTAACTACCAGCGGTGAGGATAAGAACTCCCTTGCTCTGGCAATACTTAATTACCGCCGCCATCGCTTCTGGATTTGGATCTTTCGTACCAGTCTTTACAAGTTCAATTGCTTGCATAGCGCCACGGCCACGAACTTCACCGATGATCGGGTACTTCTTGGCAAGTGCAGTTAGCGACTCGTTAAGAATTGCGCCAATATGACGGGCACGATCTACAAGTTTCTCTTCTTCAATAGTTTCAATTGCACCCATCGCTGCAGCACAAGCAATTGGATTTCCGCCGTAAGTTCCACCAAGGCCGCCAACATGTGATGAATCCATAATTTCGGCGCGCGCTGTAACGGCAGCAAGTGGCAATCCACCAGCGATACCTTTTGCAGTAACAATCATGTCTGGAATAACGCCTTCATCTTCACAAGCAAACATATGTCCAGTGCGAGCAAAGCCGGTTTGAACTTCATCAGCGATGAAAACAATTCCATTTTCAGTGGCAAATTTAGCTAACCCTGGCAAGAACCCTTTAGGTGGAACGATAAATCCGCCTTCACCTTGAATTGGTTCGATAATAATCGCCGCAACGTTGTGTGCGCCTACTTCTTTCTCAATCTTTGAAGTAACGATGTCGAGGTAATCCTGTGCCATAGTGGCGTGATTTCCTTCGTAGTGGAATGAGTACGGCATTGGCATGCGATAAATTTCATTTGCAAATGGGCCAAAGCCTTCTTTATATGGAAGGTTTTTGGCGGTAAGTGCCATCGTTAAATTGGTACGGCCGTGATAGGCATGTTCAAAAACAATTACAGCTGGACGTTTTGTGGAATGGCGCGCAATCTTGATCGCGTTTTCAACTGCCTCCGCACCAGAGTTCTGCAAAATTGATTTCTTCTTATGTGTTCCGGGTGTGATGCGATTTAGCGCTTCGCATACTTCGATGTAACCCAAATATGGAGCAGTTGTGAAGTTGGTATGGGTAAATGCTTGAGCTGCTTCGATTACGCGAGCAACCACGCGAGGTGCCGCATTTCCGACGTTCACTACGCCGATACCTGCGCCGAGATCGATGATGCGATTGCCATCGACATCTTGCAAGATCGCACCTTCACCGCGTTCGATGATCGCGGGAATTGCCATGCCTAAACCTGCTGATACCGCCTCTTTACGACGTGCAATTATCTCCTGCGATTTCGGCCCTGGAATAGCAGTAGCCAAGTGACGTGATTGCGGGAGAGGGTCCTTTGAGGTCATGGCTAAATTATAGAGCCACTTTTTTAACTTCTGCGCCGCAACGAGTTAGGCTCAGACAGTGGAGAAGAGAAATGAACTGCGAAGTAGCGCACCGCTACTTGATGCATATCTGAGTTACTTTGAGACCAGTCATACTCCGTTCACAATTCCTGGGCATAAGCAAAGAGCATCAAATATTGATGCCGGATTAGGCGCAGTCGTTGATTCAGATATCCCGCTCTACGGTGGGCTAGATGAAATCAAGTTAACCAATCAAACTTTGAAGAAATCTGAAGCGCTGGCTGCCCGACTCTGGGGCGCAGATTTCGCTCGCTTCTCAACTGGTGGCTCTACTCACGCTAATCAAGCGGTTATCTTGGCTCTCGGAAAACCTGGCGACAAAGTTGCAATATCTCGAACCGCTCACCGTTCTGTTTTAAGCGCTCTTGTACTGGCAGGGCTCGAACCAATTTGGATGAGCCCAGAAATTGATTCTGCAACTGGCGTTCCAATTGGGATATCACTCACCGAATTGCAACGAGCTCTACAGGAAAACCCAATCGCGGTTTTGTTGACTGAACCTGGCTACCTAGGAACTCTCTCAGATATAAAACCTCTGATTGCCGCATCTCATGAAAAATCAATACCCGTTGTTGTTGATGCGGCTTGGGGTGGCCACTTTGGATTCCATAAAGATTTACCAGCGCATGTGATCGCCCAAGGTGCCGATGCGCTAATTACTAGTGTTCACAAAGCGTTGCCTGGCTATAGCGCCTCTGCGCTTCTTCTGGCGCAGACAAAATATTTGAGTGCCGAAAGACTCGAACAAAGTTTTGAAACCACCCACACCACATCTCCCGCCGGTGCTCCCCTGGCATCTATTGATGCGGTTCGTGCACTTTTACAGACTCGTGGCTCTGAATTGTTAGAAAGACTTATTGAAAACGTAGCCCAATTTAAGTTGGCGGTACAAGCAAACTTCGATCTTCCGATCTTCTTAAATCCGAGTGACTTTGAACCAGGTCGCTTTGATCCAGTAAAGATAGTTCTACGAGTTCAGCAACTCGGATGTTCCGGAGTCGATATCGAACGCGCTCTTATTGAAGATGGTGTTCGCGTTGAAATGGCCGATCGCGACACCATCGTTTTCATAGCCACCCTTGCCGATACCGAAGCAGATTTCCAAACTCTGGCTATGAAATTAGTTCCTGTTTTGAAGAAGTTACAGGACGCACCTCGCGAAAGCGCGACTGCGCTGAGCTGGTCAGTAGTACCGCAGATTGCAACTTCGATGCGCGAGGCCTATTTTGCAGAAACTGAAATGGTCTCATCCGATAAAGCGATCGGAAGAATTTCTGCAGATTTAATTGCGCCTTATCCCCCAGGTGTTGCGGTGGTTGCACCAGGTGAGTTGCTTACCGAGCAGATCGTGAACGGATTAGTTGCTTCGCAGAAAGCCGGAGTACGAATTGCTTACGCAACCGATCCAACGTTGAAGACTTTCCGAGTCGTTAAGCCTGGCTAGCAAATTTCTTGAGTGAGTCTCCAGATAATCTAAATACAGTCCATTCATTCATCGGAACAGCGCCGAGAGATTTGTAGAACTCAATCGAAGGCTCATTCCAATCCAATACCCACCACTGAAAACGTTCATATCCGCGTTCCGTGCATAGCCTGGCTAACGTTTTCATAAAACCTTTGCCGATGCCATGGCCACGATATTCAGGTTGAACAAAGAGATCTTCCAGATAAATACCTGGCTTACCTAACCAAGTTGAGTAATTAAGGAACCAGAGCGCAATCCCAACTATCTTTCCATCGACCTCTGCAACATGGCAGAAAGCAACCGGGTGTTCGTTAAATAGAGATTCTTTAATCTGTTCAACTGTTGCCACCATTTGTTCAGGCGCCTTTTCATAAACTGCTAGCTCATAAATTAGGCGATGAATATCTGAGATATCTACTGGCTCTGCCAAACGAATCTTCATTGCTTGAGTTTAGGGGAAAAGAAAAACGGCCAGGTTTCCCTGGCCGTTCTCCCCTCGTGGATAGGTTAAAAATTAACCGATCTTTGCGACTAGTTCTTGTGCTTTCTTTAGGAACGCTCCGTCAATCACGCTAAATCCAAGAGCAGCGCCCTTGTCCTTTGCGCATGATGGAGAGAGTAGATAAGTTGCGAGTTGCTTTACAGCCGCTGCCTTTGTCTTATCTGGGTATGCAGTGTCAGCAAGAAGGTAGGAGACAATACCTAGTGGGTATGCGCCGGCTTCCTTAGTTGCATAGTTGAACGTCATGATTCCGTTTGAATCCATTGCGGCATCAGAAAGGAATGCAGATGTGTTAACTGAGTTTGGCTCAACTGCGTTACCTGCTGGGTTGATTACATTTGCAACCTTCAACTTATTTGCTGTTGCGTAGTTAACTTCAGCGTAGGTAATTGAGTAAGGAGTCTTACCAGCAAGTTGTGAAACACCAGTAGATGATGATGCTCCGACGACACGGCCCAAGTTATCTGGTGAGTTGATATCGCCAGGGAATGAGCTTGAGAATACTGATGCCTTCGCCTTAGTCCAAACAGTTGGGGCTGACTTGTTTAGGTAGTTTGTGAAGTTTTCAGAAGTTCCTGATGAATCTGAACGGTAGATAACCTTGATTGGCTTATCTGGAAGTGTGTAACGAGTAGTTGTTGCAAGCTTTGTTGCAATTACTGGATTGCCCTGTGCATCAAGTACTGGGTTTCCGTTCTTATCCTTCTTGTAAACGATCTTGTCGTAAGCACGGTTGTTATCCTTGACGATTGCTGGATCGTTCCAACGTGTAATTGTTCCACCGAAGATACCCGCGATTGTTGAAGCAGATAGTGAAAGAGTGTTACGTGATGGAAGGTTGTGCAAGATTCCGATTGGAGCTGCTACAACTGGTACGTGGATGATGCTTGCACGCTTTGTTGTTGCTGTGTGTGCTGCATCTGAGAACCAGAAATCTCCAACTGACTTGTCAGAGTTTGAGCGACCGGTTCCTGAACCAGAGGCTGCATATGTGAATGAATGTCCTGAAGCGGTAGCAAATGGAGCCTTGCAAGCTTCGATTAGAAGTGCTGGGAATGATGCGCCAGAACCTTGTAGATCTACTGCGTGAGCTGGAGTCGAGGCGACTAGCCCGAATACGAGTGCAACTGCTGCAGATTTTGCAAGCATTGAAACTTTCATTAATTTTCCCCTTATAGATTTAGGTGACGTGCTAGGAGAAAACTAGGCACCTGCGGTTAACGAATTGCACCCAGAAGGCAAACGTTGGTAAACCGTTAGGTGAACAGCAGGTTACGACTATCCGAAACGGCCAGTTACGTAATTTTCAGTGCGTTGGTCCTTTGGCTGAGAGAAGATGTCGCTAGTGCGAGCAACTTCAATCATTTCGCCCGGGCCGCCGTCAGATAGGAAGAAGGCGGTGTAATCAGAGACGCGAGCAGCTTGCTGCATATTGTGAGTAACAATGATGATTGTCATCGAATCAGATAGCTCGCGGATAGTCTCTTCGATTCGCAGAGTTGATCCAGGATCGAGTGCAGAGCAAGGTTCATCCATGAGCAATACCTGTGGGCTAACAGCTAGGGCGCGAGCGATACATAGGCGCTGTTGCTGACCGCCAGATAATGAACCACCGTGGGCATCGAGACGATCCTTTACTTCATTCCAAAGTCCAGCTCGAACCAGGCATGATTCAAGGAGTTCATCTTTATTCGCAACTTTTAACTGCGCTAATTTCAACCCAGATAGAACGTTTTCACCGATTGTCATCGAAGGGAATGGATTTGGCTTTTGAAAGACCATGCCGATCTGCAAACGAATCTTTGTCACATCTACGCCAGGTGCGTAAACATCTTTTCCATCAAGCAGAACCTGACCGGCCATAGCTGCGCCCGGAATAAACTCGTGCATACGGTTGATAGTGCGAATAAATGTTGATTTTCCGCAACCAGAAGGCCCGATCAGCGCTGTTACTGAACCTGCAGCAAACTCGAGGTTTACATCAGCGAGCACATGATTCTTGCCGAACCATGCGTGCACCCCACGCGTTTCTAACCCGGTACCAGTAGCAGTCGTTGGTTGCGTGCGCGCTGGTTTAGCCTGCGCCACACTTGCCAAAGAGTTAGGTTGAGTTGAGGACATGTCTTTCTCGCTTTCAGGAGTTTGAATCATTTGGAGATCTTTCTAGTGGATAGAGCACGTGCGGCAACGAAGAGAATGAGAACAACTAGCATCAAAACCAATAGCCCTGACCATGCACGTGTAATAGCCTCTGGTGAACCAGCGTTGAATGCTTTCCAGATGTAGTACGGGAGAGATCCCACAGAGCCGTTAACTGGATTTGGATTAACTTTGTCGCCACCACCTGTTAGCAGCAGGATTGGCGCCGTTTCTCCAGCAATACGTGCGATTCCGAGAATTACTGCTGTTAACAAACCACTTCGTGCAGCTGGCACAACAATCATCGCAACTGTGCGCCACTGTGTTCCGCCGAGCGCAGTTCCTGCTTCGCGTAAATCATTTGGAATCAGTAACAAAACTTCTTCAGCGGTACGGGCAACTGTTGGAATCATCAAGATAGTTAGAGCTAGTGAACCCATAAGGGCGGAATAACCTTTAGTGATTGGGTAGAGCACTGCGGAGAGAATAAACAACCCAGCAACGATTGATGGCACACCTGACATCGCTTGAACTAAAAAGCGAATTGGCCCAGCGAATTTACCTTTTATCTCAGTCAGATAGAGCGCAGTTAGGATTCCAATAGGCACGCTCATAATCAGCGCTAAAACCACCAAAGTTAGGGTGCCTGTTATCGCGTGCAGAACACCGCCATTTGCGATCGGGTCAGTTGGTGTAGCCATCGACATATCGCTCGTTAGCAAACTTGGGTGAAGTCCCGGCAAACCTTTTTGAACCACTGTAAATAAAATGCTGCCAATTGGAATAACCGTTGCGACTGCACCTAGTGCAACCAAACTGCTTACGAGAGCATCTTTTGCAGCAGGAGCGCCACGAGTTATAAATGAAAAAGTCGAAGTTAGAACGCTGTATGCAACGAAGAAGATAAATGCGTAAGCCAACTTGCCCTTCATCTCAGTTGCTGCCACAAATCCGTAGGCAAAGAGAATCGCCACTGCTACAAATAAGATTTCACGGATGCGATCTTGCGGGCGCTTGGCCCACGGTTTCGTCGGAACAGCTACGGCGCTCATCGACCCGACTTTCCCGTGCTTTTGACGATAACGTTGGCTAAGGCGTTTACCAACAAGGTAAGTAAGAACAGAACCAATCCCGCTGCCATCAGCGCCTTGATTTCATACGCGCTAGCTTCGCCAAATTTAAGAATAATTAGCGATGCCACGTTTCCTCCGGCGCCAAGCAAGACATGCCAGTTGACTTGGAAAACGATATTTAAAACTGTGTAGACCGCAACGGTTTCACCCATCGCACGACCAAGACCAAGCATCGCACCGCCCACAACTCCGCTTCGTCCGTGAGGAATTACAACCGCTTTAATCATTGCCCAACGAGTTGCACCTAAAGCAAATGCCGCTTGAATTCGATCAAGTGGCGCCTGCGCAAAAATTTCTCGGGAAACGGATGTAATGATGGGGATGATCATGATCGCAAGGACAACGCCAGCCACAAATGGTGACCGGGTAAAGAAGTAAGGCTTAACCTCAAATAATGGAATCCAACCTAAATACTTATTGATCAACTTTGCCCAATACTCGACGCTGGGCATCAACACTAAAAATCCCCAAATTCCGAAGAGAATCGAAGGAAATGCCGCCATTAGATCGATGATCGTGACCAAAATCCGCTTCAACCAACCAGGTGCATAGAAGTTTAAGTAGAGCGCAGAAAATACCGAGATTGGTACTGCAATCACAACTGCGACTATTGAGCAGAGGATTGTTCCAACGAGCATCGCGGAAAGCCCAAAATGGCTTTCAACCACATTGCTTGATTCATCGACTGTGATCGACCATTCTGGCTTTGTTATAAAGCCCAGGCCTTCTTGCCGCAAGACTTCAAATCCTCTGTAGGCCAAAAATAGAAAGATAAGTCCCAAGACAACTAGCGATGAAAGTCCGCCGCTAGTTACGACTCCACGAAAAACTTTATCTGAGCGACGCGGCTCAGTAGAAATGTCACGTGGAGCTGGGATCTCTTTAATAGCTGACATGTTAGGCAAACTTTCCAGTCACCAAGAAGATTACGCGTCGTGCAACTGAGACTGCGTGATCTGCATATCGCTCGTAGTAACGACCAAGCAAAGTTAAATCAATTGCCTTTTCTACTCCATGCGCCCATGTAGGAGCAATCAACGCTGAAATTAGTTGACGATGTAGCAAATCCATTTCGTCATCATCTTTTTCAACTTGTGCAGCCAATGAAGTATCACGAGTTGAAATAACTACACCTGTCTTGGTTGCGATCTTTTCTGCAGTTTCACCCATGGCCTGCACCAGCTTTAAGACATCTTCTGGGACTGCGCCTTCTGGGTGGCGAAGTCGAACGACTTTTGCGACGTGGTGTGCCAGATCTCCCATACGTTCTAAGTCAGCTGACATGCGCAGCGCCGTAACCAATGCGCGAAGATCTGATGCAACCGGCTGTTGACGCGCGATGATGTCAATGATGCGGGCGTCCAAGTCATGTTGAACGGTGTCGATTTTTTCATCAAAGGTAATTACTTCTTCGGCAAGAGGTAAATTCTTTTCAACAATGGCACGCGTTGCTTTAGCCATCGAGTCAGAGACCATGACACTTAAATCGAAGAGGGTTTGTGAAACGTTGTCGAGTTCATCTTGGAATACGGAGCGGATTAAAGGCATGCCCGAAACCTAGGCGCAGCAAGTTAATGACGGCCTACGTGTTGGTGAACGGAAGGTGAACTGGCACTTTCGGGCTATAGAGTTTGGGCATGTGGCGTCGCAACAAGGGTGTAAGTCAAGAAGAAACCCGTGAAATTCCTGTGTTGTTACTTAACGCCTTAAATCAGCTAGACGGGGCAAGTCTGATCTTGGCCCCGGGTGAAGTACCCGTTTTTGCAAATTCTGTTGCGGATGAGATCGGTATTTTGAAAGATGGGCGAATCCAAAGCGAAGAGTTACTTGCTTCTATACGCGTAGTGCGAAGAACAAATATTAAACAAACAGGAACAATTGAAATTGCCAGAGGTCCTATTGGTGAAGGTAAGCGAGAAATAACGGTAAACGTTATTCCAATTTCGGAAGGCGAATTAGTTTTGGTTTTACTTCGCGACGAAAGCGAAGCACAACGAGTGCACGAAGTCCGTCGTGACTTTGTTGCAAATATTTCTCATGAACTTAAAACTCCAATCGGTGCGCTATCGCTGCTCAGCGAAGCTGTTCTCGGAGCCAAGGATGATTCAGAGGCAGTCACCAAGTTCGCAAGCCGCATGCAAATTGAAGCGAAGCGATTGACCGATCTAGTTCAAGAGATTATTCAACTATCACGAGTGCAGGATTCCGATCCGCTCCAAGAAGCCGAATCACTTCTAGTTTCAGATCTAATCAAAGAAGCGCTAGATCAATGCCGAACTACCGCTGAATCAAGAAAAATAACTCTGGCTTATTCCAACGGTTCTGAAGTTAGAGTCTTGGGCGATCGCGATCAATTAACTATGGCACTGCATAATTTAATTGAAAATGCAATTAATTACTCACCAGCGAATACTCAGGTTTCGGTAAGCACCGCCATTAATGGCGAGATTATTACCATTTCTATTGCAGACCAAGGAATTGGTATTCCTGAAGCCGAGATTGAAAGAATTTTTGAACGCTTTTATCGAGTAGATCCCGCTAGATCGCGTGAAACTGGCGGAACTGGATTAGGCCTTTCAATCGTTAAACACATTGTCTCCAAGCACGGCGGAGAAATTTCTGTCTGGAGCGCAGAAAACGTTGGTAGCACTTTTTCTATAAGACTTCCTATTCAAGCTCACAAAGAGGATGAAAAATGACCAAAGTCCTAATCGTTGAAGATGAGATCTCATTTTCAGATGCGCTGGCCTATCTGTTGAAAAAAGAGAACTACGAAGTTGAAGTCGCAGTCAACGGGACCGAAGCGATTGCATCTTTCAACTCCTTCTCACCGGATTTAATTCTTCTCGACCTCATGATTCCTGAAGTATCAGGAACTGAAGTTTGCCGAGTTATCCGTGCAACTTCGCAGGTTCCAATTATTATGCTCACCGCGAAAGACTCTGAGATCGATAAAGTTGTTGGACTCGAACTGGGCGCTGATGATTATGTTACAAAGCCTTATTCTTCGCGCGAACTACTAGCTCGTATCAAAGCGGTAATGCGCCGTAATTCATCCGATAATTCATCCGACGAAGAAGGATCTACTCTGTCGGTGGGCACGATCCGAATGGATTTAGATAAGCATCAAGTAACTGTTAATTCGATACCGGTTACATTCCCACTCAAAGAGTTTGAACTTCTCGAATTTTTGATGCGCAATAGTGGTCGCGTGCTCACTCGCAGCCAACTCATTGACCGAGTGTGGGGAAATGATTACTTCGGAGATACGAAGACTTTGGATGTTCATATCAAACGTCTAAGAGCAAAAATAGAAGAAGATCCAGCAAATCCAACGATTATTCATACCATCCGCGGGCTTGGTTATAAGTTAGAGATTTAACGCCCCAATAATTTATCGGTGAACTCGTTACCGAATTTATTGTTTGGATCAATTTCATTTACCAATTGCTTAAAATCCGCCATCTTCGGCATAACTGATTCCAAGTATTGCGGGCTGGCGGAAAAGACTTTCCCTAGATGAGGGCGATACTTAAACGGCTCTAGAACCGCTTCGACAACCTTAACCATTTCGTAAACAGCATCAACTTTTTTCCAGGTGAAGTGAATACCGATTGAATCCCGCTGGAAATGGGGGCTCATCCAAAGTTGATCCGCTGCAATGGCGCGAATCTCGCTTACCCAGAGAATCTCATTTATCTGCGGCGCAATCTTCTCGAGAGCCGCAAAAGCTGCTGGCGCATCTTTAATATCAACAAAGAATTCGCTTTGAATCTCATCACCAGCACTTGGAGTGAACTCCATTTTGAAGTGCGGCAAACGAAGATGCCAAGGGCCGCTAACTCCCATTTGTTCTGTGCATGGTTCAGGATTTAAACCAGGGAGCGGATGTCGATTTGAAGTCGCTGGGTATGCCTCAAAGAGTTCAGTTGGGGCCATTGCGCCAGATTTAAACTTCGCCCAAACCTCTCCCCCGCCGGCTGCCGCCCATGTGGTGAAGTAGCTGACGCTATAAGCAAGCGACATAATCTCTTTAATGTTTGTCGCATACGTCTCGCGAGACATTCCACGATAAACGGTTTGTGAAATGTTAAAGGTAGGTTCGATTGCCAAATCTAAATTAACGACAACTCCTGTAAGTCCTAGCCCAACAACATATCCCTCAAAATCTTCGTCGCCTTGGCTAATTCTTTTTGTTGTTCCATCGGGAAGTACTAATTCCAAACTTCTTACTGCGGTTGCTAAATTGCCGTTTCCGACTCCAGAACCATGTGTTGCTGTAGCTACCGCTCCTGCGACAGAGATATGTGGCAGAGATGCCATGTTGTGAATCGCCCAGCCTCGTTCATGAAGGGCTGTAGCAAGTTCTCCATATTTCAAACCAGCAGGAACTCGAACCGTTCTGGCATCCTTATCGATTTGAATATCTGCAGGCATTTTCTCCAAATTAATGGAGACGGAATTTGTATCAGCAATGTCATTAAAACAATGCGCACTGCCACGAGCGCGAACTTTCGAACTAGATGAAACAGTCTGCTTAAGTGAATCCAGGGCTTCAGGATATTCAGCGTTTGAATCTTGAAAAGTTACAGTGCCGGCCCAGTTTCTCACTCGGCAATTATGTCCGTTTTAACTGCGCTCGTACACACTGTCTAACGCGGTTTTAGCAACTAACTTTCCTTGCATAGCTGCAGTAACTGCTTCTTCCGTCGCAGCGGTGGCGACTAGATTCAATTCGCTATTTAGTGCATAGAGGGTAAAGGTGTATTTCTTTAGGCCAGGCCCTTGGGAGCAAGGTGGGGTGTACCCGAGAGACTTACCCTGAAAATTTTGACCTAATGTGCCAACGCTTTTTCCACCAGCAGGAATTTGGGATGCCGAAATAGGAATGTTGTAAATAACTAGATATGCGTGACTAAGGGCTGCAGTTTCACCAGGACGCGCTGGTCCAGGAACGGTATTCATTATCAGCGCCAGGCTCTTTGTTCCACTCGGCACTCCACTCCAATTTAAATTTGGAGATTGACCGATTCCATCGCACGTTGCGCTCTTAGGTAATGTGTTACCCGTTCCCAGATCTGAACTGGTTAATTGAAATTTAGTCGCCGATACAACGGCCGGGCTTGCGCTTTTGATTACCTTTCTGATCAAGAGCGCATTGTCTAGCCTGAGATCCGCTGACCAAATTAGTTTGGCGCTGTTATCCCAATTGATGTCAAAGTATCCGTCTTTGACACCTACCTCTTCCTTAGTGAAAATACTTGCGTTTTTCCAAGAAGAATCTTTAAAACTCGTCGTACTCCAAAGCTTAGGCACAGAAATGTTTTCATATTTGCAATCAGTTAAAGGTGACTTGGAGGCTACGCATTCGGGATTGAGTGGAGCTTTATTCAAGATGGAGACTTTCCAATTTGAATCCGAGGAAGCAACAATTTGATTGGTAGACAAGTCGCGAATCTGAAAAATTATTCCAGCATCACCAATCTGCTGGTTAGCCTTTCCAATATATTCAAGACCCGAGAGATTTTCGGTAAAGTCCTTTGCATATACACCGACTGTGAATGGATAACTAGCGGAGAATTTTATCTTCTCTGAATTAAATGACTTCTCGGTCGTTATTGGAACAGAGTCTTCCCCAACTTTCTTTCCATTTATATAAAGTGCGAACCAGTTATCAACCCATACTTCAGCTTGAAAATTAATTTTCTTTACCGTAGCCGCGTTTATAGGAGCGCTAGATAGCGGAACAAGGATTAAAGAGAGCGCTAGGCAAAGAGATTTTCTCACTTTAAACGACCTTCGTATATGAATCACCGATAGAGCCATCAAATTTAACAAATTCAACTTTGGCGACATTGCTCTCTGTGGACACCTTTATGAAACCTGAGCCACCAATTCCCTTACCTGATAAATAGCCGTATTGCTTAACATCCAACTTCTCACCTGGATGACTTGGCTGTGGAACCGTTTGATAGACAATTCCATCCAGTTCCTGCTTAACATATAAATGATCGTGGCCTTTGAAGACAAAGCTAACTTTGGTATCGATTAAGAGTTGATGAATTGGCTTGGCCCATCCTGGGCGATTAGCCGCGAAACCAGCCGAACCATCTTTATTCAGTCCTCCCCATTCGTTGTACTTTGCAATCTCCACTCCACCTCTGGATTGCGCATCTCCAACTAGCAAGTGATGGATGTAGACAAATTTATGAGTGGCGGTGGAGTTGGTGAGCGTTTCAACCAACCAGTCGTATTGCGTCTTACCTAGCGTCCATTCCCAGCCAGCAGAAGTTGGATTTTTCGTGGTGTAAGTGAACGGATCTAGGACAACATGTAATTGATCTGGTCCAGCAAACGAGTAATAAGCCAAATCGTAAGTCTCTTCCGGGAAATATTCTTTACGATAACTCTTGGTATTGAACTTGCTATACCCGAGTTCGCCATCGTGATTTCCTAAGCAAATTTTGAGAGGCACGGACCCCAATTTTTTGTAGAAATCTTTCATCAGAACGAAACGTGCTCGAATGTTTGCTTCAGATTTATCGGCGAGCTTATCCACCATAAAAATGTCACCCAGATCCATCAGAAATGCGGGAGCTGCTGCAACTATTTGGTTAAGCGTCCCGTTATACACATCTGCGCTGGAATTCTCATCCATATGCGGATCTGCCTGAATAGCGAAGGTGGAGTTTGCCGTAGAGGAACTTGTTTTCGTTTGTGCCGCAGGAAGAGATAGATAAGTGCTTCTGCCGATTAGGGAATATCTAACTCTAAAAAATACTGCCGTATCTGCAGCTAAATCAGAGATTACTAAACTTTTTAATTGAATTTTTGCAACGTTGACTACTGAAGTTTTCTTTGAATACTTTGACTTTTGGAATCCATATTCTATATAAACCTTTAAATCGGCGGTCGAAATCACATTAAGTTGGATAGAACTTTTTGACGTTTGTACGCTTTTTATTGCAATCGGAGCTGCTGCAGATCCGATATTGGCACCCTTGAAATTGGCTAAGGCTCCCAAAATTGTTGCCTGGATAAGCGCTCTTCTTGAAATGAAATATCTCATCGGCGTATGTAACTTTCTTTTCTAGTAGTTCCGCTGGAATCGATAAATTCAATATCGACGTTACTCAAGGTTGCTGTGTATTTAATATGCGATTCGGTTCCATTTAGCTGGTATTTCAAATCGAAGGAATTTGAATCAATTCGAGTTAGCCCTGTAATTACCGCGCCTCTAAGTGGGGCACCAGCAGGACGAAATGCTTTAGTTAAAGATTGTGGGTCTACCTGTCCTTCAATTTCCTTAACTTCTCCCTTAAATCCCCCATTTATATATGGATAAGTTTTTGTACCGTGATAGTGATAGTTCTTCTTAGAATCAAAATGACCGTTGAATTCATCCAGGCCGCTAACTTTCTTGCCGTCTACTTCAGTTTCACCGTAGATCGGAAATCCATCTAGCGCGTAAGCGATTGGTGCTTTTTTCCCAACTATTGATTGCAAGTGCATAGGTGCGATGTGATAGTGATAGTCATCGGCGCGACCACAGTGGCCACCCCAGTCATCTAGCTCGCCGGCTAGTAACGCATCGTCTCCTCTATTATTCAAGGCGTTGAAAATTGGAACGCCATTGACCGCAATCGCTATCGCGCCACGCAAGAAGTGAGTTTTTGCCGACATTGGATTTGCAGCTAAGACCGGTTTTATTGGGATAGACCAAGCGTTTGCTCCAGAATATGGTTGAACCGTTGGAATCTGTTGCTGCCAACTCTTTATTCCAACCATCATTTGATGATCTGGTATGCCATTACTTTCGACTAAATAATAGCTACCACTGCGAAGAACTTTTACACTCTTACTAAAGGCTGAGAATCCTGCCAGCCGAACCGTTGCGGCAGCTTCAGCTGTAGGAGATGAAAGTTGATTGAGAATAGCGAGCCCAGAAAATGCTGCTGAAACTTTCAGAAACTTTCTACGATCTAATTCATTGAGATGAGATATTTCATGATCATGGCTATACATTTTTTGGCCTAACTGTGTAGGAGTGAGCTAGCTGTAAATTGCTTCGCCCAGTATCTGTAGGTCTAGCTGCCAAGAAGTATTCAACTTTTGCTTGGCTGGCCGAGACCGTGACC
>Ga0214921_10007000_pt1 | contig 15185 bp, 13 predicted proteins | sample LL1505_MetaG_FD_177992 | JGI IMG/M metagenome (GOLD analysis project Ga0214921, IMG submission 177992) | Freshwater microbial communities from Lake Lanier, Atlanta, Georgia, United States - LL-1505 | ecosystem: Environmental > Aquatic > Freshwater > Lake | place: USA: Georgia | collected... | reverse complement strand
ATGTTACAAAAGCTCACGCCCACTAAAATTAGCACCCATGCCGGCACTGATTCAGGCGCAAAATGACTAGAAAACTTAAAATATAATGAAAGCAATGGAAAATGAATTAAATACAACGAGTATGAAAAATTCCCAGCAGTTTGAAGGGATTTCTTAGGCATATTTATACTTGCAAGTGACGCGACTATAAAGAGGGCTGGAATTCCAAAGAAAAATACTCTGTGAGTTAAAGCAAAACTTTCATCAAGCGCAAATAGACTGACAGCATACAGAGCAAAAAACAGCAAAAAAATTTTGACTTTAAATCTCGTAAAGAAATCTGACTTGTAAAGTAAGTACGCTATAGCACCGAAGAGAAACTCTAACATAATATTGTGTTTATTCTGCATAATTACCGCTATCAAAAGCAATACGCTTAAGATATGAAATCTATTTCTCTTGAAAAATATAAGTACAAGTGCAAACAAAAAATAAAAAAACATTTCATATTGTAAAGTCCATCCTGCTGCAAGAATTGGTAGCCGAATATCCAGGTTTACAAAAAATAAAAGACTCTCGAAAAACCATTTGTATTCTGGCTGAGACCCCATTAAAGTGCTTAAGATGAAGATTGCAGTAGTAAAAATCCAATAAATAGGAACAATTCTAATCACACGTGCTTGAAAAAAATGGCGTCCAGAAACTTTAGAGTTTAAATAGCTGTAGCACATTACAAATCCTGATATGCAAAAAAACAAATCTACTCCTGACCAAAAATTTCTAATAAAAGTGAGTGACTCAAACTGAGGTTGAAAACCATACTTGGGCAAGAGTCCGATTGCGAAACAATGAAAAAAAACAACAAGATTTGCAGCTACACCTCTAAGTGTCTGTAGTCCTGTAAGTTTCATTTTGAAAGTATTAACTGGGCAAGGCGAAAATACAAGCCACTTCATGTAAATTCAACATCCCTAACACTTGGCTAACATCTCTAATTGCCCCTTAATGTTCCTCACGCTTATTTTGACAATCGAGGCACAGTCAAACACGATTCGACTTAAACTTTTCACGGCTCTTAATCACCGGGTCGGGGGCTCGAGTCCCTCACAACCCACCGTAATCAAGACTCTAATTTAATTTCAAAACCGTACGTTTTTTTAATTTTAGAGCGGGTTTTTCGATTAAGTTCCAAGAGAGCCATGAAAATATAAGAGTCACTCCCAAAGTGCAACTTGCATACAGTATCCAATTCTGACCTATTGTATCGAAATTTAAAATTAATAATTGGGAAATAGGTGCAGAATAGATATATATTCCAAAAGAATAATCGTTCCTGAGTTTTGTAGTTACTTTTGGGTTGAAAGATATAAATATGGATAAAGGAACTAGAAATAAACCCAAGACAAAGTCTCTATTATCAAAAAAAATGGTGTCTGAATTTCTTGGTATCAAAAATGATAAAAGTGAGGCGAAAACAAGCACAACAAACAGATTAAATTTCTCATGTATTTTTTTGATATACAGAAATGAGCCAAGAAAGAAAAAACTGGCGTAGTAAATTACTCCATTTATTCGACTTGGAATATGGATTATTAAAAACCCCTCAAGCAGATAAATCGCCACAAAGGTGGGTAGAAAAACTTTAACAATAGAAATATACCTGGTTCCAAGTACCCTAATCAGAATAAATAAAAGAAAATAGCAAACTAGTTCATACCATAAAGTCCAAAGCGGTGGATTCCAATTAGGAACATTGCTTGTTTTAAGCGACCCGTTTATGTCATATTGAAGAATATAAGTTGTAATATTTCGAAAAATGTATAAAACATTATCTTGAGTGAAAATATAATCAAATTCTCTCATTTTAATTATATGATAAATAGGAGCAAAAAAGAGACTGGTCAAAATTAACACTCCAATATACCCAGGAAATATTCTTAAAACTCTATTTCTAATGAAATTAAAATTAGCGCCACCACGGAGAATGCTGTCTGTTAGTAAAAACCCACTCAACCCAAAAAAAATAGCAACGGCATACAACCCCAACCGGCGAAAGTTATCTGTTGGATTTCCTGCAATCCAATCAAGATGTGAAACCAGCACGATAATCGCACAAAATAAGCGAATTAAAGTAATTCTATTGTTCGAAAAATCAGATTTAACAGACATCGAATACAATTATTGTAACCATTCTAATTGCCATAGTAACCCTTAAATCTGCGTTTGGATGCTAACTTACTAATTTGCCCTATAGAAAACAAGCCCTGCTCAGAGTCCCAATTAGTATCAGTTGGTCAACCTTCGCAAACCCTTGGTCTCTGAACCCACCAGGAATCTGTTCAAAATCCAGCAAATTTCAAACCAAATCTCGTCAATGGTAGATTGTTAATGATCGGTTACATCCATATACGGACAATGTGAGAGCATAACCCCTACCGAGGTACGAGTGCCTCACAACCCATGTTCGCATCTTTCATTTGAGATGTGATTCCAAGAAACTTTTATACCCAAACTTTTCAATGTCCAAGTAAAAAACTTTCAAGATTATTGTGTGCCATAGTAACTTGATCGCGGTCCCATAAATAAAGATTCCTAGGCGGCAGGCTCCCTTCGCCCGGTTAAGAAATTTCAAAATGAAAATTTGTTGGGAAGCGGAACGGGCTATCAAATAAATCAATTAAGCGAAAGCTGCCACTTCGGATATCAGCATTTATGAATTTACCCCTATTTTCATTCGATGTAGACAGTAAATACTTACTATCTAACTTTAGAAAGTTACTTAGTGTTAATTGAATATCGCGATATGAAAGATGAAATAGGCAATCCCTATTCAAAACTAAATCACTTTTAGGGAATGATTCAGTTGTAAAATCAAATTGCATGAAGGAAATAAATTTAGAAGTAAAGCTTCTGTTAAAATGAGCAATTAAGGGTTCTACGATATCTCCACCTAAATAAGAAATGCCATTCAAATCCACTTACTTCATTCAATTAAAATCCTCACATAGAGCATCAAATATTGATTTTATTTCGAATTTTTCAAAGATTATAGGCAGCATAGATCTAATGGACGTTGTCATTGCAAGAGTTGAACCGCTGCCGCTGACACTTTCTTTTGAACCCCAAGCATTGCGACTATAAATGAGAGTGAAACGAACTCGCAAAGAATCAACCCTTGCAATTGCCCTTTTATCGAACTCACGTCGTAATTTCCTAATTGGGTTGCTGAAAATAAACTATGAAAGTGAAAGTAATGAGATATTTCTCTTTGCAATAAAAAAGCGCTCGAAAATCCTCATAGTGCATGATGGTACATCTTTTTCCAAATTAAGTTCAGAATCAGACAAATACTGGATCGATACCTAAAATGGGTTTAGAATCAAAATCAATAGAATCCATATGTGCCATGTGAAGGATATGTAGTTCAAGTTCCTCACAAGCCGCATTCATCAAGTCTCTAGTTTAATTTTAAGACTGCAAGTTTTTTGAATTTAAGAGCGGCGTTCTCGATTAAGTTCCAGGAATGTCATGAAAATATAAGTACTACCTCCAAAGTGCAACTTGCACAGATTATACAATTTTGTCGCATGGTATTTAAGTTTAATTTTTTTCCAATGATTTCTTGACAAAACTAGAAAGAATGAGAAAATGATAGACATATAATTGAAGTGCAAAAGGGGTTTATACATGATTCCAAAAATAATCCATCAAACCTACAGCCATCCTGAAAAATTAGGAAAAGAATTTTTAGATAATATCGATATGCTAAAAAATAGAAATTCAGACTGGGAGTATAAATTCTATTCTGGTATAGATCGAATTAATTTTATTGAAGAGAACTTTAGTAGAGATATTTTGAAATTATACCTAAAGATTGATAATCGTTACGCAGCTTGTCAAGCTGATTTTTTTCGATACCTAGTCCTATACGTACATGGTGGTGTGTACCTTGATATAAAGTCCACAATTATAAAACCTCTAAATGATATTATTAAAAGTAATGACAGATATATAGTTTCAAATTGGCCAAGTTCCATAGATGGTATTTCTACTGCCCATTGGGGTATTCTGTCTGACTTAAATTACCCAGAATTCCCGAACTTTTTTATAATTTCTGAAAAAAGAAGTTTGGTATTAGACAAATTAATTTATGATGTTATGTTAAATATTGAAAGCTATAATCCATTTAGAGATGGAATTGGCGTGAAAGGCACTTATAAATTAACTGGGCCAATAGTTTACTCTAAAGCAGTTAATTTTTTTCTTAACAAAGGTTTCATTCGCTTAGCAACAATGGAAGAGCTAGGAATTAGGTATACTTTCTACAATCTAAATAATCCACCCGTTGAATCAAGTCAATTATTAAGTCAATATAAAAAGAATTTCAATCCAATTTTGAAAACCGGCAATATTAATAAGATTGTGTGTTCTATTTTCTTTAGATTGAAAACACTTCTCACGAAAATTTCTCAAAAAGTGTTAAGCTATACCAAAAATAACTGAAAAACTAAAAATTTTTAATCATTCCGAAGGTAAATTCGCTTTAAAAGAATTTTGAAATACCTCATAAGAAAATACATAGGGAACTCAAATCCACCAAATTTCTTATAAAAATGCCATGTTTCTTTATAAGGTAATCCTTTAGGATTTGTTAGTAAAAATTTAATATTAGACCAAGTTAGTTTTATAGCCCCGTGAGGATAAGGACGATTTTTAGCCAGTTCCGCTACTGGCCTTGGAGCTTGAACAATATTCCACTTTTTTTTCCAAAACCTTAAGCCCAAATCTATATCGCCAAATTGTTGTGAATAGTAGGGATCTAAAATACCAACAGCATCAACAGCATGACTTGGAATTAGCACACAATTTGCATTAAATGTGCAAACAGATTTGCCTCCAACGGGAGAAATCTTGAATGCAAATTTTGAGAACACTCTCTTTCTTTCTAAGCCTCCGTACGTGATATTTAATGGATCTCCAAAATAAGTTCTACCTACTACTACAGTGTCTGATAAATTTTCTAAATATATTTCAAGCATTTGAATCAGTGCATCCGCACATAAGGCAACATCATCATTCAAAAGCAAGAAATAGTCTGGACTGTCTTTGATAGCTTCCTCCCATGAATTTATCATACCTCGGTTCCAGTACAGCGACCCATCTGAGTGAAAAACTTTTACTTCGGGAAATTGCTTTTCAATTAAAGAACCAGTTTGATCTGGAGAATTGTCGTCAGTTAAGTAAATCTGAATGCGAACGCCGCTAATTGCTTGTAAATTACGAATTGCGGTTATACACCTTGACGTAACAGCATAGCGATTAAACGTGGCGAGCAAAATAGCAATTGTTATATTTTTGCCTCCAAACATCAAACTACTCACTTACTTAAACTTGAATTACCAAGTTTACTAGAAATGATACCAGTCCTTTTAAATGGAATACGGTTAAACAAAAAAGAAGTGATATTTATTATTGAGTTAGATAATAAAACTATACGCACAAAATTTTCACTGGACATACTATATTTTATCAAAACCAGGACGCCCAACATGCTAAAAAGATTGTAGTAAAAATTTAATGTAAATAATTTCATTCCTCTAGACAAGATTCGGTTAAGTAAAGCGAAAGCGCTTGTTACTCCAAAAAATGAAATTTCAATTACATAACCTCTAAGCAAGTCGTACTTGGGACCATATATAAAAGGGATGGCATAATACAGAAAACATGCATAAATACCTGTAAATACGGCAACTGCAGACATAAAAATTCCCAAACTTCCAATACTGATTTTACCTCGTATCCAATAGCTAATTTTCTCGCTATGACCCAAAATAATCGGCATTAATGCTCTCGGGATAATTAAAATTGGCATAATCGCTCCAGATGCAACTACTAAAAACGAAAGATTTTTCATTCCAAAAACGACGCCTATTATCATTAACTGTATTTGAGAAATATTAGAATCTATAAAGGCAGTAAATCGACCAATAGAAAATGGATTTTCAATTTTCATAGCAAAATGGAATTCGTTAAAGATATTCAATTTATTTACCAGATATTTAATGAGGACTAAAATGAATAAAATTATTTCTGAAAAAGTTGAACACAATATTAAACTGTGCAATGAAATTTTTCCAAATAATGCAACTATTAAAATTGTTATAGCAAGCGTAAGATTGTATAAAACCTCATATATTGAAAGGGCTTTTGCACTGAATACAATAAATATTCGCGCTAGAAGTACTGAATTAAAATAGGTAAGGATAACATTGATTAAAATCATTAATAATAATGTGAAATCAATCCTATTATTTGAAAAAAAGAAAGCTAGAGCCAGCAATAAAAAAGACGGGATGATATTATAAACTGCATAAGGATTATCTGACGAATCGCTATCTCGACGAAATATTGATTCAACTTTGGATGCAGTTGCAAATGAGATAGATAAGCCGATTGCCATAATGATATATGCGGCATAACCGCGCGTTTCGTTAGACATTTCTCGGGCAAGAACAATACTAATAATTAGTGTGCAGATAAAAGTATTTAATCTTGCTATGATAAGGGATGAAGAGCTTACTTGAATTTTGTATTTGCTAAAGTATTTCATGGATTGCTTTCTCCCAAAATGGTGTAGGGTCAATTTCACTTATTGAATTTGTAATTAATACAGGAGAACTTTCTTGCGCCTGACGAATTGCAGAAACAATGTGATTGATATTAAGAGATTCGGCAAGAAACACTTTAGGATCTTCTCCATACCAATTTAGAGCTCCAACGAATTCGCTGCCAACAACTTTCATTCCGCAACGTAGTGCTTCAAGTACGGCAAACCCGAATGATTCAATTCCGGTGGTCAAATAAATATTATGCATTAGCATGGCCTGATAAATATCAAATCTATTTTTCACTCCCATAAAATTTACAAATTCAAAGTTCTTGAGCCAAGTAATTACATCATCATCAAAATAACCGATTACAGTCAAAGTACCACCAACTTTTTCTACAGAGGCAACTGCAATATCCAGTCCTTTATCAAATGCACTTCGACCCACATACAAAAATTTATTACAAGCAACCTGATCTCTAATAAGTTTCGGTATTACTGATGGTTTAGGCATTTCTAAAGGTACTTTATAGAATTTATCACTGGGATACCCTGCTTGCAAAAAAGAATTAGCTGCTAATTCGGAATAAACAATTACTCCATCTATTTGGTTGAATAATCGTCTAAAGTCTTTTTCCCATTTTGTTTCGCCCACCCAGCCAGTTCGTGGAAAATTTGAATAAGGTTCAGGTCTTAGCCTATTTATACCTGTGTGGTGCCACCGTACTTCGACGATGATTCGGCTATTGATTTTTTCGTTCAAAACGTGAAGGTAATCACTTGGTAAAACCACAATATCTTTATCTAAAATTTTTTTCAGAATATATTTACTTTCTTTTTTGTTAGATAAACTACCAAAAAATTTTTCACTCCTCTCAGAGATATTTAATTTCTTTATTAAAATATTTAGTAACTGCCAAAAAGGGAAGTGGAATCTATTTACGAAAAAAAGTTTTGGGGTGAAAGTTTTTGTTCCCAATATACTTGTAATTTGTTTAGGAAGTAAATTTTTGGAAATTTTAATGACATATTGTGGTGGAGACCAAGGTACAATTTCAGATACCCTATAACCGTATTTATGGAAACAAGTTAATACAGGCACATTTTGCTGAAGAAAAGCTACGTACAATGCGCTTTTTTGCATATTTGCCTTCTGCACTTTACCCACTCTTAAATTGTACTCCCATAAATTGATTTATAACTAAAAAGTATTATTCTTGTTGAATGTTCCACGAATATTCTTTGACTAATAAGCCATTTGAAAAAACATTATGGGTTCTTATTCGTGCTTTAGTTTATCTCTGGATTTATAATGGGTTTATAAGGCTAGTTATTTTCAAGAATTATGCAGATTTTTTATATTTTATGCCGACTTTCATTTTGATTTTGATATACATTATATCTTTCTTACTCCCAGCCCCTTTTAGACTATATCGATTTTCTGTGTCAATTACACTTGCTCTCATAACCTTGTTCCAGGCGTTTCATATTTTTAAAGGCGATCTTGAAATTAAAATCGCATTTTATGGATGGACTCTTTACCAAGCCCCGTTACTACTTTTTACAGTTGTTCCATTTGCGGAAAAAATGAATTTTTATGCTTTTTTCCAAAAAGCACTCCGCTTTTCATTAACCCCAAACTTAATACTTTGCTTTTTCCAAATCACCAAACTATTTCCCTCAATAATAACTGCATTCGATAACTCGCAGCATCTTACTAGTGCTAATGGTTATGTAAGAGCCTTCGGAACTTTCACGTCGACTACCGGTTTTTCACTTTACCTTACGATAGTCACTTGTTTTATGATTTTGATGAGAAATGAAATCAAAAATTTGTCATTCAATTTTGCATGGGCTCAAATTTCAATATTATATATATTTAGCGGAAGTCGAACTGTATTCTTTGCCTTGATTCCAGTCTTTATTTCACTTTTATTTTGCCGCAGGAAATACTTCTCAGCTAAGTTGAAAATAAATTTCTTGTCCATATTTCCAGCTGTGGTTATTTCTTATTTATTAATTAATAGATTTCTCCCAGGACCGTTTTCGGCTGTGATTGAAAGGTTTTCAACATCGAGAACTCAGGAAAACAGTGCTGAGAGAATCGTTAATTCAATGTTTTCATACACCGGCAACCTATACGACTCATTCTGGGGCTCAGGTTTTGGTTCCAGGGGTATAGGAGCATTCAACTATGCTCTTAATTCTGGATGGATTGAGGATGATAATCAAAGAATTATTGCCGAAGGTGGCAGTATCATAGGACTAATAATTATTTTCTGTAGATATTTATTGGTTATTAATATTTTATTTAGTATTTTTAAAAATACGCCAAAAATACCAAGGCAATTCTTGATTATTTTTTCTTCCATATTACCTATGCTTTTGTTTGGGCAGCTGTTTGGGCAGTCATCAATTAGCTTAGGAACATGGCTAGTGCTTTTTGTCATTCTCATTGAGAAATACAAGGTTAAAAAAAATAATATAACTTCGAATGGTAGTTAAGTGCGCAAATTTTAATTGTTTATGTCTATATTTTGTAAAAAATATGATCGATTATTTATAGTTTTTCATTTATTACATATATTTGACTAAGATATGCCCATGACAAAGAATCGGGTATTAGTTACTGGTGGCTCCGTTTCATTAGAGTTCATGTTATTGATGTTATGATCAAACTCGGCTACGAGATTTTAAATTTGGATATAAAATCTCCTATCAATCATGCACACTTAGATAAGTGGAAAAATATTTTAATAGTAAATTCCGTAGTATTCAGGAATGCTGTTCTGGACTTTGACCCCCACTACATTATCCATTTAGCCGCTACAACAACTCAGAGTGCAAATTCATTACAAGAATTTGATATCAATATCCATGCTACAAAAAACGCAATTGATGTATCTAATGAGCTAAAAAATCTTAAAAAGCTCATATTCACTTCTGCTCAATATGTAAACTCACCTGGCTTACCAATCAACGAGCATTCACCAAAGATTATTCCATTCGGATTTTATGGTGAAAGTAAATTGATTGGAGAAGAACTTATCCGTAGGAATTTTTTGAATCCAAACTGGATAATTTTTCGACCCAAGGCTATCTGGGGACCATGGCACCGATTTCTTGCTAATGGATTGTGGAAACAAATTAAGAATAGAAGGTACTTTCGTCCCAGCGGAGATTCTTCAGTAAAAGCATATGGTTACGTCAAATGTACCTCGCGGCAAATTGTAAAACTACTTGAAAAAGAGAATTCTTTAACAGATAAACAAGTTTTTTACTTAGCGGACCATAATTTATTGCAAAAGCAATGGGTCAAAGGTTTTATAATTTGGTTAATTGGCCGTCAAATAAATAAAATTCCAAAAATTTTATTATTTATAGCCAGTGAATTTGGAGAGCTGCTAGTAAGAATGGGACTTAAATTTCCTCTTTATAGAAGTGGATACCGCAATTTAGTGACTTCAAATCCATCGCCATTGGAAAAAACTCTAGAGCTTTTAGGCTCTTCTCTAATCAACCTCATAGATGCAATTCATGAGACTTGTGCATGGTTAGAGGAAACAGTATCTACAAACAAGTGGGAGATAATTGAAAATTTATAATTTTTGTTATGCTATGGATTCCTCCGGCGGTGGAGTCCCAAGAGGTGTTTCAAATTTAGCTATTCAACTGAATAATCAAGGTATTAATTCGTCAATTTTTTCCTCTGGTAATACAAGAAAACAAATAGCAAATAATGAATCATTGATAAAAAATTTAGTTAGAGGTGGGATTGATATTGAGCTTTCGCAGACCTTAATCAAAAACAGCCACGGGATTGGATCTTTGCGAAACTTCAATCGAATTATTTCAAAATTTACGAGCACAGATTTAGTTGTTCTTCACCAAGTTTATACATTTAGTACGCTGCTTGGATATAAATATGCGAGACGTTATAGAGTTCCTTATGCAATTATGCCACATGGTTCATTGACTAAATATCATGAATCAGATAGCAGAATAATCAAAAGAGTTGCGAAAAAACTTATTATATCTAAAATCCTTAAAAATGCATCGGCAATCATTGTTACTTGTAAAAGCGAGAAAGATGACTTAAGTGCTTCTCTACAATCAAAGGCATATATCATCAAGTACGGAGCAACAATAGGTGCAAAATCTGTTAGTTTAAAATCGCAATCAGACATTAAAAGTAGCGAAATACGAATAATGTTTTCTGGCCGTTTCGACAAAAAGAAAAATTTACCGTTACTTTTGACAGCCATGCCTGAAATCCTTAATTTTCACCACGATCTTATTTTAGATATTGCCGGATCGGGTACAGCCAGAGAAGTGCGTAATATCAAGAAAATAGTAAGTAAATTACAACTTTCAAATAATGTTGAATTTCATGGATGGATTGATCAAAATGAAATGAGTGAACTGTTTAATTCGACCCGACTTTTAGTTCTGCCTTCGAGCAATGAAAATTTTGCAATCGTTGTTTCTGAGGCGTTGAGTATGGGAGTGCCTTGTGTAATTTCAAAATTCGTCGGCACCTCAGATATCGTTGCCAAGCATCACGCTGGTGAGATTATTAATGAACTTACGCCATCAGCCATAGCTGCAGAAGTTATTAAAGTTTTAAGTGGTGACAAGAATGCGTATAAAAAAGCTGCCCTTAAGGCCACTCGTGAAGATTTGGATTGGGCAAAAATCGGCATGCAGTGGAAGAGGCTGATTAAAGATTTAGCTGTAGAATTAAAACAAAGTTTTTAGTTTTATGTAGAGATTGGAGCTTCTTGCTTAATGGCAATTAAGAAAACATTTCGAATAAGTCCCGTGGCCCGATCGATTCGTGAGTTTATATTCGGCATTAGCTCGTTATCTGATTCTCCATTTAAATCAATTGTTCTTAATATCGAAGTAACTAATGTTTCTCAAGTTCTTGACATTGGTGCAAATGTCGGACAGTTCGGATTGGATATTCGACGACATGGATTCAAAGGTCAAATAATTTCTTTTGAGCCTGTCAAAGAAACGTTCGACCTGCTAGTAAAAACAATTAAAAAATATGAACCTTGGGATGCCTTAAATATCGGATTAGGATCTAATGAATCTGTGCAAAAAATAAATGTAAGCGGCAATGATGGATTGAGTTCATCACTATTGAAAATGGGCAAGATACATATGAGTAATTTCCCAAAGTCGTTAACAGTTTCATATCAGAATGTTTCAATTTCAACCTTAGATAATCAAATAGAAATTTTAGGTATTGATCCAAGAAAGGTTTTATTAAAGCTCGATGTTCAGGGGTTTGAAGCCGAAGTTCTAAAGGGTGCAGCAAAATCTCTCTCAAAAATACCATTATGTTTTCTTGAAGTTTCAATTGTCCCACTTTATGATGGAGAGATTACGTTGCTGCCAATTCTGAATTTACTATCAGAATCCGGGCATGAAGTAGTAGATATTTTTCGTGGATTAAAAACCAAACATGGACAATTATTGCAGCTAGATATCCTTACAAAAAATACAGTAAAGAAGGTTGACTAAAAACTATTTATTTGCTTCATAAAAAACTGTGCAGCTTTATCACTATCAAAATATTCCTCGGAGTATTTCACACCAGATTCACTCATTGACATCGAAAACTGAGGATTTAAAATAATTTTAGTAACCGCTTTGCTAAATTCAAGAACTGTTGCTTCTGGAGAGATTACAATTCCAGCGCCGATATCTTTAATGATTTTAGCGCTTGCGTTATTAGCATCAATTGAGGCAACTATTGGTTTACCCGCACTTAAATAACTCATGATTTTTGATGGAACCGAAAAGATAGAGGCTTCTGGTTCAAGAACGGCAATTAAAACTGATGCATCAGCAAACAGTTGTCCAAGCTCAGTGATTGGCATGAAATCGTGCAACTCTATATTTTCGCGCTTATTCTCAGCCCTTTCAAGAAATTCCCTTCCATAGCCCTCGCTTACTACAACCACCACTCCTCCAATCTTTTTAAACTCTGGGTCATCGGCAAGGTAAAGTAAAAGTTCGGGGCGGTGCTTCTGGCCCAGCGTTCCAGCATATACAGCTAATTTTCTATTAATGTTTGCAGTGGAAGGTTGTTTTTTTGGGAATAAATGTATCGGAGTCCAATTAGGGTATATCGAAAATTTTTTCATGTCTTGTTTCCAGCTGCGAAATATGGACTCAAAGTTAGGTGAGATTGCAACCACAGATTGAGAGTCTCTGAGGATATTTTTCTCTAAAATAATTAGATACTTTCTTGCTGGCCACGTAAAAGCACCGAATTTCTTAATAAAATTACCAATTGCAATACTGTAAATATCTTGCCACCAATAGAGATAAGGTCGATTATTATCTTGCATTTTTTTAGCCAACCGTGACATTGCGAAAAGTGGAACATTAGAGAAAATTGTATGGTCAGGATTGAATTCTTGAATTTTTTCCCAGAATTCCTTTGAGATTGCTAACTCATGTTTTAAACGCTCTATTGGGTTGTAGCGATTAAAATCTTTCTTGATTGTTATGTTAAGAAACTCTAAGTCCTTTGGATCTGTTAATTCACGTTCAACTGCACCGCGGCCTGAAACATAATCTGAGCAATACATATGACGAACATTGTGACCAAGTTTGGCTAAATTACGAGCCAAATCTGCCTGAGGAATGTGCCCTGAATAATCCAGGACCACTATTCGCATTTAAACTAATACCCTCACTTGATCATTAATCCAAGCATAGGTTTCCTTCAGCCCTTCGGCTAAAGTCCATTCAGGCTTCCACTTTAATTCATTTTCAATTAAACGGTTATCGGAATTTCTTCCCCTAACACCAAGTGGAGCATCTAATTTATGCTTCCGGTCAACTTTTTTATTTGCAATCTTAGAAACGTAATCAACTAGTTGATTTATTGTGACCATTTCTTCAGAGCCGATATTTACCGGACCTGCAAAATTGGATTCCATCATTCTTCTAGTTGCATTGATGCAATCTTGAATATAAAGGAATGAACGCGTCTGCAATCCATCACCCCACACTTCGATAACACCGCCTTCTGTATCAAGCTTTGCAATCTTTCTGCATATTGCAGCAGGTGCTTTTTCTCGTCCACCATCCCATGTGCCTAAAGGCCCATATATATTGTGATATCTGGCAACTGCGACTGGAATTTTGTAATTACGAGAGTAGCTGAAATATAGACGCTCACTAAATAATTTTTCCCACCCATACTCACTATCTGGGTTAGCTGGGTATGCACTTGACTCTTCACAATTTGGATTATCTGGATCGGTTTGATTGTACTCTGGGTACATACAGGCACTACCGCTGTAAAAAATTTTAGTTTTATTGAGATTTAATTTTTCATTTAATTGACGCAATTCTTCAAGGACATTTAAATTAATAGTTGCTGAGTTGTGCATAATCTCTGCATCATGATCACCAGTAAATACAAAACCTGCTCCACCCATATCGGCAGCAAATTGATAAATTTCATCAAAAGTGCCATTACTTTTAACTGGATTATTTAAATTAATAACATTCTTAACTAATGAAACGTCTCTTAAATCACCAACTATAAATTCATCTGCTTCAGATGTAGAAAACTCTGGATATTTAAGATCAACCGATCTGACCCAAAAATTTTCTTTTTTTAATCTCGTCACCATGGCGTTTCCTATAAAGCCGCCGCCACCTAGGACTAAGGCTGTTTTTTGAGATGAACTCATGACCACATTTTACCGTAGATGGACCACATATTAAAAGCCCAAAAACTTAGGAAAAGGTTCTGCTCCCCCGGTGGCTTGCTCATGAAGTAAGAGCCGTGCAACCTGGTCAGTATTACTCACCTAATTGCCTTTGTTAGCGATAATATTCCCTATCAAGGGAGATTATGCCAAATTTGTTAGCAGATCTAAAAATTCACCTAAAAGATAACAATAAGTTTGCAATTGCAATTATATTAATTATTTCAGATTTTACATGCATTACTCTTTCAGCAATTACTGCATTTCAGTTCCGATTTCCTGATAAGAATTTAGAAGAAGATTCAAGACCAGCGATTGCTCAATTTGATTATCGGGGAATTTTACTTGTAATTATTCTAGTCTGGCTCTTTATTTTTATAATCAGTGGTATATATAGATTTAAACATGCAAATTTATTTGTATTAAACTTGCAGTCAGTAATCAAAAGATCAATATACTTTTTTTTCTTTCTAGGATTTATCTCTTTCATTCTTAAGGCCTCTTTTTCACGTATAGTTTTTGCTGTAATGTTAGGATCAGGTTTGATTTATTTGCTTTTAGGAAGACTGTTCACTTACTTCATATTTTTAAAACCATTAATTTTAAAAAAGAAAATAATTTCAAAAATGATGATAGTTGGTAAAACAAGTAAAGAACTAAATGATCATAGCGAATGGATTATTCAAAATAGGACCTTAGGGTACTCGGTGGTATCTAGGGTTGAGTGTAAACAAATCACAAGTGAATGGATTGAAGAATTTGATCGCATACTTCGATACAAAAAAATTGATGAAGTTCTTTTACTTCCCGGGATGGAGTCTGACAAAAATTTTTCAAAATTCATTCACTACTGTGAG